>Ga0123342_1010441_pt1 | contig 10633 bp, 2 predicted proteins | sample Turbeawhitnodule_FD_89960 | JGI IMG/M metagenome (GOLD analysis project Ga0123342, IMG submission 89960) | Root nodule microbial communities of legume samples collected from Mexico - Turtle bean Mexico white nodule | ecosystem: Host-associated > Plants > Roots > Nodule | place: Mexico: Nepantla... | reverse complement strand
TGGTGAGTTCTTGTCTTAGAACAATGATCCAACTCTAAGAAAAGTGCCTCAATAATGTCCAACTCAAGGTGATTCCTAAGAATGTCAAGAATCATTCTCTATATGGCTAGTGGAATCACATCATATGGTCAGCTTTGTTGAATAAATCATGCTCATCTCGGCCTGGGCTAGAGATGGTCCCAATAATTCATTGCGAGGACGATTCAGGTTTTTAGTAAGTCTACGTGGAAAAGATAATTGAAAATAATAGAAGGAATAATTGAATTAGTTGAAGCACATTATTAAATGCAAGTAAAAACGATTAAGAATGTTGGTATTCGAAAATAATAGGTACAGGTTAACCGAATATTGTTACTATTGAATTACATTGTTACTGTTGAATTATATTGTGGTTGAAGATATATTCTGGCTGTTGAAATTATATTGTCATTGATGAAAATTGTTGCAGGAATGTCTATAAAAGTAGTTTTGCTAAGCCCTACACTGATATACTCATTGTTAAATGCTCTCACTGACTTGATCGTCGGAGTATTGTCAACAGGTGGAGTCGCTCTCGTTATCGCAAAGTGCTCGTCCAGATCAACAACTCAGTTCAACCTTAAAGCGAAGACATTCAGTTAAGATCTCACTTCTAAGCTCAACCAAGGTGAACTAGAGAGAACAGTTTATAATTAGCATGCATAAAATAAATCCAAAAAGTATTGGACATCATATCTATTAATCTATTTATTAGTTAAAAATGGCTAAAATAAATTTTTTTGAAATAAAAAAATATTAAATTGAAACTTTTAAAACTTTGTTAATAATCAAATATCTCATTCTTTTAACGTCAAAATTTAATATAAAAAACTAATTTAATTCACGTAATACAATTAATTAAGTTATGTAAAAAAATTGAACAAGTTATTTTCTTTTGTTTAAAATCTTTAAATTATAACTGCTAATGTACCACCTAGAAAATACATCTAACTATTATAATACAAGTTCTACCAATTTCTATACAAATTTGGAGTTTTAAAAAAATATTTCTATTAAAAGATTATGCCTTATAGAAATACAAATATTTACAATATAAGGCTCAAAACAACTTCCTAAATCTCTTCAGAACCTCCGACACCTGTATGTTCATATTCTCGTGTACATAATACAATCATCGTAGTTCATAACACAACAAGAAAGAGCAAGGGTAAGCTAGTGAAAATATTTTTTTTATAATATACACAATTCAATCAAAGAGAAAACCAATTAATTTCTCAATTATTCAATCTTCTTCAAATCCCAACATAAAACTATCACATAAATCTCATATGGATCTACACATTCAGGATATTCAACAAACACAATAACAACTGACATCTTTCGGAAGACCCGTAATAAGTAAGTTTTACTAGAGACTAACACCTGTTCCAATACCCAAGACTTAGATTACCAGCGAATCCAAGAGAAAGTATCAGGGTAAGTTCAAAAAATCCAAGTCGTGCATTTCATATGTCACGGTGTGCATGAACTCCCCCATCAATTTCTCACCACCTGATATTTTAGTCTATGTGACTTAGATCATCAGTGAAGCTCAGAGATATCTGATACCACATAGGCATCAATACTTAATACACAAACAAACATCAATCCATATATTATCCCAAATGTATGACTTCAACTCCATACAATTTTCATCATACAATATCATCCAAAACGCAATCCACAACATTAAAAGTCCTATTTAGCATAAAAAACATTTAAATACTAAACTATCAAAATCTAATATTTCTACAAGTTTAAGTAATATATAAACAAACAACATCCCTACAAGATAAATTGAATATTGGGACCACGTCCCCTCCATATTAAGATCTTCTAACCTTTGGTACTATTGAAAATTAAAGTTAGATTCCCTTACCTTAATGGCTTGTTTTCCAAGTAAACCTCTAGAATTTTATCCCCTCAGGCTGGATAAGTTTCAAGATATAAGGGCATAATACAAGTTATCCAAACATAACAAAAATTCAATATATAGTTGAATAAGTTGAGAGGATTAGACTTCTCAATTGACCCCACCAAGATTTATGACTAAATCCTTAGGAAAAAAAGAGAGAATAAATGATCTTTAGAGCAAAAATGAACTTACTCTGTTTAAAAATTTGATCAGCTAGAAATGTTACTTAACTTCTTAGCTACAGTGTTGAGCGATTAGATTCTAACATAGATGAAAATTGGGAGAGGAAATTAAGAGAAAATTAAGAGAAGAGAAATTGGAAAAGATGGAGAGAGAACGAAAAAAAAGAGAAATGATCGTGTGTGTATGGGGGAGGGGGGGTCTATGGCTTTTTTTTCACGTTGTTACATTATCTCAAACTACAAAAATTTTCGTCCTAAAAAATGAACTTACCAAGAAAGAGATAAAGGTATGGTGCTCGTATCTCCTCTTCAATTTCCCATGTGAAATCTCGAGAGATGAGATTCCAAAATACTTTCAGCATGAGAATACTTCTTCCATGGAGTTGTTTCACTTGTGAATCTAAAATTCTGATTGGCTTCACTTCAAATGACATATTTTATTTCACTTGGATTGAATTAGACTCTAGAATGTGGCTGGGATCAGGTACATACTTTCTTAGTTGGGATACATGGAAAATACTGTGATTGTGGTTGTGATCAGGTACATACTTTCTTAGTTGGGATACATGGAAAATATTGTGAATGTGGCTAAAGGAGGAGGCAAGGCAATTTCATACGCCACAGACCTATTCTTCTTAGAATTTGATAAGGTTCTATGAATTTAGGAGTCAATTTCTTCGATTTGATTGCTCTCCCTAGACTAGTGAATGGTGTAACTCTAAGAAAAAACATGATCATATGCAGAGAATTCTAAAGGTCTTCTTCTTTGATCTCCATAAGATTTTTTCCTACTGAGAGACATTTTCAATCTTTCCTTAATCTTTTTTACCTTCTAATTGGTTTGTTGTATTAATTCTGGTCTAATTAGCACCCACCATCCTGAAACCAACACAAAGATGTCTTGCACTTTATTCCATACAATGCCTCAAAAGGAGCCATTCCTATGCTAGCTTGGTAGCTGTTATTGTAGGTGAACTCTACCAAAGGTAGAATTTCATCCCAATTGCCCAAATGATCTAACACACAGTAAAACCTCTAAGGACGTGTGTTGATCAATCTGTGGATGGTATGGTGAACTAAATCTGAGTTTAGTCCCGAAAGCTTCTTGAAGTGTTTGCCAGAATCTGAAGGTGAATCTGGGATCTTTATCTGATATTATGTTGGAGGGTACACCATTTAATCTGACTATTTCATCTAAATAAATCTGGGCCAACTTCTCCATAGAGATTCTCAAATCTATAGGTAGGAAGTGTGTCATCTTTGTCAACCTGTCCACTATGATCCAAACAGAGTCATGCTTCCTTAAAGTACGTCCCACTTCCACACTAGAATGTCTAACTAAGTTAATATGCCTCTAGGCTGTTGATGTTTAATCTTTGATTTTTGACAAGTCAAGCAAGCGACTACAGACTTGGCTACATCATTCTTCATGTCATGCCACCAATAAGACTTCTTAAGATCTTGATACATCTTGGTCATTCCTGGATGTAAACTAAGTTTTCTTTTATGACATTCAAATAACATTGTCTTCTTTTGTTCATTAGCTTTTGGTATACATATTCTATTTTTGAATCTCAAAATATCATCCACTCCTAAAGAGAAGTCTTTAGCTTTGTCAATATTTAATAAGCCCATGATGTTCTTCAACTTTGAATCTTCCAACTGTTACTCCTTCACCTTCTCCAGAAATTCATTAGTTATAACAAGTCTATTACAACTAATGCAATTTGAAGACATGGAAACCTCTAAATTCATACTCCTGAAATCTTCCATCTATGCTAGCTCTCTAATCATAAGTGACAACATTTGTATATTTTTACGACTCAACGCATCTGCAAAAACATTTTCCTTCCCAAGATGGTATATTAGCTGGAAATCATACTCTTTGAAAAATTCAATCCACCTCCTCTGCCTCATATTAAGCTTCTTCTGATCAAACACATACCTCAAGCTTTTATTATCACTAAACACATTAAAAATAACTCCATAAAGAAAATGTCTCTGTATTTTTAAAGCAAAGACAACTGCTGTCAATTCTAAATCATGGGTTGGATAGTTTCTTTCATGCACCTTTAACTAACGAGAAGCGTAGGCAACAACTTTTTTATTCTACATCAGAACACAACCCAATCACTGATAGGAAGTATCACAAAAAACTTCAAAATACTGATTGATAATAGGGATTATCAATATAAGAGCATTAGTCAACCTTTTTTTCAACTATTCAAAGCTTCTCTCACATTGTTTAGTCCATGCAAAAGGATGATCCTTTATAGTCAATTGGGTCAAAGGAGCCACTATTCTAGAAAACTCTTCTATAAATCTCCTGTATTATCCTACTAACCCCACAAAGCTTCTAATTTTTGTAATAGTTTTAGGACGTTCCCACTAAAGTACAACCTCCACTTTAGAAGGATCTACTAATATTCCCTGTGCAGAGATAACATGTCCTAAAAATTATATTTCTAACACCCAAAAGTCACATTTTGAAAGGTTAGCATATAATTGTTTTTCTCTCAAAATGTTCAAGACAGTTCTAAGATGTTCTGCATGTCCTTCCTTTGTACGAGAATAAATCAAGATATCATCTATGAACACTACCACAAACTTATCAAGAAAGGGTTTGAAGATTCAATTCATATAATACATGAAGATAGCTGGAACATTGGTCACACCAAATGGCATAACCATAAATTCATAGTGACCACACCTGGATCTAAAAGCAGTTTTATGAACATCTTTCGCTTTCACTAAAATTTGGATATAACCTTAGCATAGATCTATCTTAGAAAAGAAAACTGCCCCATACAACTGGTCAATCATGTCGTCAATTATAGGAAGAAGATATTTATTCTTGATTGTTATCTTGTTAAACTGTCTATAATCTATTCATAAACGAGATGAACTATCCTTCTTCTTCACTAATAACACTGGAGCTCCCCATGGAGAAACACTAGGTCGAATGAATTGTTTCTCCAATAAGTCTTCTAGTTGTTTCTTCAATTAAGCTAACTCTGTTGGTGCCATTCAATATAGATTAATTGACGCAGGGTTGCTCCAGGAATCAAGTCTATTGCAAACTCAATCTCTTACATCCATAAAATCCTGAAGTACAAACATATCTTTGCACCTTCTTGTCTCTCTCTCAAACTGCTGAGCTGGGATAACCTGCATTCCTTCTAATTTAGGGAAAATTAACTTCTTTCAACTACAATCTATAAGGATATGATTTGCAGACAACCAATCCATTCCCAATATAACAACATATGGCCCACCGCATCTAAAACATCTTAAACTAGGTGGGGATAGAGAACTTGGTTTTTCACTGCTATAAGATTGAGGTCTGAAATAAGGTTTCTTTTTATCTTCATATTTGAGGCTTAGCAAGTCTACTACTATTTTTCAAAATCTCCACTATTTTTGGTTTTTCCATAAGAGCTGGGAAATCTCTAATGGACATAGGAATCACCATTTCTTTAAGCTCTTGCTTCAATCCAAACTCAAATTTTCTACATCTTCAAGCCTCAGTCATAGACTAAGTGTAGAATCTAGCTAGGTGTTTGAACCTAGTAGCATATTCAGTGGCTGAAAGATTTTCTTGTTCCAACTGCATGAATTCAATTTCTTTTGCATATCTAACACTATCAGAAAAATACTCCTTCAGGAATCTTACTTTGAAACTCTCCCAAATGACAATTTCTTATATGTCTACCATCATCTGCTTTATACCTATCCACCAAAACTTAACTTCTTAAATAAGCATATAGATGGCATAAGATAACTTTCTCTCTTTAGGGCATTGAGTAGCTTCAAAGATTCTTTTTATGTCTCTCATCCACTGGTCTGCTTCATTTGAATTTATCGACCCATTAAATTTGGGTGGATTATGTGTCAAAAAGTCCTCCAAAATAAAGGTATGGGGTTGTTGATGAATTTGAGACGCTTTTGTTGCTAATCTAGCTGTTTCTAATTGATGAAGGGCGGCTTGATGTTATTGGGCCATAGTAGCACTCTATTGTTGCAAGGTGGTTGTCATCATCTCTATTTCCCGAGTTAAGTTGGGCATATCTGTTGGTGGAGGAGAAGTATTTGGTTTATGTGTCATCTTCTAAGCACATAAAGAATTGGGTTAGAAATTACTAAAAATTTTCAACTACATCTTTAAGACAAATTAACTTAAAAGAAATAATCACACAAAACAGGTGAAAAACCAATCAATACTTATCTTTAAAATGTACTCTAATTATTTAAAAAACTTTGTCAAACATCCTATTAGAAACTTTTAGCTAAATCTTGAAACTAGACTTAAACAAAAAGTGATACCTTTGAACAATGCCAATAGTTTAAAAACTGTTGCCTAATGTTTAGGTCAAAATTTTATGTTGTTGCCTAAAGTGATATTTATTGTAGTGAATTAATCTTTTGCATATCGGGTTAGAGTTGTTTTAATCAATGCTAATAACATTACAATTTGACCGAACATAATATTTAAAAATTAATTTAATATTTTCTTATAGTATATTTTGATTATAACGTCTCTATTAAGATACATGTAGGAAGCAATAAATTTTTCCTCAACAACTATTTTATTGGGAATTAAACTTTTTATTGTAATTACTTGATTAACTTTATCTTTGTTACATAATAATTAATAAACTTGCAAAAGAGATTATGCTTTCCACATTTTAATATTACATTTTTAATATAAAATGTCTTACATCCTTTATGATCAGTAAATACAAGTTTTGAATTTTTGTCCTAAATTTCGAAATAAGTGAATTCCAAGTTGATTGTTTTAAGTAGAGACTTTCTTTTTATATCTTTGGAGTCATTTTATGATTTTTTCAATTTTGAATTCTTCGTCGCTGTCTTCTTTTTCAGAATTTTGGTTTGTGTATTGTTATTATGTGCACTTATCAAAAATACACTTTTCGTAAATTATAAAAGAATAATAAAAAACAGTTTATTAAATTGATAAATTTTATTTTGTATTTTTATTTTAATTAATTCCCCTTAAAGCACGTATACTACATGTCAATTAGATATTATTTATGTGATGGGTTGGGATCCCAATTTTCTAAGTCTTTCTCCCAACTATACGTTTAAGCTAAGACTTTCAAAAACAATAGTTTTGTTTTTTTCCTTCATAAAGTATGAATTGATTGCTTATTATTTTCTAAGTACTTTTACATTTGAAAGTCGTCATTGGCTATTAACATGAATTATTTATACGATAACTTTTTTGGGGTTTTCAAGTCTTCCCTTAAAATATTACTGTTCTTTTATATATATATAAAATATATATATATATATATATAATATACGAAGTTATTGTTAAATTGAAAAATTAGTGTGGAATGGAACTATAAGAAAAAATGATTTTTACATAGGTTTATTTTATATTATATAGAGTTAAAATCTCAATTAAATCATTTTAGGTTGCAATTTGTCCTGTTAAACCATCTCTAAAAAACGTGTTTTTTTGGGTATTTTAAAACTCAAGTAAAGTCTTTCAAAACTACTGTTAAATACCATAAGTTTAAGAACCTCCCTAAAATATCACGAGTTTCAAAATCTCCATAAAATACAACAAATTTCAGAACCTTCATAAAATATCATAAGTTTCAAAACTTCTGTAAAATATCATAGGTTTCAAAACATTCGTAAAATATCATGGGTCTCTGTTGTATATTTTTTATTAAACAAATGATCAAGTTACATGAGATTTTTAAGTCGAAAATAATTTTGGTAAGTGTTTTATGTAAAAAATTCTTTAACAATGAGAGTAGTAATAATCTATTTTTTAAGTCATCCGGATTAATTATTAAATAATTTATTGAATGATAATTTTTAAAATAGTGTATATATTTATATTTATGTAAAAGATAACTATAATAGATGACAACATCCTCTTCTAATAGATTTGTAAATATACAATTTATTTAAACATTTTTTTCCTTGCTCATAACATGAATAAACAATGCATAAATAAAAATAAGTACCAATGAAGAAATATAAAAGACTTAAAAGAAAAGAAAAAACAGTGTAACAAAATTCATTGCAAAAGAAAAACAAAAGAGTAAAGAAATACATTGTAAGACAATTCATATGTCACAAAGTGTTTAGAGAAGTAAGTGTTTTATAAATATATTCTTACCATTTAACATGTCTATATTATGTCCTAAAAATGAAGGTAGCCGTTAACATCATTTGAAAAATAAAAGAACCTTTTTATAATTAACGCTTTATCAATTTTCTAGTTCAGAACAACACATATTTCAATATCTCAATATGTTTTCCTTACCTAAAAATAATTTTTAGCAATTAATAGCCACTTTACAAGTGTTATATATCTAATAATATGTGTGTAATAAACTTTAAACAATAAACATTGGTTAGGAATGTTTCAATTAGACTTTCATATTAATAATTTTGAGTTTAATACACCTTCAATAAATACCTTAATTTTTTTTTCCAGTAAACTATAAAATCTTTAATTTATTTCATTTGGAGACTATTCTATGTTATTTTACATAAGAAAAAAAAAACTTAGATTCATGTTCTTTAGGATAAAGATGGTGTCACTTCATGTGTAATTTTTTCTTTTCTTATGATTCTATTAAAGTTGTGGATTAAAAGTGATTTTAAGACTTTCTTTATGAGTATTTTTCTTTATGTGGGTATTACATTTAAGATATTTTTTTAGTTCATAATATATATATATATAGAGCTACAATAACAAGCTCATGTTACACATGAGGCTTTCAATATTCTTCTACTATTATAACATTTATCATGATGCACGATTTAAAGGAAAATTATTCGTATTTTCTTAGTAGTATTATTTACTAAAATGTAAATATTAGCGAACAACTTTGCATCATTGTATACAAGGGCACACTAAAAGTTACAATTGGACAACGAGCAAGAAATTTGTAGTATCCGGTACCTAAAATATAAGTATATAATGAAGATTCCTTGCTAAATATGAACCACTAATATAATGAATACCAACTGTTTAGGTAGTGGAGAAAAACTATCTCTCATCTATAAATAATATAAATAGAATTCATTTTCAGAGTAACAAAAAATCACGTGTCATTTATAGAAAATTCACCCAAAAAAAAATCTAAACAAAAATTTACCACATATAGCAAATCTCTACCCATCAACTAAGGAAACAATCACAAATGTCGCAACCACATGAGGTCACGTTACCTTACAAACCGACACCCTTGTGCCACGTGCCTAAAAAAGAGGTCACACACTGTGTAACGTGGTCTAGTAGTTACGGACAAGTAACTATCTTATTGGACCCTCACATAGGTCCAATAGCCTATAAATAGGAGGATTCTCTAGAACGTACTTTTTGATCCCATTCTCATTCATTTACGCATATTTTCTCTAAGTTCTTATTAATTTGAGCATCAGAGAATCTTCTGCAGGTGTTCCACCACTTGGTTGAGCAGCCAAAAGCTCACTTTACTCATACAAGCACATCAGAAGAAGTACATCTCATTCCCAATAGAAATATTTGGCATCCACACTGGGATTTTGGTAAAACATTTCATAGGACCACATTGTCATATTGTTTTACGAAAAGCCAAACAACAACCTTAGCATCCCCAATCAGACATGGATTCGTCTATATTGGAAGCACTCAAAGCCCATATCAACTCAGTTGTACTCAGAGTTTGGGACCAGATGGGCAAAGACATGGAATAATTGAGGGCTTAACACAATAACGAAATCTAGTCTCTTCGGGACCAATACTACAATGAGATGCATGTCATCTGTCAACATGTTTCTTTCCAACAAGAATAAGAACAAGTTGGACAAATATCGAAGCATCAAGGGGAACATGAGGGCGAATCACGCCCAGTCAAGACAATTGTCCAAGAGAGCTTATCCTGATCGAAGATGCCCAAGCTCAGGCCCTAGTTCAAGCCCAACAACTAGGTCCATGACAAAGAGGATTCAAGAAGATTGGGACTCTGCTACTGATGGCAGAGAAATGTTTCTTTATATGTTCAAAGAGGACCACAAGAAGTAAGGCCCAAGCCATGAGAGCGAGTTTCTTTATTTGTAATTTCAGTAGAATAGGGTTCCTTTAGCATAATGAGGCAAGTGTGCTTATCATTCTAGCTTGGGTAAAGCCTTTTAGGGTAGTTAACCTACCTTCTAGAAGTTTGCTCCTAGGGTGCGGCATTGACTTTAGTCAAAACCCTAGCAACATTTTGTAAGATCAATTTTATGAGTAAAATGTTGCCAAATATTGTAAGCTTCTACTCTCTTGTCTGGTCTCTCTAGGTTAGACACTTTGATCTTCACCTCCACCTTTCTCCAAGTGATATGGCCCAACCAATCACTCTCCATACCTTTCATGCACCTACAAGTGATGGAGGAGGGCCAAGCACACCTACCCAAGGAAGCCAAGGCCCAAGCCAAGGAGAGCGTCTAGACCAAGACCAAGGTGAGCGTCTAGGACGTGAAGGAGGGAGGCTATCCATGGAGCTAG
>Ga0123342_1010440_pt1 | contig 10633 bp, 12 predicted proteins | sample Turbeawhitnodule_FD_89960 | JGI IMG/M metagenome (GOLD analysis project Ga0123342, IMG submission 89960) | Root nodule microbial communities of legume samples collected from Mexico - Turtle bean Mexico white nodule | ecosystem: Host-associated > Plants > Roots > Nodule | place: Mexico: Nepantla... | reverse complement strand
ATTTTAATCTTGATAACCTTACAAAGTTCAAGATTACACCCAAGTTAAATCAAAATTTAATATTCAAAAATAATAAAATGAAAATATAAAAAAATTAACATAAAATCTTAATAAAACTATTATCAATGATTCATTTAGATAGTTTACACTCATATAATTTAATATTTATTAAAATTATATGAATATATAAATTGTAAAAATGAAAAATGCGGATACAAGGCACGTGAGTGCCTGTGTTCCCGCTAGTAATAATAATAATAATAATAAAAATTATATTAATAATAATAATTATTATAAAAATTATATTAATAATAATAATAATAATTATAAAAATTATAAAAATTATATTAATAATAATAATATAAATTATAATAATAATAATAATATAAATTATAATAAGAATAATATAAATTATATTCATATTATTAATATAATAAATTATATTCATATTATTAATATTATTAATATATATTCATATTATTAATAATATTATTAATACTATTCATACTATTAATACTATTCATACTATTAATACTATTCATATTATTCATATTATTAATATTATTAATAATAATAAGTATAATAAAAATCATAATAATATTAAAGAATTTTTCTGGTGTAGTGGTTAGAATTTCTTTAGTCACTGAAGGAACTCAAGTTTGAATCCCATCCAATGCTGATTTTATATCGCGACTTACAAAATATATCGACCTTTGGTTCGACGCCCCTTGTGCAATAGCGACGCTTATAGCTTCATTTGACACCATTAAGTATACTAGCAAGGGTTTTTCGACTTTCGATTTACTCAGGACAGGAGGTTCGGCCAATCCTTGTTTAACTAAGGCAAATGCAGTTTCACATAGCTCATTCCACTCGAACTAGTCAGATTTCTTCATCAGTTTGAGAATGGGCCTCACCTTTTCTGTCAGCTTTGGAATGAATCTTGACAAAGAGGTTCTACCAGCCTCTGCACCTCTTTCAGGTTTCGCAGACTTCTCATTTGCTCCAAAGCCTTACACTTATAAGGATTCGCCTCTATTCCTCGACTTGTGAGCATGAAGCTGAGGATTTTTCCTCCTTGAACTCCAAAGACGCGTTTTGACAAGTTCAGCCTCATATCAAACTCTCAGAGTTGTCCAAAAATTTCTGCTAGGTCTAATGCGTGTGGTTCTAGTGTGGGCGATTTGACTATCATATCGTCCATGTATACTTTCAGGTTACGTCCTATCTGGTCCCAGAATATCCAGTCCATTAACCTTTGGTAAGTGGCCCCCGCGTTTTTCAAGCCAAAAGGCATGACTTCGTAATAGAAGTTTCCTTTGTCAATTGTGAAGGCCGTCTTCGGTTTATCGGCCTCATACATCGGGATTTAATTGTAACCCGAATATGCATAAAAAAAGCTCATGATATTGTGCCTAGTCGCATAGTCAACCAGCCTGTCGATGCTTGGGAGAGGGTACGCGTCTTTTGGGCATGCCTTGTTTAGATCCTTATAATTTGTGCACATGCGCCATTGACCATTGTTTTTTTCTTACCAACACTACATTTTCCAGCCACGTAGTGTATTGTATTTCTCGGATAACCTAGCTTCTAACAATTTGCATACCTCCTCCTCCGGGACGAGTCTTCTCTCGTCTCCTAACCCTCTCCTCTTCTGGGATATCGGCATCGCCTCTCGGCAAACGGATAGCCTATGAGACATCCCGGCATATCCGCAGCTGTCCACGTGAAAAGATCATTATTTCGCGTCAAGACCCGTGTTATCCTCTGCTTGTCCACCTCTTCCAAATTTGCATCGATCTTAGAATTTTGCCCGAACTCCCCCTGTTGCCACGGTAGAGTTTCGTCTCTCGGCTCCACTCGGCTCATCGTTTGGTCCTGGGTCCAGGTCGTAGTTCAAGTTATCATATTCACTTCCCTCTTCTTCAACTTATATCGCGGAGGGACCTTTAAACTGGCCGTGTAGTACTCTCGGGCCGTTTGTTGGTGCACCCTCACCCTTGTCACTCTTCCATCCTCGGCAAGGAACTTCATTGTGAGATGCGGGGTCGACACGATGGCCCCTAACCAGTTCAGATAGGGTCTTCCTAGCAACAAGTTATATGAAGTATCCATATCAACTATGAGGTACCTTACCTTAATTGTTTTGTGTTTTTCATCTTCTCCAAATTTCGTATAGAGGTCGACATATCCCTCTGTGTCAACTCAGTCGCTCGAGAAGCTGATGATCTGCTCGTCGAAAGGGATTATTTCCCTCGAGGATAGCCCCAACTTCTTGAAGGTTTTCCAGAAGAGGACGTCAACTGAACTTCCCTGATCGACCAAGGTTTTCTTGACTACATATTTCGCCACATCGACCATTATTATCATGGGGTCATCTTGGTCTGGGTCAATCCCCTCAAAATCTTGGTTAGTAAAGGTAATGGGAAACATGGTCCACTTTCGTCCTATGAAGTTGACTGAGTGCAAGTTGCGCATGTGGCGCTTTCTGGATGAGTATGTTGTTCCTCCTCCGGCAAAGCCGCTAGCAATCGTGTTGATTACCCCTTTAGAGGGGGAACCCTGCTCCCTTTCCCTACCGACTCATCGGTTGGGAGTTCTCGTTCTCGGGCGAGATTCTCTTCGTCTTCGTGGCTTTAGTAATGCATTTTGGCGAGTGCATCCTTCGTCTCTTGGCTTGTTGACGAATTGCTTTAAATTGCCGGCCTGGATAAGCTCTTCAATTTTTTCCTTTAGAGCCACACATTCTTCTGTGGTGTGACCGAAGTTCCTATGATATCGACATGAGGGTTTTGATCGGCATTAGGGGGTGTCGGTGTCCGCTTATACGGTGGTATAATATCAACATTCATGGCTTCTTCCAATATTTTTGCCCTCCTGTGGTCAGTGGAGTATAATGTGAGAACCTGAGAGGCTTCAAGTATTCCTTTAATCATCTGGGCGGCTGCACTCCCCCATACGCTTCCTTTTCTGTCTTGCGGTTTTCAGTGACGTCTGTTAGTTTCGTCTTAAATTCCCGTATTTTCTCAAACTGCATGAACTTAACAGCCCTCTGTCTTAGTTCATCCATACTTGCCGCCAATTTTTTGCAAAGATTATCTGAAAATGGACCCAACTTTAGGGAGGTTACCAGATGATGCAACGCCACTTCCGAGCTCAGATCGCAAATATTGAGGGCCTCCTAAATTGATCCATGAATGACCGAAGGGTCTAGCCCTTTCTTGCCTAATATTGACCAGAGCTAGGGAGGTGAGGTGATGAGGTTTGCTTGTGGTGAATTGGGTCGATAATTTGGCCATTAGGGTGTTGAAACAGTCAATCGAGAGTGGTGGCAGTCGCGTGAACCAGCTCAATGTCGTTCCCTTCAAGGAGGTGGGAAAAATCCTACACCACAAGACGTCATCAGTCGTGTAGAGGCTTATTTGAGTCACATAGGTATCTATGTGTTCGTCTGGATCGAATTTTTCGTCGTACTTGTCAATCACCGGACCTTTCCACCTTGCTAGTAAGGACACTGCCATGATTGCCTCGGCGAAGGGATGCTTTCGGGACAAAATGTCGCCCATTCCTCTGGAACCAACGTAGGCAGCTTGGTTCAGGCGTGAACCATTTTCCTCCATATGGGTTTGGTTACCGAACTGACCGTGATCGTCCATGTGTTTAGTGAACAGTTGGAGTATGTCCTAACTCCAATTTCTTCCTCATAAATTGATTTTCTTCAAAGTCTCTATTTCTTCTGTGTTCTTTCGTTTCATGTTCTCGAACTCCTTCTTCATATCCAATATCAGGGTCATTGGGTCTATTGGCAGCTCTTCGTTGTCTCGTCGCTTGTTTCTCGTCATGCTTCTTGTGAACACCATGCGGTTTCTTCGGTAGGTTTTCTTTTGGTCCCATGGTGAGTGCTAAAATGTTCTTACAAGAGTATCTAGGACCGAATATTCCCTATCGAACCCTTCAGGCCTTATCATTTTGTCCGTCCTCCCTCCACCTGCTCTTTTCCTTATATGAACTTTCGAGAAGCCCGAGTAGGCAAGGTGCCTGCTAAAAGGCTCTGACGCTCCAGTTAGGTGAGGTTATTCTTAGTGATTATATCCAAAGTTCAAAGTGACATCCTTTTCACCGTAGGGGTTCCTTCTTATTTATAGCGTTCTAATGAGCCTGACCCTGTTTAGATGGTTAATCCAAGCCGAATAGCTGCTAAACCTGCTTGATAAGGCTTAATTAAGATTAACGTGCTTGCTAGGAATCTATTTATCAAAGAGTGATTTTTGATTAAGTTTTTAATCAATGATTATACAATGTAAGTAAGATTCATCTCTTTTAGTCAACACTATTTTATCAAAAGTTCACTCCTTATTATTTATTTATATATATATAGATATATGTTTATGAAAGAGTGATTTTTGAGTTTTTAATCAATGATTATACAATGTAAGTAAGATTAATCTCTTTTAGTATTGTACACAACACTACTTTATCAAAAGTTCACTCTTTATTATTTATTTATATTTATATATATATATATAAATATATGTTTATCAAAGAGTGAATTTTGATTAAGTTTTTAATCAATGATTATACATGTTTTATATATGTTTGGTGGTCGATATCTTTGATATGTTTTGTCTGTGGATATTCTTTATATGTCTTATATATGTTTAGTTCTTGATATTCATTTTCAATTGGAGTATTTGTAAAAGGTGTAAATATATATTTTCATATGATGTTCGTCATTTTATTTATAAGAATAAGTATAAATTGAGTTTTTTTTTTCAGAATAAGAATAAATTGAGTTTTTTTTAACCTATATTAGTACAGTTAATATTATGATATTATGTATAATTTTATTTCTAATTCTTTATTAAGCTCGTCATTACGATATCAAGGTCAACTTTAAACATTTTAGTACTTCATAAGTGAGGAGGTCTCGGTAACTTTTTCCTTCTGATTTTATAATTTATTAGATAAAAAATTTACCATTCCTTATTTTTATTTTTATATATTTCACTCCATTTGTTTAAAAATACTTATATCTTAAAAAATTAATTCAAAAGACTTTAACATCTCTTTTAAAGAAAAACATAGGTTTGTTTTTAAGAAATCAAATATAGAGTACTAACAAGTTTCACATTGATATTATTTTCAAAATTAAATTTTATTATCAGACTCTCAATCTGTTCTCAAAATGAATTAATGTAATTTTATTAATTAAGTTTGAGTGATATAATAAATAATGAATTGATATTTGCAAATAGATAGAGCAGAAGAACCCTAAGATATTGTTTCCGCACGGGGTTTATCATCACACACTCAGTGAGTCTCATCTTTTCCTCTTCTTCTCATCATTTCTGCATTTTTTCTGTTCCTAGCTGTTGCTGCTGTTTTTGGTGTTGTTGCTGCTGTTTTCGGTGTTGTGTTGAGTGATAGAATAGATGATGGAGCCTTCACTCATACTCTCTCCACCTTCATCGTCCACCCCTTTACCTTTCTTCATCTCAAACGCACTTCCTTTCCATGCAAAACCCAATCTTTCCGTCAAACTCAATTGCACCCTCCAAAAGTCCCATTTTTGGGGAAGAAATATGAGTTGGGTCCCATCACAATTGCCGCATGGGAGATCGAAATTTGATGCGATGAGGCCCATAATAACAGCGGCGGTGAAGAGAAGGAAAGAGCTTCCGTTTGACAACGTGATTCAGAGGGACAAGAAGCTGAAATTCGTTCTGAGGGTGAGGAGTATTCTGGTGGCTCAACCAGATAGGGTTATGTCGCTTAAGCAGCTTGGCAAGTTCAAAAGAGATTTGGGTCTTGATAAAAGGAGGAAACTTATTGCCATATTGAAGAAATTCCCAGCTGTGTTTCAGATTATGGAAGAAGGGGTTTACTCTCTTAAGTTCAAAATGACCCCTGAAGCTGAGAGACTCTATTTTGAGGAATTGAAGATTAGGAATGAGATGGAAGAGTTGGTGATTGTCAAGCTCAGGAAGTTGTTGATGATGTCTCTGGAAAAGCGGATTTTGTTGGAGAAAATTGCACATCTCAGGACTGATTTTGGTCTCCCGCAAGGATTTCGTGACACCATTTGTCATAGGTACCCTCAGTACTTCAAAGTGGTTGCCACTGAGCGTGGCCCTGCCTTGGAACTAACTCATTGGGACCCTGAGCTTGCAGTTTCAGCGGCTGAGCTATCGGCTGAGGATAATCGCATCAGGGAAATGGAGGAGCAGAATTTGATCATAGACAGACCTCTCAAGTTCCACAGGGTGAAGCTTCCTAAGGGTCTTAATCTTTCCAAGGGTGAGATGAGGAAGATCATGCAATTCAGAGACTTGCCTTATATGTCGCCTTACTCTGATTTCACAGGACTGAGGCCAGGGACAAGGGAGAAGGAAAAACATGCTTGTGCAGTTGTTCATGAGATTCTGAGTCTCACACTTGAGAAGCGGACGCTTGTTGATCACTTCACACACTTTCGCGAGGAGTTCAGATTCTCTCAGCAGCTGAGGGGGATGTTGATAAGGCATCCTGATATGTTTTATGTCTCTCTGAAAGGAGACAGGGATTCTGTGTTTCTCAGGGAAGCTTACCGGGACTCTCAGTTGGTGGACAAGGACCGATTGTTGCTTGTAAAGGAAAAGTTTCGTGTCCTGGTTAATGTTCCGCGATTCCCCAAGGGACCTGCTCGCAGGACGCTTGAAGATAGCTTGAGAGAAGGTGATGGCAGAGAAGATGAAAGTGATCAAGGGGAAGAAGCATGGTCAGAAGAAGTTGATAATTTGGTCAGTGACGAAGAATTTGAGGATGGTGATGATGGTGATGATGGCTGGAGTGATGACGACGATGACAGTTTGCCACCAGATTTTGATGACGAAGCTGAAATATTGGAGATTGGACAAGGAAAGACAAATAAACAAGTTAAATACTCGAGACAGAATGATGAAGAGGTCCTTCTTCCTGTATTCTCTGACGGCCGTCCCAGAGAACAATGGTGATCTCCTCAAGAGCTTTCAAGCTTGGAGTTTTTCATACAAGAAAGCATCTGGCTTCAAATTTAATTTGTTCTTGCTGATTTGTGATGGGTGCTTTACACTACGCTTCTTGTATTCAACTTTATTTATTTAGACTTGTTTGATCCTCCTTTTAAAGGTGATCAGTATAGAAGGTTGAATTTCAATTGCGAGCTTTGCAGATTAGCTGATTATTTTGTAGTAACTATAATGCATTTCTTGGCCTTAGTTATGAAAAGTCCCTCCATGTATACTTAAGAATATTTTGTCAAAATACCTGAATCATTGATCCCTAAACATAATATTTCCCACTTTCCACCAGGCATATTTAACACCAGGAAAGATGCGTGTAATTGTAACAAAATTTGACACTGGAGAAACACAAAATATCTTGAAATGCATTACAAAAAACGAAGGCTAGAATCAAAGCAGTTCATGAAACCACATCTCTCACTATTAACTCCATTGGCTTATAATTAAAGATTTGGCTGTTCTTTAATTAATTATAGTGTGTTCACAAACTTTTGAGTGGTTTTATATATCGGAAACAAAAACAATACTTTTAACAGATTAAAGTAAGCATAACTTCAAGCATACAGACACACGTTGTTATTGATGTCAATGGTGAAAGCTCAGGTAAATAGCAACATCCATTTGGTGAGAGAGTATGTGTTTTACTATTCAAGATGTTGTTGGGATTTTGTATTTACATTGTGTATACTAGTGCAGCCTTTTATGTTTTGGGTGGTTTATATTCGGTTAATAAGTTCTGATCGAGCTGAAAAATTACGTCAAATGGTGGCTCCTATAGAGTGCAACGTAAAGCTTCTTGGAGCAACTAGAATTGAGGACAAGCTGCAGGAGGGCGTACCAGAAGCCACTGAGTCCATTTGGCAAGCAGGAATCAAGGTCTGGGTTCTTACTGGTGATAAGCAAGAGACTGCAATTTCAATTGGTCTTTCTTGTAAACTTCTGAGTGGAGATATGAGTAGATAATTATAAATGGCACTTCAGAGGTTGAGTGCAGAAAGCTCTTGACTGATGCTATAACCAAGTATGGGTTGAAATTTTCAAATAGAGAATATCAGAATCTGAAGTGCAAAACTGATTCTAGACATGGTTCCCTGATATTTAAAATGATACAAAATCATTGGGCTTCTCAAGTGGAATGCAGGAAAGGAAGAAGGAACTACTGCACCATTGGCACTCAATTGATCAGTAACCCGTATAAACTGGTGGGCTTCACCGTTTTCACGGTGTAATCTATCCGGTCAAACCTTTTAATCCATTTTGAGTTCTGAAGGTTGTAAGAATGTTGTGTTCTGGGTTTTATTGGTGCTTTCACTCACACACAAACACTCTGCTTCATTTTCATCTCAATCAAATCTTAGTGCAATGAGTTTGAGGTTTCAACTCACTCAGTCACAGTCATAGACTCATAGCCACAGTCACCCCGTTCCCCCATTCCCAACCTTCATTCTAATCATCAGAAAAGATGAAAGTGATCAAGAGGAAGAAGAGTGGTGAGAAGAAGTTGATAATTTAATGAGTGAGAAAGGATTTGATGATGTTAATGATGACGATGACGATGACTGGAGTGATGAAGACAATGACAGTTTGCCACCAGATTTTGGTGAAGATGCTCAAATACTGGAGATGGACAAGGAAAGACAATTCAACAAGTTAAAGACTTGAGACAGAATGATGAAGAGGTCCTTGTTTCTGTATTCCCTGATGGCCTTCCAGAGAACAATGGTGATCTGCACAAGAGCTTTCAAGCTTGGAGTTTTCATACTAGAAAACATCTGGCATCAAATTTTGATTTTGTACTGGCTGATTTGTGATGAGTGTTTTACACCACGCTTGCAGTATTCAACTTGTTCGATGATCCTTTTACTATGATTTGTAAAGAAGATTGAATTTTAATTGTGAGTTCTGCAGATTAGAAAATTATTTTATAGTAACTAAAATGCATTTCTTGGCCTTAGTTAAAGGCCCCTCCTGAATACTTAAGCATACTTTTGTTCAAAATACCTGAATCAGTGATCCCTGAACATGGCAGTTTCAGCTTTCCACCAGGCATATTTAACACCATTTATTCATTAACTGCTCTTCCTGAATCCGTTCTTTAATTTCAGCAACAAGTCGGAAAGATTCTTATAATTGTAATTGGTCTAAAAATCTCAGAGCTTGGACTTGTAAAAATTTCAACCCTGAACCAGAAGTTGGATTTATTTGCAAGGTTGATGAAAATAAATACTTAAAATATTATATCTGAATTTGAGGCTTCAGCTATCAGTAGAGAACTTGACCCCTGCAGAATTGGAAGATAGAGGAGTTGGTGCAGAACTATGTTGTGAATCCATAGTCAATCTCCTCAGTCATTTGGTTTTTGTAATAAGGAAATAAGTTTCTGCAGGTGAGTATATCCTCGAGGGAACCATAGTCTCATTTAAATAGACACTATTGCTTAATATGTTTTCCCCTTTAATAAGTTTCTACCAATATAATAGTATTTCACATTTATCTCAGAAAGCATGATTATATAGTTGTAGTTGACACGAAACCATTGATCAATTATGATGAGGAAATTAATCACTTGCTGCTGCATACAGCCTAATTTAAAACTTTTAAATAGGAAATGTGAATTCTTGTTTGTTAGATTAAAATAAAAATTTTAAAAACAGATGGACTAAGTGATGTTGTGGACATGCACATAGAATAATCACATACTTTGGGTGTGAGGATTATGGAGTTGAAACCTTAAAATCAAAGTAATTTATTTTCACAAAGCAAGCAAAAATTATTTTTAAATGAATTTTCGCAGAAACTTCATAAATCTATTTTACTTAGTATATTAAACTGATTTTCTTTGGGTGTTTTTACAGACGACTTGGGGTGGGGGTCCTTACAGATTGAGTAGTCAAAGCAACAGAAAAGTATACAAAATTATGTCTCACAACAAAGTAACAGTATATTGTATACTAGGAGATACTAGGATGATGTCCCTTAAAAAATGATGATGTATATCGGTTAAGGTCATTTGGGTGCCTTGGAAAGAATGTTACTTGCGAAAAGGAAAGAAGAAAGAACAAAGAAAATTGATAAAAGTTGTTAAAGACAGTTTTCATGAACATTGGATTGGTCTACAATTATGTGATTAATGAAAACCAACATCCTTTAATAAGAACAAGTGTGTGGTTGGTTGGTGCTATTACTAAGGATTTTTTTTCTCTGTTCGAACCATATGACTTTAAACATCGACGTTGACTAATGCATGAATGAGTTGCTAAGTCTTCTTTGCAGGTTCCTCTCGTTTTCTCATTTTCAATTAAAGTAAGACAATTCTAATGTTCAATTTCTCAATCTTTCTATAATATCTTCAACAGTACTATCTTGTACAGTTTAATCATTCAGAATTCCATCATGTTCAGCCTAAACTATTCACCTACTCACTTCGTGTTGGAATGCTTCTTCCCTTTTCACTTTAAATACTCACAAATTACACCCATAATAGACCATACCATAGCATGAGAAAATCCACTAATGGCATCTTCAACAACATTGTGTTTGGGTGTTCTGATTTCTCTGATATTGTTCCATAAGTTGCATGCTTCATCTTCCTT
>Ga0123342_1010439_pt1 | contig 10634 bp, 5 predicted proteins | sample Turbeawhitnodule_FD_89960 | JGI IMG/M metagenome (GOLD analysis project Ga0123342, IMG submission 89960) | Root nodule microbial communities of legume samples collected from Mexico - Turtle bean Mexico white nodule | ecosystem: Host-associated > Plants > Roots > Nodule | place: Mexico: Nepantla... | reverse complement strand
TTGAGAGTCCAGCCCAAGAAGTAATCCAGCCCAATAGAAACCCGAGAGTATAGCCCGAAATCAGAAGATTTGTGTAAAAGGCCATCTTGTTTTAGTTCGAGTGTTCTTGGTCCCTTTTTGTAAAATAGAAATTAATTAGTCTCTAACATACCTCATCTCCAACAATGTCATCCATGATTCTAGCTATAGTTGTAGAAGCTACAATAATTGTTGGTTCATTCGTTGCCCATATAAGGACCTCCTCTGTTGTATCTTCCATGCCTAGGAAAGATAAGGTCATCAAGAAAGGGTAAGCAGATGAGATTCCTCTTACTTCCATGTACTCCTCCATTTTTGGAATGTGGTTGGTATGACACCATCTTGCCTCAGCCATGTGAGCCTGGACTAGTCTTTTCATCTAGCATTAAAAGTACAAATATATAATATTGAGAAAATATTGCACAATCACTAGTGCAAAAAGAGAGTTACGACGTGTACAAACAGTGATTTAAGCAGGAGCATCATCTACAAAAATGTAGTGACAATTTTGAAAATAAGATCAACATATAGACCACGATTCTAATTATAACCATCATCTATTTAAAATAGAGCATAAAGACTACGGTTTGGTGACCAACCATTGCCTATAATGACCACGATAAAGTAGGGTTTTTTAGGCAATTGTCGCTTATATTTGTGTTTGTAATATAGACTACAGTTATTAGGTCATAACCGTCGTCTATATGTTTTTTTATTTCTCGCTTCAGGTCTTTTCGTCTTTGTGTTTTCTTCTCCGCTGCTCCCCACGGTTGTCTTTTTTTGTGACCTCTCTTGTTGGCATTGCTCTCATTCCTTGTAATGTGTCTTCCTTATTATTTTTATGTTGTTTTTCCTACATTTGTTCTTTTTTATGAGTTTTTCTCTATTTTCAGTGTTGAACGAGTGGGTTCCCAAGTTTGAAATTATTGTTCATGTTCTCCTTGTCATCATTGTTGTGTGTTACCGTTGAAACTTTTGAGCTCCTTTATAATCTCTTTTCCTTTACCAACCTTTGTCCATCATCTTGAGTTTCCATAACCCGAAGTCGTTCTCTCTCAAAATTTCTCGACATCAAACTTGGTCTAAAAAATAAGAACAAAATTGAAGAAAACATTTTAGGTTCACATATACTATAGGTGACGGTTTTGTAAATTAACATCGCCTATAATGGTTTAGTAAACTACCATTGATCAAAGAAGCTTTAACCACTACATAAAAAAAGTTCTTTTGTCATATTATAATTTTTATTATTATTATTATTCGTAATATAAATATTATTAATATTATTAATATCATTTATATTATAAACATTATTAATATTGTTAATATTATTAAATATTATTAATATTATTAAATATTGTTAATATTATTAAATATTATTAATATTATTAACAACAGGGATGCACGAAGTCTCGATAGCAAGCCATTACACTTGACCCTTTCTTTAAAAAAAAATTAATTTAATATCAATGACCCATATACCAGATATTAAAGTGATAAAAACATATACTACACTTGATCTTAGCCAAAAGGCCAAAAGGGTATCCCACATTTTATTATAATATACAATATACAAAATTAAATATTACATAAATTTATTTAATAATTTTAAAAATATTTAATTATACTATTAATAACAACATATAATTATTAATAATAAAAATAAAAAAATAAATTATTATATAAATCCTAAACATTGTCATATAAAATAACAAATTTATATAATAAAAATATTATTTTCATAAATTTTAATATAGTTAATAAATTTATTTATATTTAACACAATAATATTTTCCATTATATTTTTCAATTTTTTTAAAAAATACAAGTAATTGTGAATATTATATATTAGAAAAATTTAATTAGTTCAAACCTAAAAAAAATATATCAGAATTTATTATTCAAATATTTTTTTAATTATATGGATAAATTTGTAAGCCTATATTTTATATCTTTAAAATAATTTCTATTTTTCTTACCAACTATCACATCATTCACAAATTATGTTTTTTAAATTAAATTTTTAATACATTACATACGAATTATATTCGTATATAATACTTTTTGTTATTTTTTAATTAAATTTGAAATAAGTTACCTACAAATTTTATCTGTATGTAATAATGTATTTTTTAATTAAATTTTTAATACATTACATAGGAATATAATCCTTATGTAACACTTTTTTTAATTAATTTTAAAATAAGTTACATACGAATATAATTATTAATTAAATTTGAAATAAGTTACATACGGATTATATCCGTATGTAACAATTTTTTTAATTAAACTTTTAAATAGTTTACATACGGACTATATTTGTATGTAATAATTTCTATTTTTGAATTAAATTTTAAATATCTTACATACGGATTATATGTGTATGTAATTATTCTCGCTTCATGGTGCCAAAGTTACATACGAATTATAGTCGTATGTAATTACCTTTGGTTTACATACGGAAAAATCTATATGTAATGTTTATTTACATACTGAATAGAATCTGTATGTAAATATTTGTATGTAACGTTCATTTTACATATGATTTTTTATCCGTATGTAATAATCGTTATGTAATTTCATATTTTCTTGTAGTGTGTATTTGTGCAACTGCACATTGTAGTAGTAAATCCAAATTCCTTGTTTGGTCATTAAATAGGATTGGTGATGTTCTTAGATGAAAAATGAGTTTTTTACACCTCTACATAAAAAATTACATATTTTCTATACTCCACACAATTCAAATTAGATATAAAAAGATATTCAATATATTTTTTTTTATGTAAATATAGAAATAAAAAAAAATAGGAAAGAAAATTTCATTTAACTTCTTAGTATCAATTGAATAAATAATAAGAAAAAACTAATGAAACTAGAATTACCTCTTTCTTGGCATACTTCATTAAATATACTTTTTCTTGCATTTTCATCTCTGACTCAATTTCTTCATAAACATCCAAAATTACCTTATAACATAATTGCATGTATTTTGGGAGATCAACCAAGCAACAAATATCCCACCTGCTAGTCTTGAGAAAGTTATCTTTTATATGTGGGAAGAATTATGCTAAATATATACTACTACCATTAAAAGAAAGTAATTAAATAGAAACAAATTTTAAAGAATAAATAATTAGTTACTATTTTACTAAATTAGAAACCATTTTATAAACTAAAAAAATTATTGGTATCTAAAGTAGTTTCTATTATTAATAAAATTTTATAAAATAGTTTTTAAATTGGTATCTAACCATTAGTTACTTAGGTTTTAGCTACTAACTACTCTATATTATAAATTAATCTCTATTAGTGTTTTAGTAATTAATTTAAAATCTAAAATATTAGTAGCTAAAACTTAGGTAACTAATTTAGATATTAATTTAAAAACCATTTTATAAATTTTTTATTAATAATAGAAACTACTTTAAATATCAATAATATTTTATGTCTCTAAAATATTATCTAATTTAGTCAATATAGTAATTAATTATTTTTATCTCTAAATTTAATTGCTATTTAATGATTTTCTTGTAATATATATGTGATTTTAATGTGCCTAACCTCTCAATTGCACCGGTGAAAAGCTCAAGTTCTTCAATGGTTCCATAAGCATCATAGAGGTCATCAATGATGGTAGCTAGACTTGTTACTTTTGTTGTTATTCATCTAGAATATTGTGGCTCGAAGTAGACTCCCAAAATCCAAAAACAACTTTCTATGATCCTATCTCGTGTAAAAGGTATATTGGTTGAGACATTTAAATCCTTAGTCCACCATCTGCATCAAAAAAAACAGCACTAAGATTTCAAAGACAAAACAAAAATCTTTAACTAATATTTATTGATTTATACAACAAAAGGTAAATATGTGAGGAAGATAGTACATGGTTAGACTGCTGACTTCTTTCAAATGTAGCTCTTGTAGCATATTAAAATCTAATTTTGCAAATGTTAACAACTTTTCATCGTGAGATGGATCTTCTTCGTACAAAGACATATAATATGTTGCCTCCAACCTAGGCAAACCTCTACGAAGTGATTGTTTTAAGCTATGTTGCACTCATGACGCATTAGAACAACTTAATTGAGTGGTTACAAACTTCGTTAACTTCTCGGAACTGAATTTATGTGCTTCTTCAAGCATATCTTCTCCATGACATCTTAGTCCTGCTGCTTCATACAAACTTAACATTTCTTGAATATCATAAGCTAAACTTTCCTGTTTGATCTTGAAATTTGCAAAATATACATGTTTAATTTATAAACATGTGTTAATTTCAAGGTATATATTTAATTATATAACTATCATAAGGGATGCTACCACACAATTGACTTACACAAATTAAAATCAAACTATTTGCATAAGTTTGTTTTGAATCACCCTATAAACCCAATCTTAAAACTGAAAATTATTTTGACAAATAATAAGTGTTGTATAATTTAAAAGAAATTAAAGCTTATTTAGATGAAATTATATTTATTAGTGGTTAGAAAATTTTGATAACTGATAAATCTACATAAACCGATGTATTTTGCTTTTTTTCAAAAATCTATACCAAACAAATTGTAATAATAATAATAATTATAATTATAATTATAATAATAATAATAATTATTATTATTATTAATATATTTATTAATATTAATAATATTAACAAAAGTAATGAAATATATATGTGATTCATATTTCACTATTGAAACATATTGAAAGTGAGAGACAAGAGAATTGTAACCAAGAGTTAGAGGTCATGATCAAGTCTGAGATCATACTCTCTTACCCTTGATATTTATAAAATTTGTCTTTTCATTTCTGAAATTGAGTAGAGACTAATTTTCATTGGTTTAAGCAAGACTTATTCTAATGTAGTTTATTCATTTATAAAGACAACACCTTAAACCTGTGACTTAAATATAAATAGTTTATAAGTCATGGTCTTTTTTGCTCCATATGTACACACTTACAAAAGGTGTTTCCTTTTCATATTTATAAAACAATTATATACCCGTAGATAAGTTTAGTGTTGCTTAAGAAAAAAAAAATATTACAATTTAAAAAATATGAATTAAAGTAATCATGTTTTAAAAATCGTTTCTTATATTAAAAATAACTTTAATTAAATATAATTTAAAATAATCATAATTAAATGTTATATTTTTATTATTTTAATCATAATTTTTAATTTATTGTTTTCTTAAAATTCATAACACACAAGACTGTGACTTATACATTTATAATCCAAAATATATGATCTATAATAATTTATTAATCATATTTATAAAATTATAATATTTTTACTTTTTAGACCACATTTATACAACGTGACCAAATAATGTAGTATAAAGTAAATAATAAATGATATAGTGAGTCTATTTTTATCTTTCTCTTACATATTTAACTTCATCCTTACTTTTGTTAAGAAACTCATTATTTTATTCCACTAGTTTGTCTCTTCAAATCCACGTGTTCTTCAATTTTTCTTTTTCTTTATTTAAAAATATGTAGACATGCATCCTGTCTCGTTATCTGTTTCAAACCAACTTGAGCTTGATTAACTCATTTATGATTCATCTATGCAAAGAAAAGCTCAAAATTGGATTCGAACAAAGTATTTAAATTTGTTTAGACTTGTTTGTATATAGTTGACTCGATGATGTGATGATGCAATACAACTAGTACCAAAGTAGCCCAAAGAGCAAACTCAAAGAATAAATTTAATAGCATCACAAAAGAAGTTATTGTTTTTGAAAAAGAAATTGGTTAAAAGTAGATGAACACATACTTGAAGAAATGCGGTATCCATGCTCTCTAAACAACCTAAAGAGTAGAGCCGTTTGGTAAAGATGATCGCTATGAACTATGATATTATTGTCCTCTGTTGAAATGTCATAAATTTGACATAGAAGAGTGTCAATTTCATGCTCAAAATGGTAAGAGACACCCAAACGTTGGACAGAATCAATGAAGTTCAATTTAAAAGAGAAATTGTTATGATCAATAGGTGAGACAAGGGTCTTCCTCACATCCTCTTTTAATAGTTTAGCTTGTTGAATGTGGCTATCACATTCCTCCTGCATGAAGTATATTAAATGTTAAATACATAAAAACGTAACATCTTAGCTAAAAGATTGAAAATGAACAATGAGATACAACGGAAGTAGGAACTTAATAAAAATTAACGTGATATAATTTATAATCTATTCATATTTGAAAATAATGATTTTTTCTTATCAGCAATTTGAAAATAAAGTTGACACGAAACTGTTGATAATTAAAGAAAGAAATTAGAAATTAAGAATTTTATCTTCAAATATCTATAAATTTAATGGTCTGCACTATTTTCGTAGGAAACACGTTTCTTTCGCATGGATTTACAGTGTATATTGTAAATTTTAAATAATTGAAGTGGTGACCCTGGCAGAGACTCTAATATTTTTACATTCTCATTTGACAACCAATAATATTATTATATTATTTTAAAATTTTATTTATTTTTAATTTTATTAGATAAATATAATAAAATTATTATTAAAAGAAATTGTAAAATAAAAGTGAGAAAAAAGGACCGAGTGAAATAAATTATGTTTTTTATTCTCATCATGCACATATAAGATATAAGTTCGTGATATCATTTTATTTTGTTGAAGCACTTACTATTACTATTAGAATTTTTTATTTTATTAAATTTTAAAATTAGTAATTAAAATCTTTGTAATTAATTAGATATTAATTAATTAACTATCAATTTAAAAATTAGTTTATAAATTTATAAACTATTTTAAATATTAATAACTTTTTTAATTTATAAAATTGTTTTTTAATTATAATATTTTTTATTTTTTATTTTTAAAATTGATTTTTATTTAACCACTTTTTAGTAGTGATTATTAAAAAATACTTAAATTGTTCTCTAATACTCGTGGTTGTGAAGTTTACTTACAAGTCCTAACTCATTGTCTATGGATATGAGAATTCAAATAAACAACTTCTTCATCAGGTACTATAAGAAAACAACACATTTTTAAACTAATAAATTGGTTTATATAGAATTCTTTTTAATAAAAATAAGTAAAATAAAATAAATAATAAATTTTAAGAATACCTCAACCCTTATATACAGGTTTAAAATTCAATTTTTTTTAATGTACATACCAACTTAAAATGAGTTTAAACCCTCAACCAAGTACAAATATCATACATAATTCCTATTCTTATCACTTGCAAAAATTCACAAAATTTTAAATAGTTATTATATTAAAATATTAATTGTATTTATTTCATATAATAATCCATATGAGTAACAACTTTAAGAACTAATTTTTCATGAACTTGTATAATTCAATTAAATATAATGTGAGCTGTTTAGTATTTATATGATAGTTACTAGTGCAAAACTGACTTATTTCGACACTATATTTAAGACGTTTTTACAGTCAGACGCTGTCCCTCAAAACGTGGTGACATTTTTTAAATTAAATTTCTTTAAGAGGGCGACTATTTAATAAAGTTGTGTTCTTACAACAAAGCGTGATGTAAGAACGTAGCTATGAGGTAAAGTCACCCTATCAGTACTAAATTTTTAATAAGAATTTAGTTATTTTTGAAAACTTAAAATTATTGCTAATTAATACAAATACTTTTTAGACCCCTTTCTTTCATATTCCCACTCTCAACCATCTCTCTCATAATTCAAAGACCGCTTCTTGGTAGGCCTAGTTTGTTAATTAAAAAGATGAAGCATAAAACAACAATGTCTTTATAAATCAAACTAACTTGAAGTTTTTAACTAGATTGATGGCTATTAAAATAAAATATTTGGGTTGAAGATAAGGGAGTTGAGGAATAAGAAGCAAACTTTGGAAAATCTAACCCTTCGTAAAATACTGTAAAATGTAGATGCAATCATTTTTTGCCTTACAACTCTTAATCTTATTTTCTAATTTTGTTCTCCTTAAAAGTTCATCCAAAAACATAGATTTTTCACATAAATTTTTTTTGCATATATATGATGTGTATCTAACTGCATAGTTTATGTGTGTGTGCATAATAATGTTATTTTGTTTCACATCATTACCACTTAACATCGTTCATGTCAATTTAATATAAGGGATCAAATTGCTAACTTTTTAAAAAAAATTAAGAAAAAACTGACTTTTTTTTAAAACTATTAAAACAAATTGACTTTTGACTCTTAATGTAAAAACAACAAAGTAATTTAGCATTTTTTTACATTGGAGATGTAGAATCAAGTATGATCAAAGCTTTGAAGAATCCATATCCTAGCGTTTGATGGAAGGCTGGAGTTGCTTGAAGTTGCTGATGTGTTTTAGAGTAGGATATGGGGTAGTTTATCTTTGTAATCCACTCTTTGTTGAATCTAAAGCTTAAGTGTTTTCAAATCTTTTAAGTTTAAAGTTTTTTCAAACTAAGTGAAAAACAACCGATTGTTTTATACTTAGGTGTTTTTGAAAGAGTTTTGAAAATGTTTTGGATGGTTGACTTGCTGTCAAACCAAAACAACCGATTGATTCGCTTTTTCAACTGATTGTTTGTTTGAAATCCTAACAGAATAATTTTTGTTAGTTGAATAAGCTTTAATTGATTTCATAACTGAATACGCTCCTGCTTTAAAGGCTTTGACCAAGATTTGAATACTATAAATAGTTTGTTAATGTTTTATAACAAACAACAAGAAGGAAAAACATATTTGAGTTTTTCAAAGAGCTTTCAAGCATTTGAGTTTTAACTTTTAGCTTTGGTTATTCAAGAGAGAAGTGGAATAGGATTACTCTGTATTGATTTTAGTTTATTCTGTAACAGTGTAATTCGTTCTGGAACTTGTGTACATTCTAGTTTTGTAAAGCCAAGAAGGGTTGTGTGCTCTTGAGGTTGTCAAGATCAACATTCTTGGTGTGTGTGTGTGCTGAGCCAAAGGAAGTGTGTTTCTTGAAGGGATAAAGGTCACTTCTTTGGTGGTGTGTGTATGTAATCTGGATTTGATTACCTAGTGGATTCCCCAGTGGTTTCTGGGAAACTGGATATAGCTCTTGGTTCAAGAGTGAACCAGTATAAACTGTTTGTGCATCTCTCTCTTCCTTAAACTCTTTAATTTCAGTTGTTGTTATTTTTACAGGTACAAACAACCGATTGTTTCTGCGAAACAACCAATTGTTTTTCTGGTGCTTTACTGTTTTGAGTTGTGTTCTTTGCTAACTGAATTCCTAATCTGGTTTCTTGCAAATAATTTCATTTTATCTTAAAAAGTTTGCGAAAACCCCCTTTAAACCATTCACCACCCTCTAGTTTAAAGCCATACATTCTAACAATTGGTATCAGAACTTGGTACTTGAAAAATACTCAAGTTTGATCCTAAAACCTTTTTTCAATGGCTGACAAACTACCTTTTGGAGAGGGTGCTTCAATCAACAGACCACCTCTTTTCTGTGGTTTGAATTACCAATTCTGGAAAGTTAGAATGAAAATCTTTGTTGAATCTCTTGACAAGGGAATTTGGAATGCAATTGAAAATGACCCCTTTATTCCAAAACATGAAAAAGATGGATCTTCCATTGAAAAACCTTGGTTTCAATGGGCTGATTCTGAAAACAAGAAGGCCAAATTTGATTGTATTGCTAAGAACATCATAACATCTGCCTTAAATTCGGATGAATTTTTCAGGATTTCTCAATGCTCATCGGCCAAAGAGATGTGGGACACTTTGGAGGTGACTCATGAAGGAACCAATGATGTGAAGAGAGCCAGAAAGCATACTCTAATTCATGAATATGAAATGTTTAGAATGCTTAAAGGTGAGTCAATCGCTGAAGTACAAAAGAGGTTCACCCACATCATCAACCACCTTATGAGCCTTGGGAAAACTTTGATAAAGAAGAACTAAACATCAAAATCCTCAAGTTTCTTTATAGATCATGGCAACCTAAGGTGACAACAATTTTTGATTCAAAAGATTTGACATCCTTGACAACGGCTTTATTGTTTGGTAAGCTTAGAGAACATGAGTTAGAAATGAATAGACTCAATGTTCAAGAGAGTGAAGACAAGCATGTGAGAAGCATTGCCTTGAAAGCTGCCAAGCAGAAAAGCAAGCAAGAATCAAGTGATGAAAGTGAAGAAGAAAACCTTAGTTTGCTGTCCAAGAAGTTTAGTAGATTCTTGAAGAGAAATCGCAACAAAGAAAGGTATGACAACAAGAAAACCAGTGATTTCAATTCTAACAATTATACTTGCTTTGGTTGTGGTGAACAAGGGCACATTAAAGCTGATTGCCCAAACAAAGAAAGCAATGAAAAGAAATCAAGCCACAAGGAGAAAAAGGGAAAATCAAGAAGAGCATATATTGCTTGGGATGAGAATGAAGTCTCCTCATCAAGCTCCTCATCAAGTGAAGATGAAAAAGCAAACATATGCTTGATTGTAGAAAGAGATGATGAGTCATGTAGCTCAAGCAATGTTAGTTCATGTGCTTCCCTAAGTGTTGAAAATTATAGTAAATTGCTTCAAGCTTTTCAAGAAACTCATGAAGAAGCTAACCGATTGGTTCTCTCAAACAACCGTTTGAAAGGGCTTAACAACTGGCTTGAAAAGAGGGTTAAGACACT
>Ga0123342_1010437_pt1 | contig 10638 bp, 4 predicted proteins | sample Turbeawhitnodule_FD_89960 | JGI IMG/M metagenome (GOLD analysis project Ga0123342, IMG submission 89960) | Root nodule microbial communities of legume samples collected from Mexico - Turtle bean Mexico white nodule | ecosystem: Host-associated > Plants > Roots > Nodule | place: Mexico: Nepantla... | reverse complement strand
GAATATAATCACTATTAATGAGTCTATAATTAGACTTAATTATAGGAATATAATCACTATTAATGGGTCTATAATTAGTCTTAATTATAGATGTTATGTTAGAAAAAGAATCTGTACGGTTCTAATGCTATGGTTATATATATGTATCATTGCTATAGATAAAAGGCAGATTGAATAAAACAAAAAATATTCTTTCAAGAACCATCGTGCCGGTCTTGAAACGATCCTCGAGGCTTCGTCTCCTTGAGGGCAGTGACCTTCTTATCATTGGCGTGGAGGACGTCGGGGGAGACGGCGTTTTTGAGGTCCACGTCGTGCGTGTAGCGCGTGGGCATCAAGTGCTGGTAGTTGACGAGCTTGATGAAGGCCTTCACGCGCGACTTCTTGGCAGAGTCCTTCTTTATGACCATGCTAGGGTACTTCTTTATCCCTGCAACCAAACTGTGACCGTAGGGGCGCTCGCGCGTGTAGCGCGTGGGCATCAAGTGGCGGTAGTTGACAACCTTGATGAAGGCCTTCGCGGTCTTCTTGGCGGAGTCCTTCTTTATCACCATGCTAGGGTACTTCTTTATCCCTGCAACCAAACTGTGACCGTAGGAGCGCTCGCGCGTGCCCTCATCGAAGGTTTGCACTATCACCGCCTTCGACTTCCACTGCTAACTGGGAATCAAAAATTGGAAACTTTGCACTTACTGGTTCAGATTCAGGGGTAGTCACCACTGAACCCGTCACCCAAGCCGACTCCACCATCGGCTACAACACAGCACGAAATTCACCATCGTAGCCACCTCTCCGGCGTCACTTCGGAGAACACACCGACGGTCAAGGAAAATGCAGTCGCACGCACCAAAGTCTTCATGGATTCTCACCAATGCTTTAACTACACCATTATTGTTAGGAAGCTTGTCCCTTCCCTGATTGGATTCTTTATTCTTTGATTCTAGCTACTTCATTTGTGTGTATTTATTTCAGACTTTTCTTGAGAGTGGTGTTCCACTTGGTTTTTATTGCATTATCAGTTCTTCCTGGTAATTCAGCCGCAATAGTAGGCAATCGACAAGTGATGGAATCATACGATTAAGATTGCATTGTCAAGTAACCTGCTACAGTTGGTTTTCTGCAGTATTGTTATCTACAGCCTAACTACACCAGCTTTACCCATGTATACAGGTGGACCTTTTTCCATCCCTTCCAATTGATCTGTACACTTAGTGCTATTAGGGTCTCCTAATTGCCATAGCATAAAAGCAATGAGCCACCAAGCCAACAGCCAACAGTTTCTACACTACAAAGAAAATCATGAAATAAAAATAAATTGTGTAGACTAAAATAATTAGTTACAATAAGAACTAAAATAGAGATAATTTTAAAAAAAAAAACAATTAATTTCTAAATTAGTTTCTATTATTATTAAATAGTTTTTAAGTTAGTATTTAATTAACAACTAAGGTTTTAACTATCAATTAGGTAGCAAAAACTTTGGTTGCTAATTAGATACCAATTTAGAAACTATTTAACAATAATAAAAAATAATATAAACTAATTTAGAAACCAATTTTTTTTAGTTTCTAAAATGGTCTCTAATTTAGTTGTAATAAATTTCTACAAATTAATTAATTTTTATTTCATTTCATGATTGTCTTTTAGTGGTAGTAGGATAAGCCGTAAGAGGTGTGGATGGATGCAGCCGAGTGCAAACATCAGCTTGTATAAAGAAGTCATGTAAGGGTCAAAATTTGTGCAACAATGTTTACATGGGACCATCAGGACACAGAGTAATGTGTTAAAGATTGTGTTTTGAAATGAGAGGAATACAAGCTACAATGAGAAAGTGTTTATATATTTTTCAGCCGAAATTTTTTAACCAAAAAGTGTGCATGTAATAAATTATTTTCTAGTAGTATATTTATTTTTTAAATGGTTTTTAAGTCTTTCTATAATTATAAATAAATAATTTTTCGTATACTTTTTATACTTGAAGTAGTATTGTTGAGAATTTTTAATTTCTGAAAAATATGATAACTCTCTCCTGCTGACTTCTCTTCTCTCATTAGTCCATTTTCATTTCAATTTTACTTTTTTTTTTATGTTATGTTGGTTCAATATATGGAAAAAGATGTTTCTTTAAATGAAGATAATCTTGACATGGTGGACTCCATCACATGCGGCACACTATTAATATATTCGGAAATTTGTCCGGATGGAATGTAAAACATTGTCTATTTATGAGGAAACGGATTTAGCTACACTCGTAAGATGATGGTGATGAAATAATTGACAAGAATTGGGCAAGGACTTATTTACGTAGCTACAGGGGTAATAAAGGAGTCATTGATGTCATCAGTGGTGGTTATGAAGAAAGGAGGTGTAGTAATTGTGATTTTAAAACACGAAAAAAAAATTGATTTTTCAAGGTACGAGTAATCACGTTCTCTAAGAATTTATTTGCGTATTACGCAAGTTTTTTAAGGATACAATATGAATTAGAACTAACAATTTACTTTTAAAAGATTAAAAATTTAATAAATCAAGAAAGATATTTATAATAAAATAAAATAATAAATGAAGAGAGAAAGAGAAAAGAGTTGAAAAGGTGAGAGGAAGAAGAAGGTTTATCATGCTGGGCTGAGAAGATGAGTAAAAGATGTATTTTCGGAAGCAAATGAATGCGGTATTTATAGATGAACAACTCTAAAAGTAGCACATCTTCAAATCTTAGATCAGTGGTCATGATTGCTTGAAACGAAGGAAGACTCGTATGAAAGGAGGAGTCAACCACCCACGTCTCTTGTAACTTTCTCAAGATTCCGCCAGACCAGCAGTGCAAAGACATGAACGTTCCCAATCGTGCGACCACGATTTGTGGGTGAAGGGGGCAATGACACGCGACAATCTCGGTGAAGATCCACTCTCCACTACACTTCCTAAATCTCCTCCATCAACAACGAAAATCATTCAGATTTTCTCACATTTTTTTTTGTTTCTCCAGAGACTCTGTTTTTCATTTTATAATATTTACGATTTTACGACAAAATGTGTGGTGTATCTATTCGCTATTAATTTAGGGTGAGGTTTGTTGTATTTGTTGGTTATACAATTTACATATTTCATGCTGATAAAAAAAGATTACATTTTATATTAGTTTTATTGAAAGTTATAATTAGAATAGTAATTTGCCTATAACAATTAGAAAAAATGAACCTTAATGGCAAAATAGTATTTTCTCATGATTGTACACCTCAACCTAAGTGATACCCAATAGATATCTACGCTATTTTGTTCTTCTGGCAGTTGTATAAGTACAAAATTTATTATTAATTTGACCTTCTTCAGAAAATGGAAGGCTTTTAAGTACCCTGGAGTTTGTGACTTCCACTTTTTACCGTGGTAGTTTTTTCTGAAAAAAAGAGGTAGTTTTATATCAAACAACAAATAATAAATTAGTTTACTGAAACGGAAAAAAAAAATGAGAAAGCACATGAGTGAGTATTTGAGACAGAAGATGAAGCGATGATGATTCCAAAGTGGATTTTTATTCAGAGATTCAAAAAAGAAAACAAAAGTGAGATACTGAGGTGTCTCCCAATGTTCATGCATGAACTGTTTGTTTTGTGAGAATGAGAGCAGACAAGGTGGTCCGTGTGGGACCCGTCCGTTTGTATGTAAATTTTTTATATAAATACTTTTTTTTACACATTATACTGGTTTCTTCATGCCAAAGACACAGCTAAGAGGACCCCCAAAAAGACAAAGAAACTATACTCTACATTTTTACCTTTAACTATTATTTAAGGAAAATGTTATTTTCATAACTGAAAATTGAAATGTTATAATTGTAATTTAATTAATATAATTTTAAAATTATTCTATTTCAATATTTTTATTTCAGTTATAATGTGATGTAAGATTGTCATAATATTATCACTCTTTTCTTAATTATGATTAATAAATATAAATAAAGTGTTATATATTGAAGTTGTAATTTGAATGTGAAAAAATAAAAACAATCGTGTTACATCATTTGTCATTAGTCTCTCCGTTAATATGTACAATAAGCATACTATTTGCAGTCTCTACTCATCACACACCTTACGCACTTATAGTCAGAAAAGCCATAACCTTTCTCTTGCTCCAGAAGGATATGATTTTTTATATTTTGATTAGGTAGTCATATTTAACACTTACCAAACAAAAAGTACTCATTTTATTTGTTTTATATTATTAAAATAGGTTGTAAAAAGAATATTATTTTTTTAGTGTTAAAGTATTATTTTTTATTTTAATACCCAAAACAAAACACTCATGTTTATGATAATAATATTTTAATAATATATGTTATATTTTTAACTTCAAATTTAATATATTATTAATTTACGTGCTCAAAATATATTTATTTTTCACTTCCATAAATAATCCACAAAATATTGTATGAGAACACATGTTACTCCTTACAAGATAAACACCAAAAAGAACGTGTATGTGTCTAATTTTGTAAGGCAAAAATTAAAGAAAAAATATTTTGAAAATCCACATTTTGTTTTACTTCCATTTAACAATTTCATATATTAATAAAATATTAAATTAAATTATTATATAAAATAATAATAAAAGTGGTTGTAAGATGATAGTATAAACTGGATGTCAATATTAGATCCCAAAAGCACAGCCCTGTCTCTCTTGCTTCCTAACCAAGCAAACTCCAACATTAGTGTTTTTAAATGAAAAAAAATATTATTTTTCATTATTTTTTAATGAAAAAATAATGATGAACCTATCATAATGGTAATATCACCACATGTACGCGTAAATTATAACAAGCCAAGACTTCTCACTCCCCTTGTTATCATCAATAATGCTTTAATAATCATTTTAGTTCTTTCAAATAAAAATTTCACTGATAAAGTTCTGCATTTATTTTTTAAATTTATCAAAGCTGGATTCGTGTACCACATTGACCACTCTCCCAATTTCTTAAAGTTAAAATTGTTTCAAGCTGTAACGATTTTAATTAAGTTCAAAAATTATTTTTTAACAACTAAATAAAGTAAGCTTTGTCACCACTTTCCCAATTAATACAAGTTGCGTTAATCTTTAATGACATCTTCTTCGACTAAATGGAATTGTTCGATCTTAAAATGATTTCAGTATAATAAAGTTATATTCACAAACACTTATTCATAACAAAAAGAAAATAGCTGAATGGATAATTAATAAACCAAATTGAACCAATTACTTAAATTTTCCACAATAATAAAAGAAAAGTGACTTAATGTTGATAGAGATTTGTTCCCCACCTTTGACTCCCAACATGTCGTATGATCTTTTAAAATATTCGTGGAAAAATAATTATTCTTTGGCATTGATCTTTTTCTCTTACGTTGAATGTCAAGTATCATCCTTCTTCCTAGACCAATCGCTTAGTGCTTTTTTTTTAATCTAACCTCAAAATAGCATTATAAAGCAATAATTAAAACGACAAAGCGAGATCCAATGAAAACGGTTGCTTGTGTCAACTTTGGTACTAAAAGAAACGCTAACGGAATAATTACTGCAATAAAAAAAAGGATTAGGAAAAGGCCATTAATTAGGCAGACATTAGATGAATTTGGTGTCTCTTACTACATATTTTACAAATATGTACTGTAACAAAACAAAAGTAAGGATAAAATCCCATGAGCAAGAGGGAAGATTCTGTGAGGAATTGTAGAAGAGAGAGAAGAAAGAAAGTTGTTTTTTTTTTTGTATGTGAGTGTCTGCCACAAAATGATTGATGGCGGATTACGACACCGACCAGAAGAAAAAATGTGGATGATATTATTTCCCATTAAATAAAAAATATTTATTCAACAATTTCAAATAATAATATTTGTTTTATTTTCTAATCTAAAATATTAATATAAATTATTAAGATATAAAGTGAATGTAATTTTTTGAAAGGGTATAAACAGAAATATTTTCCAAAAAACCCACAAATGTCAAAATATAACCACTTGTTGGGTTTTTTATTTGTCAGAGAAGATAGATTGAGAACGGAGTGATGTGTCGTTTGCAATGCCTGCTAAATGTGAGGGGAAATTAAAAGGGAATTGAATGGAAGACGTTTATGTATACTTTGTGTAGTGAGTTATACCACGTGAGACTGATAGCCATTTTTTTTTTTACTTTTTAAATTAAAGGAGATAGAAAATAATTAAAAGCAAAAAACCTTAATTTCAACATGCCCTTAAAACATTTCTCATTCTCATCTTCTTTTATTTATTATTATTATTAATATTAGCACTACCCTTCTTCTCAAAGCTTTTAAGTATTTGTCCGACTTCTCTCCATGCTTACAAAATGTTTACAATAATGCCTTTAATATAATATTTGTCTTTTACCAATCTATAATATATAAATCAATTATAAACATTACTTGCATATTTTTGTTAGTACTGTGCTAGTTAGAATTTTCCCCTTTTTTTCATTTAAGCATGTTACTATTACTTCTTGTCTCTCTGTGCGCTGTGGGTAGTTTCTAATTCATTTTGTGTTATTGGGAAAAGAACTTAAAGCCTGCTTAGTTAAACTCTGTTACCTTATATCAAATAAGATTTCTTCAACATAATACCAAATCTTCCTTAGTTCGTGGTACTTGTTATATTATTGTTCTTCTGGGATCAACAATATAATAGTTGTATGTTTTCATTCAAAATTTAACTAATGTCTCATTAATTATTGTGGACATAGTAGGTTATGTTTAAAATTATATTTAAGAATTAATGAGATTTTCCTAAAAATTTGTGGTAAACATTTATAAATAGCAATATTTATTATTTATAAATTGATGTGTACATCATAAATATTTTGTTAGTCGCTTAATAGTCTTACATTATTTAGAAGTCGAGATTAATAGTACTTTAAATATATTTTTCTTTCTTAACACATTGATATGCTTATTAAGAATAAAATTGTGACGGAGTTCTGAATTTCAAAATTAACAATATTTTGAATGTGGTGATTGACCCTAACGATGTTATCTCAACCGACTTAACGTCAAAATGTCAAAGCAAATAACACATCGAATGTGATGATTGACTCTAACAATATCATTTTAACGAACATGAAGTTATTGGTATTTAATTCTTTTAAAATATTAAATATATAATTTTTTAATGAAACAAATCCTACTTTAATTGATATCATATTAAAATAAAATAAAAATTAATTTTAAAAATATGTTTATTTATAAAATTATGAAAATATATAATATATAAATAATGATAATAAAAAAATGTAAAATAGCAAATTATTTATTTACAAACTAATTATAATTATAAAAAAGAAGCTAAAGATTAATACTTCATTAATTATATGGGCATTTATTTTTATGATATTTTAATTTAGAGATTTATCTTAATTTAGAGATTTACTAAGATAGTTTGGAACTTATTCAACAATAAGGAAGACTAAAGTGACACAACATTAAACCTACAGGTGCGAGAAGTTGTCGCAAATTAGGCAAATTGACATAAATGTTGTAATTCATTTAGAAAATTACACAAATATAAAAAATCAATATTTTTAAAAAATCATCGTGTATAGTATTAATTAAACTTATTAATCTGTTATTTATTTACTTTTTAATTAAAATTTCATTCTAAATAAAATGTAAAAAAATTTATACTTGTTTGTTTTATAATTTTAGTGTATTTTATTTAAATTGAAGTTGTCAAACTTATGGATAAAAATTCAGTTGATTTTTTTTTCATAAATTATTCTTAATTAATATTTTAAAAATAAATTATGTATATAATAATAATTTAAAAATTATTTAAAATTACATAATTGGAATAATAATGTTTTAAAAAAGTTATTTTATAAATAACATAATTTTTTTATTTAAGAAAATTATATATAAAGTTGAAGAAATAATTATTATTTTTTGTAATAATTTTAAATAAATTGAATTAAAATAATTTGTGTGATAAATTAAAAATATTGAATATTTTTTAAATATTGTTAAAGTTAAAAATATTTTTATTGTTTTAAAAAAATAATTATGTTTGTAAATTACATTCTAGGATTGATATAAGTATAAATAAATGGGATATCATTTGTGTATAAATTTTAAAATTATATAATATGAATATCAATGAGTATAGCTTATATAAATTATATAATATAATATAATATATAAGAAGTAATAATATAGATGCATTTATATTAAAGTAAATGTATTAAAGATTAAATTAAATTATTAAATATAAGTCATTAAAAGAAAATGATATTAAAATATTTTATGAAAACAACATTACAAAGAATTTTACTGTCTAAATGGATAATTTTTCGTGTTATAATCTTCATTGTGAAAAAAAAAACATTATTATTTAGTTCATATAATTTTAAATAATTTCTAAATTATTATTGTATACATATTTTTATTTAAAAAATATTAATTATGATTTGTGAAAATAAAAATTCAACTTTTCAACAAATGAAATTTCCCTGAAGTTGTCGACCGGATTACCATTTCTTTACATTTTAATTTAGACTGAAGTTACGACTTTAATTAAAAAAAATCAGATTAACAAATTTTATTAATTTTGTTAACAATTTTGACTCAAAAATATTTATTTTTGTAATTTTTTCTGCACTTATCTATTTATGTAATTTTATAATAAATTATACCATTTATGTCAATTTTCCACAAATGAAGACTGTGAGTGGAACCCATTTTTTCTTTCTTTTGGAATATGCAATTGTACGTAGTTGGTCTTATATAGGTAGTTGGACTAATTTGGGCACAAGAGTCTATTTCAAAATATTCAAAATTGTTCATTCAGAAGTGTCTATTTCCTAATTCCTATTCAAGATGCAAAATATTTGAGTGTGTTGTGTTTGACTTTATGTTGTGTTCGTTAAAAAAAAAAATAACGTGTTTTGAGGATTTATGGTTTCATTCTTTTCTACCCAACCCAAATGCTTCCTTTATTAGTCAGTGGAGATACTCTTGTGCCCTTTATGTGTGTTGCGGCATTCATTCACTTTCTAAAGATTATAAAACGAAAAAGAGACGCACTCACTAACCCACATTAGCCTCCAACCCTATGCGGGTCAGTAGTGGGACGGGGCGGGCTGACCCGCTAACTCGCAAGAAAAAAAAAATTGACACTCAACAGTAAGGTAACGCAATTAAGTTTTCACACAAGTTCAAAGAAAGAAACACAACACAATCGCGTAAATAATGTTTATGTTTAATGTTTTGAATTAATGTTTATGTTTATGTTTAATGTTTTAGAATTAAGTATTTTTAATGTTTTGGAAGGGGAAGAATAGTGATATTTGATATTTATCTTGTTTAATGTTTTGATGTTTGATTATGTTTGAAAAGGAAAAAAAAGAATTTAGGTTTGATAGTACAAATATATATGTTTAATTTGACAATTTTTTAAGAACAAAATGTAAAAAAAAAAAATATATTTAATTTAAAAATAAAAAAGAAAAAAGAACACGAGCTGACCCACAAATTAAACCCAACCCAACCTACATTTTTACATACAAAGTGCGGAGCGGGTTCAATGCGCTGACCCGTTTTGTCACCCCTACGCCCAATTATGAATGGCAGGCAAAGTGGTCGATCTGCTATTATTTAATTGCTTGCGATGCCTCAATAGTCAATATTTTTAACCTGGAATGCAACTTCCTGTAAGTCTCTAGTCTATCTAATACGCAAATTTGTTCTGTAAATTCTTTATCTAGTATTATTTGCATTTTTATTTCTCCATCTATCATTCTTTTGTTTTTATTTTTTTATTTAACATTTTTTTTTATTTTCCTATCTAACATTTTTTATTTTTTATTTTCCTATCTAGTACTATTTTAAAAATAAATAAATAAATAATAAATTAAAAAAATTTGATAATTTTAATTTTGAATACATTAAAAAATAAATATTTTTAATGTTTAAAATAGTTAGAAATATAATTAATGAATAAAGAAATGAATTTTTACAAAATAAAAATAAAAAAAGTAATAAATTTCAAATGTTTAGTTTACAAATTTTTTTTTAAGAATGAAAAAAATAAAAAATTAAACTCTACAACAACATAAAAGTCAAATCTATAAACATAAATTATAAATTAGTATTTATCTTTATCATTGTTGATGATGTAATCATGTTAATTTCAAGTAAAAAATACAGGACATAATTATAAAAAAAAAATCAAGTTGAATAAGGACTAATATGGACATAAGAGAACAACATGATCGAATAAAAAAATGTTCGTATTGTCAAACACCAGGACACGCATAAAGAACCTGTCCCAACATACATTACTGGATTGTACACTTCTCGTCATTAATAATGTTTCATTTCGCATAAACGATTTAATGTACCATTGAAGAAAATATTAAATGAATGATCATCTTTCATTTATTTTCATTTTTATGATCAACAACATACTTATTTAGTATCGCCTTATATCTCTTATATTTATCTTATTTGAATTTTTTTTATATCTTTTATCTTTATCCTATTTTGTTTTTCCTTTATTTTATATCTTTTATGTTTTTAGTTATTATTTTTTTTTACCATTCTTTATTTATTTCTGTTTTATTTTATTTTATTGTTGCTGTTTTTATTTTCTAGACTTATTTATT
>Ga0123342_1010436_pt1 | contig 10639 bp, 3 predicted proteins | sample Turbeawhitnodule_FD_89960 | JGI IMG/M metagenome (GOLD analysis project Ga0123342, IMG submission 89960) | Root nodule microbial communities of legume samples collected from Mexico - Turtle bean Mexico white nodule | ecosystem: Host-associated > Plants > Roots > Nodule | place: Mexico: Nepantla... | reverse complement strand
GACCGACACAAGGTGCTCAAGTCAAAGGTTGACCCAATTAGCAAAGGTCAACCCATGGTTAGGAAATGACCTAATCCAACCCTAATCGCTAAACAACCCCCTAATCCGGCCCAACAGCAAGGGCCCATCAAGATAATATAAATATCACGCATTCCAAGGAAGAAGGTACGTCATTATCTACAGTATTCTAACCAGTCGAATACGATACCCCACTGACTTGAGCGTTGGAGTGCCATCTGCAGGTACCCCACCAGCCTAAGGAGCCGTTCGACGAAGAAGACTGAAGGAGGAACGTGAGACACGACCGACCGAGTGACATCCGAAGACAATGGTTCTCCCAGTCCCCAACCTAGTTCGAGAACAATTTGGTTTTATGATTTTATTAGTTTATTATTCAATATATTTATTAATTTTCAAGCAGTATTTTTTATTCTTATATTTTAATTTAAAAGATAAAAAAAATATTTAATAGAAAAGAAAGAATTAGAATCTATAAATACTACAAATGGAACCACTTCCACCGTTACTTTTGCCACGGATACGATTTTTTCTTAAAAAACAATTTAAAATTTACTAAAAGTAGTAAAAAAAGGTGACGTTTCTCACTCTAAGCTCAACACGTGGCATACTGTAAGAGTGCCACATTATCATAACCATTTTTAAAAGGCTACTCACTTTTGTGCTATAATATTTCACAGAAATGGCTTTATGGAGCTTTATAAGAGCGTCCACCTTTGAATTTTTTATTTTTTATTTTTTTTTTCTTTTAAACTATCTATGATGAAGGTTTCTTTGAAAACATGTGTTATTTTGGTCAGTTTTTGTTTGACTAATTTTCTTTTAAGAAATAAAGATAAATTAATTTAATCTTTCTAGTTAAGGGTGAAGAGTTAGTCTCTTATTGTTCTTTTACAAACTTTTAAGGAAACAAATATTTAAAAATGCCACGGACTAAAGAAAACTAAAAGGAAAACATTACTAAATCAAATAAACTAAATTCATATTTAAATCATAATTAAAATAAAAAGGCATAACTCTTTAAAATATTATAGTATATTATATATTTAATTCAATAATATACTTAATACACTAAATTATAGGAACTAAATTAGTATTTAATAATCAAGAACTAAAAGTATATAATAGTTTATTATATATTTAATATATATTGATTAACCATGGATTGAAATGGAAAATTATTACTTTTTCTTTCTCTGTTTAATGTACTCATTAGCTAAGAATGGAAACTGCATTAAAAAGTCCAGGCTCTTGAATTGAATAGCTACCAAATACTACAAGAAAAGTGGGACAATATCTTCATTCATTATGTATTTATTATTCATTGAATATGTATTGTTTACGGTTGTTTGTGCCAAATAGATAAAGAAGAAAAGGCTAGCATGGTCTGAACAACAATTTTAAATTATGCATCTAATTAAGCAATCTCAACTACTTAAACTCTCCATAATAGAAAATATAGCTTCAGAAAAATATCATTAACACAGTAAATGTTAAGAGTACAAGATGTATGATGAATATTAGAAGTTACTTTCTCTGTTATTTCTAATCTCTCTCAATTTAGAAAAAGAAAATATTCAATTTTATCTTTTTTAGAATTTCAATAACATGTTTATTATTGATTTCCTATTATATGTTAATCGGCTAGACTTTTTTTTTTTAATCTAGGAGTTTTTTTTGTTACGGTAAAATCATTTGATCTTTATATATTTCTCCTTTTAAAACTCTAGTACTTTGGAAAACTTCCCACATATCAGCATATTCAAAATAAAGGTTTGCATATATGTTCTATGTGTTCGCTTTGTGTATAACAAAAATAATCTATTCAGCATTTATTTTTTGAATGTTCTACTATTTTACATATTTGGAGTTGGGTTTGATAGATTTTTATTAATTTTCATTTCTCCAATGAGGATGATCTTCTTTCTTTTATTAAGAGTGATGATAGTCCTTTGGTTAAATTGATTAAGCTTGTTGTGATCACTTTTTCTATTTGGATGATATGGTGTATGAGGAATTATGCAAGATTTCAGGATAAGATTGATGTTTCTTGTGCTATTTCGGTCATTAAAGATCTCATGTGTCTATTTGGAAATTCGTCTAAAACTTCAATGAAAAATGATATGTATGAAAAATGATATGTTGGATTTTAACGTGATTAAGTTTTTTGGTATTAATACTTGTAGTGGTAAATTTTTTCGTCATCTTCCTGCTAGATGGAAGTTTTCTTCACCAGGTTGAGTTAAAATTAACACTGATGGTGCGGCTAGGGGTTATCCTGGTCTTGCTACTTGTGGAGGTATTTTCCGTGGGAGTATGAGAAAATTTATTGGTAGTTTTTATGTGCTTATTGACATTCAAACTGTTTTGGTTGCTGAGTTTTTTGGAGTTATATATACTATGGAGGAAGCTTAAAAGATGGGTCTTACTAATGTATGGATTAAATGTGATTTTGTCTTAGTTAGTGGTGCATTTACTACTAGAACTAAGGTTTCGTAGATGCTTCGTAATCGGTGGAACATTTGTCTTAATTACTGTGGAAAAATAAGGTTTATGATTACTCATATTTTTTGTGAATTTTGTGAAAGGAATGCATGTGGGGATAAATTGACTAACTTAGGATTCATTCGTAGAGATTTATTTCATTGATATAATAGATTTACATCTAGTTTATTCTTAGAATTCTTTATGAATAGGTATAGTTTACATATATATCATTTTTGTTAACATATGAATTTTGGTCTAATCCTTTCATTTTTTTTTCTATCTTTTTTTTTTGTTTTAACAATATTTTTTTATATGATAACAAATAATTGTTGTTATTTTGAATGTCGGTCTAGCTGAGATGTTAAGTTTCATAATAATACTTAACATAAAAATTTTATGAAAAAAAATACTCCAAACGCAACATAAAATCCAATAAAATTATATCTAGTCAACTTCTTTTTTAAAGTATTGCTCTTTTTTTTAATAATTAAAATATATTTTTGTTAATTTAAGTAAAATTTGATATAATTTTTGTATATTAATTAAAAACTAAGTGAAAGATAAATAAAAAAAAGCTTTAAAAAGATACTGAATTGAAAAGGTGAGAAGTAACAGACTTGAATGTGGCTATCTCGGAATAAATATAGGTATGTCCGTGATCAAATTTAATAAGCATTTAAGGTGCATAGGATCGAGGAACCAATCTCAAATCAACACAATAATAAATATCAACTCTGGAGAAGAGCCCATAAGTATGTGTTCTTCACAAATGTTAGTCAAACTATTTCCATAAATTAAGTAATATATATATCACACCAAAGTCTCAAATTAAAGGTTCACACTAAATTACATCCATTTAATTTAATTTGATCACTTTAATTATGGCGATAAATGAAATTTTTATATTATTGAATTAATTACTTCTTTCATTTTACTTTATGTGTTTAATTTTTTTATAATTTTTCAAATTAATTGTCATTTACATATTTTAATGTAATAATTATAATTTTATTTTAATATCACTCTAAATAAATACTCGCACTAATCTAAATTATTTTATTTTAAATCATCACCAAAACAGGTAAGATAAAATATTATTCAATTGTAATTAAGAGAGTTACAAACTATAAACAGTTTGTATTGTAATCGTTCACAAATACAGGTAGACATAAATATGCTTACAAAAAGGTGTAATAATTGTTGTTTTTAAAAGTGCGAAAATTACGAAAATAAAATAGAAAAGAATATTTTAATAAAAGTTTTCTATTCACTTAACTTCAAGGTTCATGACTAAAAAGGATCCAGAATATTTTTTTATAATTATAAAATATATTTAAATAATATTTTATATTAATTTAATAAACACACAAACATTATTGTTTGTTTTTTATTATTTTTTAAATAAAAATGTGATATATGATTGACGTTTATATTCTTAAATGTCAGCTTACTTAAGTATGATAAATTTAACAAAAAAAAATTTAAAAATATAAATTTATTTTTTTAACTCAAATATTTGTCCTTTTTTTTATAAACAATAAGGATGGAATAACAGTAACTACAAGGGTTCAACCTTGTACATACCTATATAATATGAATCAACAGGTCTCCCAAACCAACAAAATGAGAGAGAAAAAAAAAATATACCACTAAAAAACTCGTACAAACCCGTACAAACTCAAAACAAACCCAATATAATCTCACTGCAAGACTTGAGCCAGAGTGAAGATTTCAGAATGATCCACTACACCTCCTTTAAAAAGAACCTTGTTCCTATGACACCAAATCTCTCTAACCATCGAGGTCCACACACTTCCTAGTACATATTTATAACGTTACAAAATTGGAAGAAGTGAGAGAAATGATCAATGGAAGCGGCCGACAACAGTCCTAACCACGCGAAACATTGACTCAATTTGTCCTAATGTATTCGAGATATCAAGAAAGTCAAGTTTGTCAGCAATTTATCACATTCTCACGTAAACATTATATATACAAATTTATTTTGTATTTTTAAGACAGAAATCCAATTCTTGTCATCCTAATTAATTTTAGAGGGTGTAGATTATGAAATCAAAATGATTTTTTTATTAAAAATTATAATAATACACTTTTTTTTATAATTGGCTTAATTATTTTTTTTCATTCCTATTTTAAAGGGCAAAAATCAATTTTATTCCTCCGTTTTATAATACTCAATATGATATTGAATATTTTTTAAAAAGTTGAAACTACATTAACTTTAATAAAGAAAGGGACGAAATTAACTTTAATTTTGATATCTAATGCTATAATTCATGATGATTTATTGTCATAAATATAATTCATCCATCATAGAAACTCTCTATGGCATATTTGTTTTCGTGTTCAATTATTTTTTTCTTATTCATCACATTTTTTTACTGTTCTTTTTTAGAAATGCACTGCTGGCAAAATTGTCATAAAATGATCAAATAGGTAAATATTTATAAAGGATTTAAGATTTTCTTTATTAAGTCTTCTTATAATTAAAGCTGATGTTTTTGGAATGGAATTATTAGAACAAGTCCCTTTGACAATTGTCACTTACATCTATTAAGAAAATAATAATTATCAAATTATATGCAATTATTATATGTAATATTGTACGATATTGTACCCAATTATATGTAATTAATTTAATAATGATAAAATCTCATGATTAGTATCTACCTCAAAATCTCATGATTAATAAGGATACTAATAAGGTGAAAGTTATCATATCTTCTTTGAAATTGAATAAGCATTTGCCACGGAATGGTGGTGTCATGAAAACTTTGTTCAATGAATTTAGGTCACCTAGTACAACTCCCTCTACTACCAATAATTATAATGTTAGAATATCTTGATATAATATATTCTATCCAATAATTATTTTAATGTGTTGGTATTAACAAAACATTAGGGAAGGTTTAAAATGGTTTATTCAGGAGTACAAAAATGCTCAATTATGAGATAACACTACTGTATATAATAAAGATTTTCTACCGTAATTTTTTGAATTTTCATATAACAAAACAGATATAAATAATAGAGAAAATCTGAATATTCTAAATTGATTAAAAGTGAGATAATAAATTAAAATTTATATTCTATTATAGTCATTATAATGGAATAAAAAGTTATAGTATATAATTAGAATTTTACGTTTTATAACAATTTTTTTTAATAGAAAAATAGAATGAATGAATAAAATAAGACATGTTCATGCGCTCCAACGTAAAAATTGTCAAAATATTAGATCATCAATCTACTACTACTTCTATATCTCCCAATACCCTGAAAAATATATCAATTCAAATTGTACTGATAAAAAATAAAAAAATATATTACTTCTAAAATACAAGAAGTGACTACTAAAGATGTTGTAACAAAATGTTGGTAAAGAAAATTGAACTTTCTCTCTTAAATCCAACAAATACTCGTTAGGATAGGTTCGAAATGGCTCTGATACCATGTTACAAATTGATAAAAAATGGTAAGAAGAAGAAATGTTTATGGTTACATCACTTCATGTATAAGAAATATATATAGAGAGTCTCTCCAAATTATAATCTAATTAGGTAGGATACTAATCATGAGATTTTAATGGCATATAATTGGGTACAATATCGTACAATATTGCATACAATAATTGCATATAATTTGATAATTATTAATAGAAGTGACAATTATTAAAATTTGTGGTTAGCGAAAATTGGAATGATCTAGACGAGGATATGGAGATGTTTCTAGTATTGTGTGTCTTAATGAATTATCACTCTTTAGTCACCAATTAGATATTATTTTAATCTTTATTTAAGAAAAACAATTCATAATCTCACAAAACTAATTAAAGCTGATGTTTTTGGAATTATTAGAACAAATCTCTTTGGACAATTGTCACTTACATCTACTAAGAAAATAATAATTATCAAATTATATGCAATTATTATATACAATATTGTACGATATTGTACCCAATTATATGCAATTAATTTAATAATGATAAAATCTCATGATTAGTATCCTACCCACAATTATCAAATTAATTACAAAGAAGATAAGATAAGTTTCACATTTAGGAGGATTTACCTAGTAGCTTACATAATTAGCACAACCACTTTGTTTTATGCTAATTTTCTTAATTTGTCACTATACCCAACACTTTGGAAGCATTTACAAGGTTCTAAGTAACCATGCATGCACATCGTTCTTGATTTTCATTTATTACTATGCTTAATAATTCTTCACCTTATTTTTAGCCAATGCATCTCCTTTCACATATAACAAAAGAGAAAGTTTCTATATCAGCAAATTTATAGAAACACATTTTGTCATTTTTTGTTTTGTTTTTTCTTACACTTTCCACCCAAAAAGGAAGATAAAAATAATTTCTATTTCTGTTAAACCAAACAAACAAATATTATGAGAGAGACAAAAATGTTTGCAAAAGTTTGAATGCATTTCTCTTCAAATGATTAAATAATCTTACAACTTTATTCTCATTGTACATCTTTTCATTTGCATAATGTTTTATTACTCCAAGAATAATAGCATATATCCCTCTTTTAATGCTAAAAAAAACACGTACTTTAAGCCGGATCTAAATTTGAATTCTTATTCTTAATTTTTTTAATCAAGTATTCGTTTAATTACTTTTTTTAATATAATATTTAATATATATATATATATATATAATTAAAAAAATATAAGAAATTCTTTAAATAATTTCATCCAACCGAGTTAATGAATATCTTTAATATGAAAAAGTATATACTAAACCTTTTCTAGCTACTTACAAAACTCAATTATTTAATTTAAAAATACTAATTCAATTCATACTAATACTTTTTATATTTTTATATTTTTATTCTTTATAGGTATCTTTCCATCAAAACTCTGGTTGAGTTGAAATTTAATAATTTTTAAATTTATACTTTAAAAAATGGCCACCATGACATAAAATATAGAGGGACAAGATAGTAATACAAATTCACTACAAGAGAATGTTATCTTTCTAAGTTAATCAATATCTTTAATACTAAGAAAACTAATGAAACTGCTTATACTTACAAAACACTATTACTGAATGCATTAAAGTTAAAAATATTAATTTAATTGATAGTAATATCTTACAAATATTATCTTTTACATTTATATATATTTTTATTCTGTATAGTTATAATCTAATAGATTATAAATAACTCCCCTTTACTTAAAATTTAATCATTTTTAAATTTATACTTAAAATTACTTTTATTATTAATTAATGGCCATCTAAAAACATAGGGTGGGATGGATAAGATATTATCTTAGAAATTCAATACAATACAATGTTATGTTATCTTTGTATCATGTGATAAGTTATAATTTAATGTTATTTTTTTATGTTAATAATTAATTATTTTTGGAAGTTTTCGTTTAGAATTTATAGAATAAAGATTAACAGCAATGATAATGACATATTATATGTAAGTAATACTTTTTTATTTAAAAAAAGTCAGAATGAAAGATAACTTCTAATAACGATGAAATAACTATTTATTATCTTATACATGAGAAATTATTAATGAGATATTTATAACTTATTAATTTACACTAAATTAAATAAACAAATTTTAGTATTTAGAGATATTTAAAAACATGTTTTTAAAAAATACTTTGTGAACACTTGACTTGTCTAACAATTTAAGTATATGTTGTACTTCGTTCAACTACCATTCCATTCACTCAATAAATGTGTTAGCACACTTAATAACTTTTAGTCGTCCAACGAACAAAGTATTTGTCGAGAGATTATACTATTGAGAGCTTTTTTCATAAAAACATCTAGCCCAACGACTAAAGCTATAGAGTCTTCAATTAAATGAATTTCGTCCAACAAGACTTGGTTCACCCAATGACCAAACCACTAAAAGTTTTTATTTAAACAACTTACCCAACGAATTTGGCTCGTAACAATTAAAGGTCTCGAGTTTTTAATTAAATGAATTTCAATTTATTGAATTTAAAAAAAGTTGGATGCATATGAATGAAAAATTGTGATGGTATGATTGTGATATGGCGTGTAGCATGTTGTGAACATGATAATTTGAAGGTAGGGAATACTATGTTGAGATGTTTATGGTTGTATATTGAATTTGAAATTCTAAAGAAGATGATTCTAACTCTACTTATAGTAGATTCACATAAAGGAAAATATTAGACAGTAAGAGTCGAAGTAAGTTCATAAATCTAATATGCAGCATGAAAAGTCTGTATCTGGTAGTTTATAGGGATTTATCCTATCATATAAGTGAATTGTGTTCTTATTATGTAACTTTCTTGTGTGATAACTTAGTGAAGGTAATATGACAGATAAGTGCAAATCTGAGTCTAATTCAACGCATGAGTCTTTTAGAAGTATATTCAAATGTTTGTAATGTTGATGTCAACAACTTGTGACATAAGATATAGACAATAAGTTGAGTGTTAAACACTTGAATTTTATAGATGTTAACGATTGAATTAAAACTGTATCCATTAAAATATACAAATGAGATGTGAATACAATGTGGGTATAATTTAATATATAAATGTAAGAAATATTTTAAAACTTTAACTTATCTTATTTTGTGTATTCGTGTGTTGTTATCAACTCTAATGATCGTGTGTTAGGTAAAGATAGAGAATGTTGCAAAAAAAATAGTCTTAACATAGATAAAATGAAAAAAATACAAAAGGATTATATATATATTTATTTTTTTCTTAAAATTATATATATATATATATATATATATATATATATATTGATTCCTTAAGATGAAAGAGAGATAATATTGTGTTATTTAGTTGCTAAGGTATCCGTTAAAAATGACTTTTTTTTTTTAAATAAGTGAACTTTCATTCATATGATAATAATGTTAATGCTTTGGCTTTATAAGGTATTATTATTAGTGTCTCGTTACATTAATTATTTATTTATGACTTATTTAATACATGAGTTATTAGAATTCTAAATTTTATAAATACTTTTTTTAGTAAATTACTATAATATTTTATAAAATTAATTTTTTTGAATTATAATAATAATCACTTATTTTTTTATCTAAAAAATATCCTTATTTTTACCTATAGATATAAGTAAAAAAAAATATTTATAAAATTATTACATTACAATAAAAATAATAATGAAATCTTAAGAATAATAGAACATAAATCTTGAAAAAAATAAATGTTGCATTGGAGATGACAGTTAGTGAATAACCATTAGCCAAGCTTGTGGCAGCTTCCATAATACCCGAAATGCCCATAGTTCCCTTAGCCACGCATGCATATAATAACATATTCCTTTACCCTCTCTCTCTTCTCTTGTCTTCTAACTCCATTGTCTGAACGTCCTCTTTCTTCACTCTTCCTTCCTTCTCGCTCGCTCTCACCTCTGTTTCCCTCTTCATTGAGATTCTTCTGCATCTGGGTATGTCCAGTGATCTTCAACGCTTCCTCCTTTTCCACTTTTCATGCATACCCTTTTGTTTCCCCCTGTTTTTTATCTATCCCATTGCCTTTCATGCCTCTTTTCCCCGTTTTCTCTACTGGGTCCCAGTGCTTTGTTTTGGAGGAGGATCTCCAAGTGTTGGAAAGTTTTGAATTTGTTCTGTCTCATGAAAATGATGTTTCGATTTGTGATGCCAATCAATGAAGGTTTTTGCTCTTTGTTTAATTTTGGGGTGGAAGTATAACTTTACTCTTTTCTATGTGGCGATGAAGAATGAAAGTCTCTTAAGGGTTGGATCTAATTAAAAAGCTCAGGGAGTTGTTTCAATGTTTTTTAATGTATGAAAAATTTGAAGAGTGAACCCATTTTTCCTTTTCTGTAATGTTATTTTTTTGTCTCATTTTATTAAGCAATTGGACTTTGCTGTAAAGAACAGAGTTTTGGTTTTCAGGTGTTGGCCAATGTTTTTGCCAGCTGTGTATTTTCCTCTCCTTTTTCTTTCTGTTTTTCATATGATCCTTGTGTCACGCATGCAGCTCTGTTTTCGTGTCCTTGGGGTGCTTATGTCTTGGAGCACGTGATGTCGGTTTTGAAATAGATTGTATATGTATTTTAGTGCCGTTATGTGGAGGTTTGGCTGGTGTTGGTAACGAGTGT
>Ga0123342_1010435_pt1 | contig 10639 bp, 6 predicted proteins | sample Turbeawhitnodule_FD_89960 | JGI IMG/M metagenome (GOLD analysis project Ga0123342, IMG submission 89960) | Root nodule microbial communities of legume samples collected from Mexico - Turtle bean Mexico white nodule | ecosystem: Host-associated > Plants > Roots > Nodule | place: Mexico: Nepantla... | reverse complement strand
TCTGAGTAGAAAACAATCGGTTATCCATGTTGAAATAGGAAAAGGAATTCCCTCCTTGAATGGTGAGGTGAAGAGAGCAACAAAGGGAAGACGGCTGGTTTGCAATTTTGGTAGGGTACTTCTATCTGCCTTTCCTTATACTATTTATAATATAAACTTTATTAATTACAGTCATAAATGTATTAAATTAATTTTATCAATCTATAAATGTATTAAAGCTAAATCCAAACAATTTTCAGACATAGATGTTATTCAACTTTACTAAAAGTCATCTATTAAATGTCAAGTGGTGATTACAGTGGAATTTCAAGGTCAATCTAAATGCAACTGAAAATAATTAAACAAGGAATTAGCCATAGCTTTATATTCCAAAACCAACAAACATACTGTGATACCCAAAAAGAAGACTGAGACAATTCAAGAGTATTTTGTTTACAAATGCTGAAAAGACAAGCTGGGTGCTTCGGTTTTGTCAAAAAGAATCTTGAAAAAAGTGTACTCATAAATGCTAAGGATAAGGATAGAAGTTGTAAGCCTAAGATGAGGTCAAAATCCATGATATACCAACAAATGATCATAAATGTAGTTTAAAAATTAAATAAATAGTAATAAATGAGAAAAAAAGACAAGGGAGCCTAATGTGGTTAAAACAACTCGTAATACAGAGAGAGATGATATGGTATGCACAGGGGAATAGATGAACCAACAGCATAAATTTACCCATCCTATTATAATAATACACTCATTTTTCGATTACATTAAAATTAGATAAATTCCATTATTTTCTTTTCCCGTATCTCCAGATCATAAAGTAATATGAAAAAAATAGTTAGTTATGAGATATAAGTAATAGTATTATTGATTGCTTAACTGATGCAAAATTGACAAGCATACTTCTACAAGAATCAATTTTAGAACAGGAGAAGAAGAATGATGTCTCATCCCTGAAACAAGACAGATAAAATGATGTCTCAGAACTGAGGATCATATTACTGCTTAAATTCCATTTGCAACAAGTGCATGTGGTGGCAATCTAGTTGTTTAACTAAGGCGTGGATGAAGATTGTTAAGAGTATCTCTAGTTTGGAAAAAAATTAACATGCATTCTCCTAATAGTTTAAGTTTATGTGATGGTTGGTTAATGACAAATATATCATTATGGATAAAGAAGGAATAATCTTTGCCTATGTTCAGAGTCAAATCACCCCAAATTTAAGCCTTGTTAAGAGTATCTCTAGTATGAAAAAAATTCAAATGCATTCTCCTAATAGTTTAAGTTTATGTGATGGTTGGTTAATGACAAATATATCATTATGTATTAAGAAGGATTCATTTTTGCTCATGTTCAGAGCCAAATCACACCAGATTTAAGCTTTGAAATTGGTTCAAGTACTGTGTTGTGTTTCATTTCAAACACAAGCAAAGAACAGAGAAAAAAAAATGTTACTTTTATGTTTCCATGCGAATGGAGTATTAATATACAAAAAATAAAAAGTACCAGATTGACTATTCACTAATTCAAATAACATACATGGTCATATAAGAATATTTGTTTCCATGCCTCATCCAAATGCTGCCCATCTCCATACCAATATCTGGTAAAATCACTCTTCACCTGTAAAAGCACAGGACAACACATGATACATTTAATGTTAAAAACCGCCTATGTTAGACAGACAAGCTGTGAGTAGAACTGAATGCTTACAGGGAAAATTGAAACTAATGTTAATAGAATAAAAAACAGTTTGAAAACTATGGATGGACTTGATATTTATAGAAATTAACTATTTCCTTGGCAGATGTACACCTATATGCCGTTGGCAATTTTGGCATGATCCATGGACACTACATAAAATGAACTCTGTACTATAAGGTTTATTTAGCCAATATATTATTAGTCCAGAATAAAAAAAGGTAATGTGGCAAGAACAATTAACAAATGAGTTCAATCTTGTTAAAATCCTACAACTAAGGTTAAACGACATTTCATATCCGATTAATTGTTTGTATACGGTTTGACACGTGCATATCAGCCAACTCAACTACTGAGCCTTTTAGACTATACATCCAATTGACCATTTTTTATAACACATTATGAGTAATTTAAATTGAAACCAACAATGACAGTAAGCATGAATCTACCATGAGATTACCTCTACCATGAGATTACCTGCTTAAGAATTGGAGTTGCACATTTTTTCCTCAAGCTTTGAGCATCTGAATATGTGAAGCATGCTGGCATGAGTTGTGCATACTGCAAAAAAGATGGTTCAATGACAGAATATTAACAATACATAGAGCATTTGACCAGAGGACCATTCAATTAAAACATCAGTGCACAAAGAGAAACATGAAACAACTGTTAAGACTCAAACAGTCTCTAGTCTCAGACAGTTTAAGCATACTAGATGGATGACATTTACACTACGTTTTGATAATAACAACCAAGATTAAGTTTTGAAGTAATAACAGAGTTAAACAACATATGCTTTGGAACTTGCTAAATCAATTAAAGAGCTTAATGAATTTATATTACCTAACCTCCTATAGACAAAAACAGCATGTCGGCTAGCATATATAATTTGTTTTTATCAACAAGTATTATCCAGCATCCAACGTGCTGTTTTCTGAAAGGATTTACTTTCTGGTAAGATCTGTATTAAAATAAGGTGAATACTTTTACTTGCTTTAATTTAAGATTGAATATAATATAATGTAAAAGGCAATAATATAACACATATAAAAGGAAATATATTACACGTTATCCCCAAGACACATTGTACATTTAATTTCCTTTTTTGAAGTGTCCAGCACATATCAATAAAAACAAAGATAAACATAAGCATACTAACAAGAAAGAATCAAAAGCTATTTGGAGTAACTTTCTACAAAAATATTAATGATTACAAGAAGATCTGCTTCACTTTTCTGAGAATCAAAGATTTGTTTCAGTATCCACAATCAAATGTCTTACAATGAACACATTCTTGAAGCCTAAACAATACGAACAACATCAAACACAAGAACAACATCAACACAACAAAAACACAATTTTTCTAAGTAATACTTGGTGTCAAAGAAAGCAAAAGCAGCTTAGTGTCAGAGAATACTTGATCTTCTTAGTCTCAAGGAGAGATTACCGGGGCTTTTCAAGTGACATTTTGTACTCAGTAAAAAGTGATAAAACGAGTTTTCTCTGCTCTTCTAGTGTACTTGAGACTGTCTACACGGATAAATCTTTACAATTTAGTTTTGCGAAAATCATTTTATCAAAAGTCTTTTAAAAGCATAAACGTTCATACATTAGACTGTCGACTATCAACCCTCCCCCTCTAGAGTTGACCTATTTTTCAACGACAACATGAATATTAGGAAAGGGTCTAACCATGACTCTTTTGCACAATTTTGTTACTATGATTGTCTATCTAGTAAATTTATTTACTTTGTACCTTGAGTGACATTCTAATAACTGCAAAAGAGAAGTCATATATTAACGTAACTCACCATTCGAATCCATGGAGAAGATTAAAATATGCTGCCCAAAAACTGTAGCTGTATGAAATAAAAAGATCAGCACTTAATGTATTACATGAAATCAATGAATAAAAAATTGAGGTGATAGTCCCACACCTAGACCAACCATTCCAAATAAATCCTGCAACCATTAACAATATCCAAATAATAAATAACCCATCAACCAGTTACAAAATTTTATGTTGTGAGGGCAAGGACAATCATGTAAAGCTGTGAATCAACAAGCTGAGATGAGGGATATTAACCAGAGCTTAACAATATACAATAGTTCCCTCAAAGAGTAGGAACATGTTACAGAAAAATCAAAAAAGCACCAGCAAATTTCATTTGTGCCAAGACAGATTGAAAGAAATCACATTTACAACTGTGTAAAACCTATTCACTTCACAGTATATATCATCAATAGTTCAATATTTCTTTTCTTAGATATTTCACAAAATACCAATATAAACAGTAAAGTACAAGATATTGAAATCCAAAATTCTCATAAACTATGTACCATTACACCTACTCTTAAACAAAAAGTATTCATCTGGTTTCTCTGGTATTGTTGAAATAATAACTGAAGTTTATTAGAAAAAAGTACACAGTAACTTTCAAAGTAACTACTGGAGCCCATAATTTTTCTCATAAAGAGAAATATTAAGGTTGTTTGTTCTGAGAAAATCATTTTTAAGGTTATTTTTTGTTTTAAACAGACAACAAATCAGATATATACAGTTTGTTTCTTACTTTCACATACATTCTTTCTTATACAAACAAATTTTCAGAAAAAAGGAAAGGAAAATACACAATACTATCATAATTATTTGTGGTAACAAGACCAAAAAAACACTTCTCAAATTTGGAATTTTTGCCTAGTGTATTTTCTTTTTCCATGGAAAACTAGAGCTCAAGGTCCCAGAACTATACTAGCTACCTCAAGAAAGTAATGCCAGCAGTATTTGCTGATAAAGCTAAAGAAAGAAAATCTGGTAGAACATAAAAAAAATAAAAGAAATTTTCATCTCCAAACCACATTTAGACAACACATCAGGTGTTTCATTGGCTTTCCGGCCTTCCCTTAATGCATGAATTCTTCTAACCTACTACTGCTGCCTTTGAATCACTTTCAACCAGAATATTGTTGTAGTAGCCTTTGATCACAGGTCAGTTTTTAATTCTCTTTGGATAACCAGAGCTGGTTGATGATGTGGGACTTTACAATACTCCTCCACATCACCAGATGTCTCTGGAAAACCAGGCGAGCCTACTAGAATAAGTAATATTTTATCTTAAGACAAATTGACATTAAGCATAAGGTCGTCCCCACACATATATAAGTTGCACTTTAAGACTTGATGCATGCAATGTGGGACTTCAAAACATTTCTCCTGTACCCTCAGAGGGATTAACTTTTTAATTTAACTTTACCAAGAAGTGAAGTTTACAAGCAGACTCTAGTTTATTGGAGAGAGTCAATACATTTTAACTACTTTCTTTATAAATATTTAAAGTGAAATTAATTCAAACAACACCACCAAAGTATTTATTAGATAACTGCTTATGATGCAAGCATTCATGCACAAAGTTATTTTTATTATTGAAAATAAATTAAGAATAAAGTGTTGCATTTGTGATGTAAGTTTAAGTTATCTTCATAATTTATCACGAACACATAATCTGAAGATATTTTTATGGACTCATAACTATTTGGGTTGAAGAAGACAACCATCATCTTATAAATGATCTAATATAAACCCTAAGCAGAAATAAACAGTAAAGTACTTCTTCCAAACTCATCCTAGGGTTCGGTCAGTTACAGTTCATATATTGAGAAAAGAAAAAGATGTATTTCCAATGAGGAAAGAAAATACCATTGAAACCAAGCTGAAGCGATTGGCACCAGCATTTGGCAGAACCCGAGATGAAGAAGCAGGCAGTGACCGAGTTGATCGGTGGGTAGGGATGAGTTGCATGAGGAAGACCGAAGAACTGGTGACCGGAGAAGACAGTAGCTCCACCACACATGACTGAGATGTCCCTCTGTTAATCGCTTCACCTTTCCTTCCTTCTTCTCCTTTCAAAACAATTCTTATCATACACAAGGTTCCATCAATAGACATCAACATGTCTAAATTTTTATTCTTTTAGATCAATTTTGCAAAATTGAGAAAATAAATATATAAGTTTTTTTAATACTGGATTACATATATTTGATTTTTAAAATAATAAAAATTCATACTTTTTGTTCTTTTTTTTATTCATTTTTTATTTTTCCAGTGTTTTTTCATAACTGAGTTTATTTTTAGCTTTAATATTTCTTCTGTGATGATTTGAAAGTTGGAATTTGACACATGGCTCATTCATGGGACAGCTGTCATCTAAACTAAGCTTTTAAAAAAGTATCACTTTATTTAATAATTATAATTAAAATAAAGTAATGGTAGTTATATTTATAATAAAGTAATAATAATTATAATTAAAATAAAATAATGGTAGTTATAATAAAATTAAATGATAATATTATAATTATAATATAATATAAAAATGCATTAATGCATCTGATATAGTGCTTTGGAGGTAATTTCACTATATTATGTTCCTAAGTTTGATTCCCACTTCTTTATTTAAATTTTGATATAAAAAATGATACTACCTTATTTTATCTTTCTCCAATGTGCATTTACCAACATATAATAAAATGGTTTCTAATATTTAAATAATTTTAAAAATATACATTACATTTCATACTTCTTAACTAAACTAAACCTAAATAACCTGTAAATAAAATCTAATTTAAATAAATTTACTGAATAAGAAAATTAAAAATCAGGATTCCGTAATTTTCTGTCAAAACTACAAATATTATAAGTTAAAAATTTTAATTGATTTTTTCAGTTGACAGACAAACAGAATTTATTTAAAAAAATACAAAAAAATATAAAATAAAATAAGAGTTTGTGCAGAAATGAAATATAAATGTAAGAGCACAAACTCATATGAAAGATATTTTTGTGGATTTCAAAGTAACCCTATTGCAATAAAACACTAAAACATGGATATTAATAAATATGATGATGACGACTTAAAATTTTAGCAGTTGTTTATTGAAGAAGAAGTTTCATCCTTGAATGCTAAATTGAAAGTAACATAAAAGAAAAAAGTTAACTGGACTTAAAAATTAACTTTAATAATTATTATCATTGTAAATTTTAAATGTAGAATTTACCTTGGAAGGAAATTTATTAATGCCAGATTATTTTTTAAAAATATATTATTCTATATTATTAAAACTAAGGAATTAGTAATAGTCTTTACATTCCAAACTAAAACTCTCTTATTATAAAAATAATATAAAAGGTATTTAGTTGAATCTCAAATATTCAAAGTAAAAATCTTAAAAAGATTCTTGTGGTGTGGTGTCTACAAAATAAATATAGTTTTAAATTAAATAATAGTAATAAATTAGAAAAAGACAAGGAAATGTAATGTAGTTAAAGAAACCCATATGAGAGGGAAATAGAAAGATGATACAGTAGTCAGAACTTCTCAATTTACTTCTGTATGTCTAGGTTTACTGATAACAAATTGAATTTAAAATTAGAAGTTATATTTTAAATTGAAATTTAATATTTTTATAGTATGGATTAAAATGTGAAATAAGGTTCAATATTTTTAAAGTATATATTACAGTTTTAAATTAATATTTAATAATTTAAATGACATACTATATATTTTATAGTAAGACAAAAAAATAGCTTAAAGGGAGAATTAAAACTATAAAGTTTGGTTGAATATTTTTAAAATAGAGATCTAATGTTTAAAGTACACTGCCCCGCCTATTTTAGCACTGAAGTTCCTCTAGTAAATTAAAACATTATTATGAACGCATACATTCGTGAACGCATACATATCATGATTCTTACACATATTCATACAATCAAGAAGGAATAAACATGTCTCAATCTATCTTTTGACAATTACGTTATTGTCATACACGTTCAGATGTAGGTTTTTCATCAGGTATCATCATATATTTATTCTCACGTTAACCAACAGACCCTTTAATTCTATTATTATTATTAAATCATATTTGGGTCCAAAACTCAAACTCTAAGTTATGTGAGTCACTTTATAAAAATTAATTTACATAATTCTTACACCTCTCCCTTCCAGTCCTCTTCCACGCATCAAATCCCTATGGCACACATCTAAAAAGCGTCAACCCTTCATTCCACGCAGCAATACGTACACTAGGAACATGAATTGTACGCCGCCAACACCTCCACCGCACACACGCTGTCAAGACTAGACTAGTGCATGCATGGTGTGGTGCCTCTCTAAACCCTATCCTAAATTTTTTAATTAATTTTATAAAAAATATTTGCATGTATGTGTTGATTAGGGTTTGTGGGAACTTCATTCAGGGGATATTTGATGAAGGAGTCCTCACATTGAAGAGAAGAGTGGTAGATTTTGAGTTGGCAAAAAATTAGCATGAAGAAACTTCAAACGACCATAACTTTTGATAGAGAAGTCGGATGGAGACGCGTTAAAAATGAAAGTTGTTCGAAACGAGGTAACAAATCACATGGTCAATTCCCAAAGGAGATTGGCGTCTACAAAATTTCCATCATTTACTATTATTTTTTTTTATTTTTAAGTATTATTTAGGTATTTTTCAAGTATTTTGAGGTTTTAGTTCTCACAATTACACTTGTCAAAAATTTCTGAAATTTAGCATGATGTTTTCCAATATAAATTAGACATTTATAAAATCATTATTATTATATTACATTTACAAATTTATTACTCATACATTACATAATGTTATGTGTGTGTTCTAACATGAAATCTTATTATTTCAGTGTTTATTGTTGATATAACGTGTTGAGTGGAAGAAGAAGTGCAAATGCAAATGTAAATAAAATCACTTGGATGCACCTTACGGTAACCAAGAATAACACATTAGAATAACAAACTATTTCATCTATATATAAAAACTTTTGTTAGACTTTAATGTTTAAATTTTGATATTACATGCATTATTGATGTGTTCTGAAAATTTGATATTTTATAAAAGATTAGATTAGAGTAAGTATATAATAATAAAACCTTTAAAAAAAACACTTATAATGACAGTTCCACCAGGCAGAAGTACTTTGTAACAACGGTTCCAAACTAGAATTGTCGTCATAAGTGTTTTTTTTTTTGTTTATTTGGCACAATAACAATTTTTACACGTGTCCTTAATTTGGTTTTATAACTAAAGTACAAAAATAGTCTTTATATAGCTTTTTTGTTGACTCAAACAGTCAAATCTTAAAGTACCAACAAAAAGGATCGTGAAATAGTGTAGCGAACTGCGAATTATCGCATTTGGGGTCCTACGATTTCAAAACTGAAGTCCACTTGCAAACCCATATAGGCATTGATCGCACTACACTTAACAGGTGTGATCATACCAACACTAATGCACTGGATCCCATCAGAACTCCACAGTCAAGCGTTCTTGGGCGAGAGTAGTACTAGAATGGGTGACCTCTTGGAAAGTCCTCGTGTTGCATTTCTTTTTGTATTTCTTTTTTATGCTCTCTTTTTTCTTCCTGGTCTAGACAATCAAACTATGACTTCTCCTTTTCCATGTTTATATAGCTTTTTTGTTGACCCAGACAATCAAATCTTAAAGTACCTACAAAAAGGATCGTGAAATAGTGTAGCGAACTCCGAATTATCGCGTTCGAGGTCCTACGATTTCAAAACTGAAGTCCACTTGCAAACTCATATAGGCATTGATCGCGCTATACTTGATAGGTGTGATCATACCAGCACTAATGCACCAGATCTCATCAAAACTTCGCAGTTAAGCGTATTGCGGCTAGAGTGGTACTAGGATGGGTGACCTCCTGGGAAGTCCTTGTGTTGCACTTCATTTTGTATTTCTTTTTTATGCTCTTTTTTTTCTTCCTAGTCTAGACAATCAAACTACGACTTCGCCTTTTCCATGTTTATATAGCTTTTTTGTTGACCCAGACAGTCAAATCTTGAAGTACCTACAAAAAAAATCGTGAAATAGTGTAGCGAACTGCGAATTATCGCGTTCGGGGTCCTACGATTTCGAAATTGAAGTTTAGTTGCAAACCCTTATAGGCATTGATCGCGCTACACTTGACAGGTGCAATCATACCTGTTGATCAAGAGTGATCAAGTGCTTTGAAGAATTCAAATTATGCTTTGAAGTATCCAAATCCTTTGTGCTTGATGCAAGGTTGTGTTGCTGTTGTGTTTTGGGAGGGATCTGGGTAGTTTTATTTGTAATCCACTCCTTTGTTGAATCTAAAGCTAATGTGTTTTAAATCCTTTTAAGTGTTTTTCAAATTAAGTGAAAAACAACCTATTGTTTTGTCGAATCAACCGGTTGTTTTATTCTTAGGAGTTTTTGAAAAGGTTGAAAACTGTTTGAGTTTGGTTGACTTAACTGCCAAACCAAACAATCGATTGTTTCGTGGTTTCAACTGATTGTTTCTTTGAAAATCCTAACAGAATTCTGTTTTGGTGATTGAATGTGCTTTAAATGATTTCCAACTGAATACGCTCATTCATTAAATGCTTTGACCAATCTTTGGAAAATATAAATAGTTTGTTTATGTTTACAAACAAAGAAGTGAGACAGATTTGAGTTTTTCAGTTGTGTAGGAATTGATTCAAGATTTGAACATTCACATCAAAGCTTTGGGTTTTCTAAGAGAGTGGAATAGGATTGCATTTGTATTGATTTCAGATTGTTCGTAAAATGGTGTAATCTCTTCTTAACCTTCTGTATTTCTGGTGTTGTGTGCTCTTGAGGTGGTCAAGATCAATACTCTTGGTGTGTGATTTGCCAAAGGGAGTGTGTTTCTTGAAGGATTCAAGGTCACTACTTTGATGGATTGTGTTGTAATCTGGTTTGATTACTTAGTGGATTACCCAGTGGTTTTTTGGGGACTGGATGTAGCTCTTGGTGATGGCATTCCTTTGAGCTCTTCTTTGCGTTTTGGTGATGAACTTGCGGAAGCTTGTGGAGGAGATGAAGCAAGGCCTTCCTAGGAAGTATGGGTGCCTTGAAGGTGCATGAGAGTGGGGA
>Ga0123342_1010434_pt1 | contig 10639 bp, 7 predicted proteins | sample Turbeawhitnodule_FD_89960 | JGI IMG/M metagenome (GOLD analysis project Ga0123342, IMG submission 89960) | Root nodule microbial communities of legume samples collected from Mexico - Turtle bean Mexico white nodule | ecosystem: Host-associated > Plants > Roots > Nodule | place: Mexico: Nepantla... | reverse complement strand
GTTTTGTGTGTGGGCAGGGCCAAACGATGGAGAGACTCCGTGAGGCGAGGCCCGGGCATCTGAAAGAGAGTGTTAAGGGGGGGGGGGGGAGCGGTTGCCTTCCATTTTCTCTTAAGAACAAGCCCCGAGGAGGTTTCCTCATCCTGCTCGGTCGGGGCTTGAGTGATTGTGACTGGAGCTTTCTTTTTATGAGTTAAAGAATCCTTGGGCATGTTAACAGCTAGCTTTGTCGTGCTGACAACATCCTCCATGCAAAGAAAATAAGTAAATGATTAATAACGGTAGCAGAGTTATTTTCACCCAGAGGAGGAAATAAGGAATACCAGTATAAGTTTTCAGAGCACCGGGGATGTACTCTTTGGTCAAGAAGAAAGAGGTGTAAAAAAAAACCTTCAAGCTCGTCAGGAACTCGCAGATTCCTTGGTCTTTTGGCGATAGATCTTCCAGGCGTCGGGTACTCTGGAATTTAGGCTCAGGGGTCCAATATAGGGGAAATCCATCCAGAAGAGTTGGATCTCCTGTTGAAGCTCGAACTTTAACAAATTTTCCTTTAAAGTTTTTATATGAAGACTGGAAAAGGGTGAGCAAAGCTCTTTCAGGGGCACGGTTCAAAGATACCCACAACTTACTGCTCGTGTGTTTAGCCTTGAAGAAGTAGAGAAAAACTTCAACAGATGACGAGATGCCGAGCTATGAGCACAAAATGATAAAGGCACAAATAAATGCCCAACTATTAGGGTGTAGTTGGGCAAGGGCAATATTGAGCTCGGTTAATAGCTCTTTTTCAAAAATGGATAAAGGGAGACGCAAGAGAACCTTTATGAAAAACGTGACATAAAAGAAACAAAATGGACCACCAGGATTCAATGACTCGTCACAACACCCGTCTTCTACAATTTTTACATTACCCTCGTGTCTTTTACTCATACTACACCCGTTTTCTCTTAAGTCTCTAAGATGTAAATGGGTGGTGTAATAAGAGACTTCTTTTAGAAGCTCTTTCTTGGCCCAGGGGTACATTGAACTGTAATCCATTGCATAAATAGCTAGAACACAAGCATAAACACAAACAGAGTATGAGTACAATTTAGACCAGGAAGAGTAAACAAATAAAGAGCAAAATAAAAGCATATTCCAATCCATGCAACACAATCAACAAGCTAAAACGATGATCATCGATAGAGAAAGGAATTACCTAGTTGTCATGCTGGAAGTGTGTAACGATGGTGAGAGGGAAAACGTGAGGAAGTTTTTCAGAGCAAGAGAACGAAAGAGTTTGGGAGTGAGGAATCTGCGTAGAGAATATAATTGAGTTTCTCGCAATGCAAATAAGAAATGAATGAATGGTTTTCATTAGTGGAGTTAGGTGGAATACCTGGTGTGACGGCGGTGAACCTGGTGCGACAGTGGTGGGTAGTTGCACAAGAGCAAGATGAAGCATCGAGGAGAGAATTTTAGAAGCAAAGGGAAATGGAAAAGTGTGGCACAAACAGAGGCTCGAGAGGGGATATATTCGAAAAAATGGAAGTTGAAATGTAGGGTTTCTCCACCGTTGATACGCACCACGTGTACGCTTTAGATTCAGTGGGATGAGACATTTCCTCAGAAATGCTTCGGCAATCGCGCCTCACCTACCCTATGGGGAAAACGTCGTGTCAGCCACCAAGTGCTGGAAAGCCTCTTCGCCTAGTCGAGCTCGGCTCGAGCCTGGGGGCTTGTGTATTGGCCAAGAGCTCGACTCGGTCCAAGCATTTAGGTCAGCTCACTTTTTGGGCCAGTATGGACCCAAAGGGTGGCCCATGAGCTCGACCCAGATGCTGGTAGACAGCTCGAAAAAGACAATAAAATAGAAGGAATATTCAGATTGATTATAATATATACGCTAATTAAATACCAATAAAAGTTTTTAAGAATAAAGTAGTTAACACCCGAGAATAAAGGTACATGGGAACAAAATGTTTTATTGTTGTTAAGCACCTGAAGATAAAGGTGCACGTAAGCAATATGTTTTTCTGTTAAGATTATATTCTCCCTGTTGAAATCTTGCTCTGATTGGAGAAAACAGTTGAAGGGATTTCTATAAAAGGGGCTTGAGACCCCTAGTAAAGAGACATTGTTATTGAATACTCTAAATTGAAACTAATTTTATATTTGAATGCTCTCACGAATTGATCGTAAGAATGTGATCAACAGGTAGAGTCCTCTTTGTCCCAGTGAAGTGACACCTTGAAGCAACAATTGAAGACAAAGCAGAAGAGGAGCTTGCCCATTCAGTCCATTCGAAGTCAACCGACAAGAACATTCTCAATATTTTTTTTTTCAGATTGCATTTGTTGTGTAAAACTTCAGTGTTTAATACTTGTATTTATTGCAATGCATGTCTCATGTATCTTTTGATAAATTATTTTTTATTTGTGTTGTATGAGTGAACTTAATTATACATATAACACATCTTATAATCTCTAAGTCAAGTTATGTGATATTTTATACATAATTATTTAGTCGAAAGAAAATTAATTACACCATTTTCGTAAAAAAGAAGTAAAAAAACACTTTAATTAAACGGTAAATAACTAAATAAGAACATGATCCTCATATTTAAGCGTCTAAATTATTTTTATAAGTTCACTTAAGCAAGTTTTAACTATTTCAGGTGGGTTATCATTTAAGCAAATTACCAATTAAGTAATTTATTTTTGTTTTATTTTCCCTTTTTCTTAAAAATAGAGAATACATAAATTTATAATAAAAATAAAAAAGATTATTTTGAACTAAAAGTCACTAAAAATACGTAAAAATAGCTACAAGTACTCAAACATAAACTAATATCAATATTTATAGTTATCAAGTCATCGAAAAGACTAATTAGGCATATTAGTATTTTTTTAAAAATACTATTTCACTTTATGTAACTATTTAAAACTTCTAGAGTAATTTGATGGAAATATTTTAGTTTTCTTTAGCAAGTTCTTAATATAAAAATATGGCTGAACCGATAAAAATTTTAATCTTCATTAGTTGATGGTCGAATGTTTAATAAAAGACACACTAATGAATTCAAATTACAATAGTGTAATTTTTACTAAATGTTAAATCGTTAATAATTATATAAAAATTAAATTCTTTTCAATTCAATTTTTTTGTCATTATAATTCTTTTTGTCACTTTTTTATTTCATTATTTTAAAAGTTCTAAACTCACATCAACTTCCATCTTTATAAATAAAATATCAAATAATTTTATATTAATATATTTTTAAAAATATAATCAATACTACATTGTATATAGGGTACTATATTTTGATCTTTATATATATGTATATATACAGTAGCTATAAACACGTGTTACTTGTCTAACACACGTGTCATGTTATGTGCTACAATTCTGGCACTGTAATCTCCACCGTAACCGTTCTTAATTGTTTCAAGAACACGCGTCCTCTGTACAGATCTGATTGTATATTTCCTTTTGCTGAGTGACGACAACAACAAAGTTCAAGTAAAAAAGAAAACAGAAGGAGGTAATCAAAGTAGTGATCATAATGGGTTCTGAAACTTTTATTGAAGTAATACTAGCAATCCTGCTACCTCCCGTTGGTGTTTTCCTCCGTTATGGCTGTGGTGTATTCACTCTCTCTCTCTCTCTTTCTCTCTCTGCTTCTTCTTTTCTTTTCATATTTGGGATTTGTTGTTAATTCATTGTTGTTGGTGTGATTATGTAATTTTCTTTCTGGTACGATGCAGGTGGAATTCTGGATAGATCTGGTGCTGACGCTACTGGGATACCTCCCCGGGATTATATATGCCATTTATGTATTGGTCGCATGATATCAATATTGTTTCTCTTTCATTCATAATATATCTGCGTTTGTTTTTTATAATATGTCTTTCTCTACCTTCTCATTTTCCGTTTCCAACATCGACGAGGTAGATACATAAGTAATTCGGAGCAATCGTATAATTTACTTCAAACTCACGTATCTTAAACATTTGGGAATTATTTGAAAGTGTTGAATTTAAATTCAAGTTGTCCAGATCGGGTGCTAGAAACTGGAAAATGAGAGGTTTTGTTTAAGGGTTCTGATACATTTAATACAATATTCTTTTTATGTAAATTTATTTTATCTACTACTTGCTTTGTGGGTAAAGCTGTCACTGACAAAAGAAAGAAAAAGTGGGGAAGGGAAACATAAAAGAGATTTACCTACTTTGTGCGTAAAGCTTTCAATGACAAAAGAAAGAAAAAGTGTGGAAGGGAACATAAAGAAGATTTACCTATATAGTGTAGGAAAAGATGAACCAGTTGATAAAACTAGTAATGTATAGATAAAATAATTATTTTTAAAAAATTAAAATAAAAAGATTTATGTTTCAGATTTGTGAAACTACATGTTTAGTATGTTTCAAAAGAACAAACACGTCAAAAGCCTCTAGTCTGAACCATTTCAATTGTTAAGTGTTTGTTGGTGGATTCAGAATTAAAATCTACTGAGGTTGAAATTACTTTTGAAATCAAAGTTGATGAAGCAAAGTTTTAACCCAGGGTTGAAGCTTCTTATACGGTAGATTGGTGGGATGCGAAATGATTTGGCTTATTCGAAAAAAAGAAGATTCTGTTCTTTGAAAGATATATGTCGTGTGGGTTGTATCTGCTCCGTCTCATTCATTACCCTTTTATTTGAGTCTTTATTTTCAAGATGGGAGGTAAGTATCCTATGACAAATGTGTAAAATCTTATTTAAATGATATAGTATGATTTCATACATTCAATTGTAATATAATAATATTTGATTCATACATTTAATACATTTAATTATATTAGAGATAAAAACTTATCTTTATTTATAATGTATGTGAATAGTTTTTCAATTCTCTCTTTTTTTTTAATTTATTTTTTGGTAATTCTTTATTTACCATACTCTTTTTTAATTTTTAAGAGTGTGACGAACTTTCTTTGCAATTTTGAATATATGTTCTTAATATTTTCAATATTTAAGATTATATATATAATCTCTAAATAATGGATCATTTATTTTATTAAATTATATTTAGGTCCAAGGTTCAAAATATATTTTAAGTCTTTTTATAAAATTAATTTATATTATATAATTTTTTAACATTTTTTTATTTGACTCATGGAGAGTTATAATACTTCCTCATTTAATAACTATTGTTCTTACTGGTTGACTTGTTTGCCTGTTGACTCTGTGATAAGTTCTAGTTCCCATAAATCTGTTTTATTTCTTGTTGTTCTGGAACGTAGCTCTGTTGAAACCGAGGGAACCTTACCTATTGATTGCACTCTGATGATCAAGTCGGTAAAGGACTTACTAAAAATCAAGAAATATTTAGTTTCAGTTTCAGAAACAACGTACCTTTACTTGGGATTTCAAGTCCCTTTTATAGCTTAACTTTTGTAATAACTTTCTCTCATGAGAATCTATTTCAACTAAAAGCATACTCAATAGGAAAACATTATGTTTAGGGGCGTCCTCTCTAGGTGCAACAACATAAAAGGAACTTTATTCCTAAGGAGTGCATAAAATAATAACAGAACAATCACCTGCCAGTAGGGCACCAACTCATGTGCCAACATCAGGAGAATATTTTGTTTACGTGGGCACCTTACTCATGGTGCAACGTTATCTTTTGTCATACATGCAACTTAACTACTATGTGTCCTAGAACATATGTACTTAAGCTAAAAGAAACATTTACTTGACCTATGCTTCACATGTATTACACGTACCCCTAGGTAAAAAATATCCTTTACTAGTGGCTGCATAAAAGGTTAAATTATGCCACAATGGGTTTACTAACCAAACTGGGTTCAATCACATGCCCACTATATTGGTCCAACAGTCGAGCTGACCTGCATGTGCCATGCATCGAGATTCGACCACCGAGTAATGAGCCCTAAGCGCTCTGTCCAATACACAAGCCCCTAGGCTCGAGCTGAGCTTGCCTAAGCGAAGAGACTATTCGAGTGCTCTGGCAGCTTACGTGGCAGTCCTACAACCGGCAGGTGTGGCACAACGCACGAAGCATTTCTGAGGTGACATCTCACCATACTTAAACCTAGACGCACACGTGGCATCCTCATCAACGGTGGAAAGGCTTTGTCGCTTGCCATTCTCATATTTGCTTTAGTTAACGTTCGAAAACCTCCTACCATTCATTGCTTCATTTCCCTATTGCTTGCAAACCCTTCGCGCCTTTCTCATTTTCACTACGCCTCCTTCGCAAACATGGGAAACCTCCTCGTTATCAAACGCTCCCTGAAACAAGGTACTTCCTTTTGCTCAACTCATCACTATGTGTTTGCATCATTATCTGATTGAAGCATTTATCACGATCATATTGCCTGAGCTAGGTCTGTTATGGATTTATTCTTTCATGTTTATGTTGATCGCTATTTTTGCTAGTTACATGGTTTTTCTTGAATCTGAAATGTATCGTTGCATGTGGTTTGCCTTGCCTGATTGCTTATGTTTGTTTTTTTAGATACTCTTGCAGTGGATTTCAAAGCTCTATACCCTTAGGCACCCTAGAACCTATTAGAAGAAGTTTCCATATATACCTCTCGTTACCAAATAGTGGCCCTTAAGTAAAACAAATGCCATTTTGGTAGAGAAAACGATATAACCCTTAGGTTAGTTTCATGTAGAGAAGATGAACCTGTCTGTTGTGATGAGTCATCGGACCCTAAGGGTCCCTTTTGCTACTTATGTGCCACTGTATTCAAAAGAATCCTTCTTCGTCTTCCCCTGTTCAATTTTGAGAAAAAGCTTCTAACCGAGATTAACGTGGCCCCTGTCCAGCTACACCCAAATAGTTGGGCATTTGTTTGGGGTTTCTCCATTCTTTGCACACTTTGACCTTTTGCCATTTGTGGAAGTCTTTTTGTATTTCTTTGAGGCCAAACGCCTAGGCCGCCAACTCTGGGTGTCTTTCAATGGGGTGGCTGGGAAAGCATTGTTATCGCTATTCCAACAATCCTATAAGGACTTTAAAGGCAAATTCTTGATGGTACGATGCAATAAGAGGGATTCAACTCTCCTGAATGGGTTTGCTCTGTACTAGACTCAAAAGCCACACTTCCGAGGTGCTTGACGCCTCGAAGACATGCCCTAGCGTGACTAGGAGGTCTTCGTCTCAAGCTTAAAGGTGGTCTTCGACACTATCACTCTCATAAGCAAAGAGTTCTCCCCAAAGGGGCTAAAAGCTTACATCGGTACTTTTCATTCTCTACTCTTAATGGTGTTGACTTTATTATTGTTGCTAATTTCTTCTTATCCTTTTTCACAAATAGCATGCTGGATCAGATTGACAAGAAGGATCTAGCAGAGAGGGCCAAAAGGATGAGGGCGGCTGTTCAGGCACCCCAAAATATCAAACTCAAAGCTCTTGCTATAACAATTTCAGATCTTACCGAGGACGACGAGGAGACCTGGGCCAGTCTTCAAGCCAGCAAAAAGATGACCAAGGATGCAAATTACCATTCACACTCTAAGAAGTCATCTCAACATTCAAGTGAAGACCTCACCAATAATCTAGCTAACCTCACCAAAGGGAGAAATAGACAAAGACCAGAGCATCTAATGTTACTGGTCTTCTTAAGAATAAAAGAAGTTGTAAATAAATTGGGCTCACTTTAGGGGTCCAAATAGCAAGGTAGGTTAGAATAGGTGCCTTTAGCATAAATAGGAATGCTCATAGCGAAATGGGCTTGATTCAAGCCCACTTTTTCATGATAAGACATCTAGGTTTAGGATTTTGACCTAGCTTCTAGAACATTAAGCTTAGGGTGCGGTTTTGACTAAAGTTAATGCCTAAGGCCACCCCTTTTTAGTGCTTCCAATCCTACCCATGCTTCTTGTTTACCAAGGCACCATCTCCTATAAATAGGGTGTCTTACACCTTGTATTTCTTATGTTGAATTTTATAGAAGAAGGAAAACTCTGCACAAATCGTGTGAGGCTTGGTTACTTTAAGCATTAGGTCTTATTTGAGTGAGTTGAGAGCTCTCAAGTGGCGGCCCTTTACACTCATCTTAGAGGAAACCATACTCCAAGTGGCGTGTCCCTTTTCAATTCACACCATAAGTTTTCATCTTCCATCCTTTTCCCTCATTTCCATTACACCACTTTATTCTTGTGTTCCTATACTTGTTATAATTCAATTTTCCTTTGTGTTCTTGTGTTGCTCTTCCATTTAACATTCGGTCATGGCCATCTTAATTGTTTCCTTTCATGTCTTTCAATTTTCGCAAAGCATCATCACTATCACCTTATCTTGATTTTCCTCTTTGCCTTTGGAAATGAACATTCACACTTACTTAACCACTTGGTCAAGTTCGTGCCCAGTGAGAATCTTCCCTAGGTCTTACCATATACTTGTTAAAAATCCCAATCATAAGTAAAATGTCACCTCTAAAATGGAACAATCTAAAATCAACTTACATCATGTGGTTATCAGAGTTTTGGTTTTTTAGCATATTTGCTTTGAGTTGATTTGACACTTTACTTTTCTTGGACCTTTAAATTTTTGCCTTTACATTCAAGCAAATTTAATTTCAGCCTTTACTTTCTTGCTTTTTCAATTCGGCACTCTTTATTCAATAGCTTTTAATTATCTTTTGAATGTTATTTTGTGTCCAATTTTTGTTCTTACCTCTTTTTGTTTGAGTAATATGTTCTTAGTGTTTCTAGGAGTCCTTATTTTGCTTATACTTATTTTACTTTTAATTGTAAAGGTATAAAAAAAAGTAATTAGAAATTTGTTTAAGTGGAAGTAGATTTAGTTCCAAACATATATTTCAAGTGTTCATTTAATTTGAATCCCAAACTTTTTTGTGACAATTGGAAGTGAATGAAAATATGCATGATAAGAATTATGACATCTTATTTCCATAAACCAAACACAAGGATAAAAAGGGGGGGGGAGGGGGCAAGTTGCATAAATCTTTGGCAAGACCACCATTTCTAAAAGAATGGATTCATTTTATTTAGCAAATTGATTTCAATATTGTGGAATTTGATCTTTTGCTTTTACAATTTCTAACAAGAGTAAAACTTCATTGTTAAAAGTCAAGTAAGTATCTTAGAGTCTTTTTTTGTGCTTTTTCTTACCTGTCTTTCTTTAAAAGTTTTGTCATAATCTCTTTTCCCAACTTGGTTTAGCTTATTTGTTTGAGTTTTTCTTGTTTGTCTTTAAAAAGTATTTAGTTTTGTTGTGGTTCTTTTGAGATCATGTGTTAAGGGCTTTGTCCTTTTTCATTTTGAGTGCTTGTATCTTTTTTCCTCTTTGCTACACAAAAGAGTGACACAAGTGAGGAGAGAGTTATTAACTTTTTCTTTCATTAATTGTTTTTCTTTTTGTGCAATTTTATGGCTCTTCTTTCTTCAGGGGAATCATCAAAACCTCAATCTCCCCAAAAGGCTTTCCTTATGGGAGAGCTTGCCACAACAAAGAGATCTTTATCCCAAAAAGAGGAAGAAATGCGACATTTTGAGGAAAGACTTCAAAGACTTGAAACGGCACATGAAAGACAACCAAGAGGAAAGAGTTGGGAGCAAAGGAGAGCTTCAAGGAGCTACACACATTACGAAAGCCAAGAAGAAGATGAAGATTGGAGAATTCACCAATATGATGAAAGGCGCCACCAACTCCATCCTTCTAAATTTTTTTCCCTATGTAAAATTGCCTAGCTTTAGTGGGGAAAGTGACCCCAATATTTACCTAGGATGGGAGGTTAAGGTTGAGCAAATATTCAATGTGTATGAGGTCCAAGAGGACCAAAAGGTAAAGCTGGCCTCTCTAGAATTCTTAGACTATGTCATGCAATGGTGGTACCAAACTGTAATGGACATTGGGCTAAATAAGAGGTCAGTCGTGGTCTCTTGGTATGATTTGAAAGAATGTATGCGTGCGCGGTTTGTTCTTCCTCATTATAGGAAGGAACTCTTGTTGAAGCTCCAATGACATCAACTAGGACCTAGAAGTGTAGATGACTACTATAAAGATCATGAAACTACTTTGACTAAAATTGACATGCATGAAAATGAGGAGTCAAAGATAGTTGGATTTGTAAGTGACTTAAGAAGAGAAATACAAGATGTGGTAGAACTTTATGAGTATTCTTCTTTGGAAAAAGTTGGTTCACCTAACCATCAAGGTTGAATCACAATTTTTAAAGAAAACTTATTTCAAAACTACTCATAATGATGGCTTCTAAAAAACATCATGCAAGGACAAAAATCAAACTTCTTCAAAAAACCTTTCCTTCCAACTTAGTAAAAGAAACCACTTACAATCCTAGAGTTTCTAAACCCTCACCCTCTATGATGGTAGAGGCCCAAGCCCATGATAGAAGAAGCCCAAACCCAAGTCCAAATACAAGTTCAAGCTTCAGCTCAAGCCCAACACATAGAAGATTTGGGCCAACTAAGCATCATTGGATGTCTCTTTTTGTAATTACTTTTGAGTAGTTTTTAGTAGAACATAAAGGGAGGTCAAGATATAGATATAAGAGGTGCAAATGTATAAAGATAAGTCACACCTTCCATGTGACATAAAAAGAAGGTGTAGGTGTAGATTTAGGAGGTGCCAAAGAAAGAAACCAAGTCACACTTCCCTTG
>Ga0123342_1010433_pt1 | contig 10640 bp, 3 predicted proteins | sample Turbeawhitnodule_FD_89960 | JGI IMG/M metagenome (GOLD analysis project Ga0123342, IMG submission 89960) | Root nodule microbial communities of legume samples collected from Mexico - Turtle bean Mexico white nodule | ecosystem: Host-associated > Plants > Roots > Nodule | place: Mexico: Nepantla... | reverse complement strand
TTTTAAAAAAATATTTTAAAAAAAAAATTTAAAAATTTTTTTTAATTTTAAATTTTTTTTTTAAAATAAAAAAATTTTTTTTTTTTTTTTTTTTTTGCAGATTTAGTAATATCTATTTTACTGTTTAACTTTCACTAGACACAGAGCATAGTGATAAGAATCAAATTCAGTAATGTGACACATTTTTTTTCAGATAAGAACTTTCAATCACAATCCTAAAAAGATATTGAACCAAAATAGCCAATATGAGCTTGATTGAATGAGGTAAAGAAAGTCGTTGAAAAAAATAAATATGAGATGATATGAGAGTGATTCAGGAAAGTGTAAATAGTATTTAAATGATGAAACCTCTGTTGATAAACTTGATTAATCAGTTGATAAGCTTGATAGCTGACATCAGTTGTGATGATTTTGTAGCTAATTAATGAACTTATTAGTGGATATGCTTAACTATTGAAGAATAATTTTTTTATTGACAATAAAAAATAAAGAATAAATCTATTAGTGATGATAATTGGTAGCCAATGGCGTTTTATAGAGAAGATGATCATAACATGAATAGGCCTGATCCCTTGAGGTTGTCGTGTTGGGCTTAAAATACTTGGTTGCGGCAGAGAAATGAAGATGAAGAACTTGTGACTAAATAGAGGAACAAGAAGCAATTATGTATTTGTCCTTAAATTTTAGGGATAACAATTAGAACTGAATTAGGTATAGTTACTTTGTTATCAATGGTAACAAAATGTAACTTTCAAGAAGTAAGTTGTAATGATAAGAAAAAAATGCGTAATTTTCTTACAACTAGGAGTATGATTAGACTTGACTTTTGAAGTTTGTATCATACGTATATAAGAATTGAAGAATATTATTCTGTTTATGTCGTTTACAAAAGATAAAAAACTTATATATATATAATAAAATCAAAGTTAAGTATTATGATGAGTTTTTATAAAAAAAATTAAAGTTAAAGCATAAATAAACTATATTTATATAATAAAAATAATTTTGTTTAACTAATAACTAAAGCATAAATAATTTTCTTGAAGTCTTTCCTATATGTTTATGGAAAAATGAATTTGTAGCAATATATATGGCGCGCGGACTAGGTATCTTGATAAGGAATTTGAACTATCATTCAGTAATAACCATTGTATTTCAGGCATGCCAATGTTTTATATTATGCTTCTAAAGATGTGTACGAAAAAAACAACTTATCTCTTTGATTCTCATAAGAGTCACTAATGAAGATAAAATATTCAATAATAAATTTATGCAAGTTTAGAAAATTAGACTAATCTGAATCACAAAGAATTTTGTGTTGAAGACTGAAGTTATTGGAAAGAAATATACTTTGCCCAATTAGGAATTTAACGTATTTTAAAACGTGAATGGTTGTCTAACAGGGAAAAGATTGTAAAGTTTTATGTAAGACGTGAAAGACACTAATTAGAGGAACCAATAAATAAACAAAGTAATAATGAAGAATGAAACAATAATTATGGTAATGAGAAACAATTTTTTTTTGATAATGATTGTTGGTGGATCTAGCAAAACTAATAGAGTTTATATATATTTAAATGACTAATGTCTAAACAAGGTCATTTTTTATGATAAGTGTGTACATTTCTCTATTCCACATATCCAGAAAGAGAGATTGTAAAAAAAATCAAAGGGAGTGAAACCTAAAATTATTATTCATCTAATTGTATCTCTACGGCATCCAAGAACCATATCTCATAGAGAAAGAGTTGAGTCATTCATCTCATCAAATATCTAGAGCTCACAAGGATAATATGTCTTGGATAAAAATGTACGAAAAGAGTCATAATTGAGTGAAATTTCATGTAAAAAGCTAGACATTTATGGATTTTAATTATTGATTAATCTATGATGACTCAAACCTAATTTGAGAAGTTTAAAATTGAACAATATATTTTTAAGTCATGAGATTAACAAAGCCATTTGATCCCAACATTGTGTTAATTTCAAGAAATTAAGGAAAAATGGAGCATAGGGCTAGATGATGAATATATAGGCTTTACAAAATAGAAAAGATAGAAAACAAGGAGTTGGTCTCCTAGGCGAGACTGGTCTAAAGACAAACCTTGTCCTAGAGCCAAATTCGCTAAAGCTCGCCCAAGGGAGAATGCTCCATACACCAAGCTTGTTCTAGTGCCAAGCTTGCTTAGGTTCGCTCAACTCTCACCCAGGTGAGAACGCTCAAGAGAGAATGGTTTTTAATTAGAGATTTCACTTAAGTGAGATGTGGCTAGCTTGAGCGAGATGTCACTTACCCTATGCCCGAAAAAGGTTAAATACAAAGAAGGAGAGGAGAAGATTAGTCCTGGAGAAACCCTAGTAGTCGTAGATGAAGGAGAAAGGCTCTCAACTATTTGCTCTTGATTTTTATCATCTTTTGGAGCATGCAAGGGCTACCATAAGCGACTAATTTCATTTCTTTGAGATAGAATGTCTTCCTTTCAAACTCTTATGTATTTTGGTAATATTTATATATGATTTTCTGTTCCTATTTGATATTGATATTTTCATTTTATGCTCAAAGCTTGATTCTATTCTTTAATTAGATCCTTGGATATGACTGGAAATTATTTATGAGAATCTGACCTAAATCAAAATACTTGATATATGTTGATGCTAGGAATAGGTTTTGATATATCAAATGCTTTATAACATATTTTTTTCATGCTAAGAAATTTGCTATATAATTGAGGAATCAATGTGGATGAATTTTTATGTTGCATCAATATCACTTATCAAAATATTGTATATTTTTATGTATCCAAAATACAGATGAGTGAGAAAGATTAATTTCAATCCCAATTTTATTAACTGAATTCTTATAATCATTTACTATGTTTTTATTTAGTTTACAAGCAAATTTTCTTCAAACAATTTCAATATATCTTGAATCAAATTATTTTACATATTGCAATATTTAGTGGATGTTATGAAGTAAAATCTTAAGAAAATTGTTCCTTGTGGGTTCAACATGTTGAACATGGGAGCTTTGATGTTTCAAATCCACATGAAGCCTGAAGTTGTGCTGCTTTTTGGTTTGGGTTTAGATTAGGTTGTTTAGAATCTTTGTTAAGATCAGTTCTTAATCCTGCCCAAAGCTTGACCAATCAATTTTTAAGAAACAAATTGTTTTTCCAAGAAAAGGGAAAACAACTGGTTGATTTATCAACATAATCGGTTGTTTGCCACTTAGCTTGCTTAAGATTTTGAAACTGTTTTTTGGATTGGTTACGCAACTGTCTAACCCATTAAACCGGTTAAATCGTGGTTTCAACCGGTTAAATGTATGTTTTCACAACAGGTTTTTGAAAACCTATTTTAATTGATTCAGTGGATTAAAACTGCCTAAAACGACTACATTTCTAGTGTTATAAGTATAGCCCTTCTTTCAAAGCAAAGTATATGAAATATAACAAGTATTGATACAAATTTGAGATCAAAGAAAGAGATTTGTTTTTTAAAGGAGTTTCTCAAAGTGCAAGATTGTTGTTCAAGCTTTGCTGTGGTAACAAGATCTGATCATAGAGCTTTCTGTATTGTGCGAATTCAGGTGTTTTCTATCCTTGTGTAGATTCTTGTAATAGTACTTCCTTTATCTTCTTTGTGTGTTTGAAATCCTGTAAAGACAAAGTGTGTTCTGTCTTGAGGTGTTTGGTGTTGCACAAAGAGGGTGAGTGGATCTTGTGGGTTTCAAGGTCACCTCTTTGTGGTGTGTTTGTGTAATCTGGTTTTGATTACTAATGAAACTCAGAGGTTGTTATAAGAACTGGATGTAGCTCAAGAGTGAGTGAACCAGTATAACTCCTACTGTGTGAATCTCTCTAACTCTTCCTCTTTATAACCGTTTGATAATTTTGTTTATGCTGAAAAACTGTGCTTATTTTGTCTTTGTTGTCAAACAGAAACAACTGGTTATTTCGATAAAATAATTGTTTTTTTTATGAAAATGTTAACAAAAATATTATTTCAATCAATTGTTTTAGAAAACAACTTGTTATTTTTATAACAAAATTTTGTCAAGCGGTTTGAACTGGTTTTAAATGATTCCAACTACTGTTGGTTTTTGATCTAACAGATTTGACCACTTGATTGGTTTATAGAAAGACTATTCGACATTCTTTTGAAGACTCTAAGAAAGAAAGATTACTTAAAACATTTTCAAGAATTCAAGATCTTTGGATCATCTCAAGTGTGTCGAATAGGATTCGGTTTTGTATACTTCTAAACTATAACTTTGTAATACCCAAGTGTATTCTATTCTATTCTTGAACATTGTATTTTTGTGTGTTCTTGTATAGAGCAGTTTCAGAAAAGTGTTTATGGAAACTGTGGTGTTGCTAAAGAGTGGTGTGTGTTCTTGATAGATTCAAGATCATCACTCTTGGTATGTGTTTTGTAATCTAGGTTTGATTACATAGTGAATTCTCAGTGGTTAGCTAAGGATTGGATGTAGTTCTTGGTTGAGAGAGAATCAGTATAAACCTCTTGTGTGATTCTCTCTATCTCTACTCTTATAAATTGTTTTAACTTGATTTCATATTTTGCAGGTATAAACAATCGGTTGTTTCATGAAAACAACAGGTTGATTTTCTTAAAAGAACCTTAAAACGGAAATTTTATTAAGTTGAACAGAAAATCAATTGGATGATTTTTCAGAGCTTTTCACTCTACTTCCAAACTTTGCGAAAATCTTGTGAAAACAATTCACCCCCTCTTGTTTAGGGCACTAATTCTAACAACAATCATAGCGAAGAATGAACTTAGACCTGGTGATGTGACCCAAAAACACATGAAGATGACCAAGGATGCTAAAGTTGAAGGGTCATCTCAACAAGGAAATAAAGATGCCATCAATAGGAGGAACGGTCTAGGACCAAAACATTTGAAGTTCTTCCTATTAGTGTTCTTAACATGGAGGCCTAAGCCCAAGAAGCCCAAGCCCAAGTGGGGGCCGAAGCCCAACCCGTGAGCTCAACATCCTTCATGCCTCAAAAGGTTACTTGGAGCAAGGCTAAGGCTTTGGGAGATGAACATCAATGGATGTCTCTTTTTGCAATTTCTTTTGAGTAGTTTTTTACAAAACATAAAAGGAAGGTGTATATATAGATATAAGGGGTATCAATGTACAAAGATAAGTCACACCTTCCATGTGACATAAAAAGAAGGTGTAGGTGTAGATTTAGGAGGTGCCAAAGTAAGAAACCAAGTCACACCTCCCTTGATCATTCTAATCGGTTTAATCTATTTGTTTGCTGTTTTAATTGGTTAAATTGTCCTTGTTCTTGTGTTCATGTTTCTGCACATTGTTTAGCATTCATTCGTCACCTATACTTGTGTTTTTCCTTAGATCTTTTGAAATGAACCTTCACATCTACTTAACACTTGTTAAGTTAATGTCCAGTGGGGATTTTCCTTAGATGACTCACTTTAATTGCTTAAGAATCTTGATCCTAATTCTAAGAAAGTGTCACCAAATTAATGAACCTAAAATCAACTCACGTCATGTGGTATCAAAGCTAAACAAAATAATGTTTAAAAGTGTTAAGCTAAAATTTCAACCTAGAAGGTTGAAAGGCCAAGTATATGGGTTATCAAAGAAATCATAATTGATGGAACTATTGAACTTGAAAGCCCATGTTCTAGAAGAACTAAAGTTGTAACCCAAAAATTGTTACAAAAAAGAGCTTAGTCACCTTGATAAAAATAGTCATCAAGCTACATGACGTTAAAGAAAGGGCTTACTGGGAAGCAACCCAATATAAAATTTATTCATTTACTGTTAATTTGTTTATTTTTATTTTTATTTTTATATTAGTTGATAAAATCCATGATTTTGCATAAATTTATAAATTCTTGTGCAAGGAAACTCGCCTGGGCAGGATATAGCTCGCGTAGGCAAGTTAAGTATTTGAAAACGGGTGCTCTTTGGAGCAATCTCGCCCAAGTGAGAAAAATCTTGCTTAGGCAAGATTTTACTTATACACATAACATGTTAGCCTCGTTCGAGCAAGAATTACACACTCAAGTGAGTTTCACTGAAAACAATTTTAAAAAAATGAAAAGAGGCCATTTTTCCCAAATTCAAAAGCCTTTTGTGTTGTTAAACCCGTGTGAATTTTTCTCTTTGCCCATTACTAAATCTCAAGTTTTTCTCATTCAAATTCCCAATTTCTTGCTTAATATGTGCCATGTTAGTGTTCTTGCCTCTATTGTATGCTTTGATTCCTATTTAAAATTATTGCTTATTGATTTTGATTACAATTTTTTGGTAGTTTAGGGGTTTTAAGGTTAATGATAATTATCTCAAATTTATGGTACACTTTGATTGTGTATTGTTTGGTGAATGATAATTGAAGGATATTGATAAATTGGATGGTTAGTTAGGTTCTATTTCTTCATGAAATTCATTTTCAGGAATGCCCATTAAGTGTTTGATAAAATGCTTATAGGAAAGTTTTTAGTGAAAAGTATGTGAATCCTTAGTATTTTTTTTACAATATTGGATGCAACATTATGAAAGTAGAACTTAAATGATTTTTTTGTGTGATTATTGATATGTTTGAAAGAATGTTATAACTATAGTGTTGTAGAAAAGAATGGGTCGTACAAAATGTACTACGACACAAACTGTAAAATGAAAAAATAGTTAGAATTGACACCAATTCTCCTAAAAATCAAGCAAGGAATAGGTTCAATAACAAGGATAAGCAAAAAATATATGAAAAAAATAGGAATTGGGCATGCATCACGAAAAGAAGAGTGCGACTGCAACCTAAACTATATGATATATTTTTAAATGGGTTGCAGAGAAGAAATTGGATGAGACTGGCAGAACCGTTGTCTAAGTATGATCTAGAGGTAGTTTATGAATTTTATGCCAATGTTTGGACAAGAGGCAAAGGGACTCAAGAGAAGATGTCCAAAGTTAGACGAAAATGGGTGCCTTTTGATAGAGAGACTCTATCAGTGCTTTCTTGGGGAATCCATTGCATGTAAGAGGTGATGATGATTGCACTTATCACCAGATGATGGCCATAACCTATGGTTTTAATGATGAAAAGGTAGTCAAAGAAATTTATTTAGCTAATCATTCTTATAAAGTAGGACTAGTTGGAAAACGATCGAGAATATTACAAAAAAAATATGAAGACTTTATCTCAAGTCTGAATGGTGTTCATGTTGGCCAACATTGTGCCCATTGGTCATGTGCCAGACTTAAATATTCCCTGATGTCATTTTCTCTATATCTTTTTACAAGATGTTTTTTCTGTTGATGTAGCAAAACATATTTTTTACAAGATCTATAAATTTGTTAGATTAGACGTAAATCAAAATAATTAGAAGGAAAAAGGTTTCTTAGGGTTTCCTACTTTGATAAATGCTCTATGTGTAGCTCATGCGGTTGAAGTGAACCCAACAGTATAAATTAGCTAGCTATTGATCATAAATTTATGCATAATTGCACTAAATAAAGGAACAACCTCCACAAGCTGGTGATGCTCCATTTCATCATTCACCAATCCATCAACCTGATCCATCATCATATTCTATGAAGGCTATGATGTTAAAGCAAATGACAAGTCTCCGCACCACTATGGAGCGGATGCAATTAGAACAAAGAGCCACATGGGAACATATGTAAATGCAATAGAGTGCTACTCATAGAGGAATGATGTATTTGCATCAAGTAGCTTAGCACAACTTTCCTTAAGTGCAACCCAACTCCTGTATGCCTCCAAATAAGTTTCGAGCTTAAGTAGCATGACCTAGGGAAAAGTATTTATTTTCTGGAGAGCAGGTCCAACAGATGAAGCAGGACCATCTATAGTTGTAGATGACGAGTTTAACACAAAACTAGACGAGTTACTAATAAGTAAGGGTGGTCATGGATTAGATTTTGGAAAATCCAATCCAAATCCAAATATTTGTTTTGGATTTAAATCCAAATTCATATTTTTTTTATTAAAACTAATTTGGATTGGATTTTAAACCCAAATCCATATTTTTTATAAAACCAATTTGGATTTTATAAACCAAATCCAATCCAATCCAAATCAGATCCAAATCCATATTTTTATAAAAAAATTTAATTAAATTTTAAATGTAAATCTATATTTAAAAAAAAAACTAACATAATATTAATATAAAAATAAATAACAAAAAATTTAATATTATATAAATATTAAGAAAATATAATAAAATTACAATTTAATAATACAAAATATTATAACTACTATTCTTGAGAAGTTTGAAACTAGTTAATTTTTCTCATATTTAAGTACAAAGGTAGCAAATTCGTAGGATTTAAAATGTCTACCACTCGATGATAAATGCTAAAATCATAAGTGTCTTAGAGAAAAAAGAGTTCAAATCAGTAATCTACTTCTCCATAATCCAATTTACGAATGTTAATATAGAATGCTATCAAAAGAGCCTTTAGAATAGTGATATGAGAACTAATAATTCAGTTTCTATTAAGATTTTTCGTTGCATTTCTAAATTTCAAATTCTTATGGTACATTAAGAAATTCTTGCAAGAACTTGAAACTCAAAATTTATACGAAAAATTGCAACCTATTTCAAGAAATTTGAGCTAAGCTAAGTAAATCATTCAAAGTTATGAACTCGGTGGTGAAGGGAAGATGAAGGGATGCTGTCAAGGGCAGCTTGGGATCATGAAGGACTAATGTTTGGGTGCGGCAGCAGTAGAGTTTATACATGGGAATCCTCGGGAGCAATTTTGCCACTTTTCTCTACTTTTTTAGTAGCAACCATGGAAAATTAAAAGGGTTTTAATCACTGTTTAGGCACTTTTTTTTGCAAAATTCTGCAGCAACCACGACAAACCAAAATCTATGGTTTGGTTTTGTTGCGTTGAATGTATTTTTTTTCGTGTGGTTACCAATTCCTGTACAAGGATTGGGACACTCCTAAAGTTTTCCTCTTAATTTTATTTTATTTTTTATTGATAAAAAAATCATTCAAAGTAAAGTATAAGTAAACAAGGAAAGCAAAAACCTGTAATGCTTAGCCATTTTCTTATGACTGTTGATTGTTAGGCTCTTCAATATCTACTATAACTGCTGGTGGTGGTGCCGCCACTATGTCTGTAGGTTCATTGCTGGTAATTGAGAAAGTAAATTCAGAAACCAAGCCAAATGGTCACTTCCCAGCTTCTATTAATCAAGGAAAAGACTGGTTCGCTGGTGAAAAATTATGCCTAAACATTTGAATTTAAGGTGTAAAAGAAATGAATTGCAGAGTGGAGATGATATAGTGTTGGTTTTGAAAAATAAAGCAGAGCAAAATATTATATTATTTTTGCGAACAATTACATTTATAATACTCACAGTAATTGACTCTTAAATGATTTTATGAGTAATTACTTAGAAATATTAATTCAACAATTAAAACATAATTAAAACAGGAGAATAAAATATTATGTGCGTTTATTTGCTTTTATATGCAGTTAAAAAATACAATATCCAACACTCCTCCGTGATTTTATGAATTGCAAACTCCAATCTTCTATCATAAATCAGTCAAGATCTTCCTTAACCAGAGAACTTGAAGCAATACAACAACAAATTATGCCTCAACAGTGGATTGAGCTACTGTTTCTTGCTTCTTTGAGCTCCATGAAAACATCCATGATCTAAGGCTAAAACAATATCCAAATGTACTTTTCATGTCATCAATTGAACCTCCCCAATCAATGTAAGAGAAACCAATTAACTTGAACTCCTTAAGCTTCAAGAACTTAACTCCAAAGTTCCAAGTTCCCTTGATGTATCTAATGACTCTCTCAGCAGCCCTCATGTGATCCTCATTTGGGCAATGCATAAATATGGATTGAATGAATTGCAATTTCTTCGAAGCCCTCCAAGCTTGTTTAGGGAATGATGCCTATGTTGCTTCCCAAATTTGAATGTTCGACAGTTGGTCAGGTCATCATCAAGATTAGAAAGTCCTTCTACCAACTTCTTTGATTGCATTTGAAGCAGTCCTCGGTGATGAAAATGCCCAAGTCTTTTGTGCCAAATTTCAGTGACACTTTCTTTGGATTTAAAGGCCATGTGCTCCTCCTCCATTGGATTGAGAGCAAAAAATTTTCCTCCCTTGATTTCAACTTTAAACAAATCTTTGCTATCAACATCTTTGATTAAGCAATGTTTATTTCCAAACATCAATTTATAGCCTTTTTCCAACTTTAGGTCATTGATAACTTTAGTACCTGAATGTGTTGCTACAACAATGGTTCCTATTCCTTTTACTGAAATGTGACCCTCATGGCCTATCTCGACCTTTGAAATTTTTGAAGGCTTCAACTCCTTGAAATGTTCTTTATCATAAGTCATGTGATTTGGGCATCCACTATCAATTAGCCAAGATGCACTTGAAATATAGTTGGAGAAACCAATTGCAACGAAAAGTACATCCTCCTCCTCATCTGCAATTTGAGCATCTACATCTTGTTGCTCACTTTGGTTTCTACAAATGACTGCTTCATGCCCAAGTTGATTGCACTTGTTGCACTTAGCATCAGGTCTTCTCCAACACTTAAACGGTGGATGACCTAACTTGTTGCAATGCTTACAAGG
>Ga0123342_1010432_pt1 | contig 10641 bp, 7 predicted proteins | sample Turbeawhitnodule_FD_89960 | JGI IMG/M metagenome (GOLD analysis project Ga0123342, IMG submission 89960) | Root nodule microbial communities of legume samples collected from Mexico - Turtle bean Mexico white nodule | ecosystem: Host-associated > Plants > Roots > Nodule | place: Mexico: Nepantla... | reverse complement strand
AGAGGGTAGGTGTCCTTCGGACATGCGCTGTTGATGTTTCTGTAGTCGACGCACATCCTCCAGTTACCGTTCGGTTTGGTGACCATGACGACGTTGGCCAACCATGTCGTGTATCGGGCCTCCCTTATGAATTCGGCCGACAGGAGCTTGTCGGCCTCCTCCTTCGCCGTGAGTCGCTTTTCGTCGCCTAAGTTCCTCTTCTTTTGGGAGATCGGGCGGGCTTCCTTGAATATTCATAATCGATGGGTGATGACGTCCGGGCTCACACCCGGCATGTCGGCCGACGTCCATGCAAACATGTCGATATTCTTTTTCAGCGCGGCATGCATGATCTCGGCCTCGGTCGCCGCCAAGGCTGTTCCTACAGCCGTGCTGTGCTCTTCGTCGAGGAGGGGGACTCTCTTCAGCTCCTCTCTCGCCTCTAGCCTGTCCTCGGTCGCCCGGGGGTCGAGGTCTACCAACGCCACGGTTGGCTCGATCTTCCTCAGTCGGTCTTTCCTGGAGGAGCGGCCCTTTCGGGAGGACTTTCTCACCCTGAGGGGAGAGGTGTCGGCCCTTAAGGGCTCCACACGGAGGCTCTCGGCGTAGCACTCTCGTGCTTCTTTTTGGTCTACGTGGACCATGAGAATGTCCCATGTCCTTGAAGGGAATTTCATTGCGAGGTGAGGGGTTGATACTATGACCATCATCCGGTTGATGGATGGTCAACCAAGGAGGATGTTGTAGGAGGTGTTGGCGTCGATGATCAGGTATCGGATTTTGATGGTCCTGGTGTTCTTCCCCTCTCCGAAGGTGGTGTACAACTCGATGTAACCCTTGGTACCCACCCTCTCGCCCGAGAATCCTACCACGTGGTCGTCGTATGACATCATCTCGGCCTCGGCTATCCTCATGGCCTTGAAAGTTTTCCAGTACAAGATGTCTACCGAACTTTCTTGGTCTACAAGGGTCTTCTATATGGTGAATCGGTCTATATCGACCGCTATCACCATCGGGTCGTCCTGCTGGCGGTAGTCTACGCCCTTTAAGTCCTCGTCTGTGAAAGTGATGGGTGGCATCCTCGGCCGGAATGCCACCGCGCTTACCTGGTGTACCACCTGGCGAAGCCGCCGACTATAGTGTTGATAACCTCTTGGTTACCTCTCCTATCGGCCTCCCTTGGGGGGTCGTCCCTCGCGGGTTGTCTGTCGTCTCTGTTGTCTTGGTCATTCCAGTCGCGTTGAGGTGACCTTGTCTGCCTGGGTGGATCCGCTCGACGGGGTGGGTCTCGGCCATTCCTGACGAAACAGCGGAGATGTCCAGCCTGGATAAGTTCCTCGATCTTATCCTTAAGGGCCTGACACTCCTCGGTTGAGTGTCCGGTATTTTGGTAGTACCGACACTGCTTCCTCCGGTCGGCATTATTTGGGTTGGCAACCTTCCTTGGAGGAGGGATCAACTTGGCGTTGAGGGCCTCGTCCAGAATCCTCCCCCTCTCGGTCGTCAGGGGTGTGTACCTTGAGAATCGGATTGGCCGGTCTCGGTTGTCCCGGCGTCGATCATTTCTTTGACTCGGCCGCGCCTGGCGGTCCTTTTCTTCCTTGTTTCTTTTCCCACCAGCCTCGGCACGGGCCTGGTTGCAGAATTCTCTTAGCTCTTCCAACTGCATGTACTTAATAGCTCTCTTTCTCAGCTCGTCCAGGCTGTCAGCCGGTTGCATGCACAGCTTGTCGGCAAAGGGCCCCGGACACAGGACCGTCAGCATGTGGTGCATGGCATCGTCCGGGCTCAGATTCCGGATGCTCATTGCCACTTTACTGAACCTATCCACAAAGGTTTTCAGCGACTCTCCCTTCTCCTGGAGGATGCCTACTAGGGCGATGGAGGTTAGGTGGTGTGGCCGGCTGGTCGCAAACTGAGTTTTAAACTTTGCTACGAGCGTGTTAAAGCTATTGATGGAGTTGGGTGAGAGCTTGGTGAACCAACTAAGGGATGCTTCCTTCAAGGATGTGGGGAACACTCGGCACAACACGGCGTCGTCCGAGGTGTAGAGCCTCATATGGGTGGTGTAGGCGTCCATATGCTCGTCCGGGTCGGTTGACCCGTCATATCGATCTCGGTTGAAACCCTTCCACTTCTCAGGCAATGGGACTTCGATGATGGTGTTGGTAAAGGGGTGTCGGCGGTTCGGGTCGGCTGTCAGGGTTGTCCGGGTGGACCTCATTAGGCACGACTCGTCGCCCATTTCGGTTTCCCGGGGAGGGGGTCGGCCTCTCGTCCCCTCGGCCACATCCGGGTTGGGGGGAGAGGTGTAGGACTTGCCGACGACGTTCGTCGGTATGACAGAGGGTCCTCCCTCTCCCAGCTTCTTCTTCATTTCCTCGTTCTCCCTTCAGAGAACTTGCAGCTCTTACTCGCTTTTCTGGGCAACCTCCTCGGCTTTTCTTCTCATTTCGGCCATCTCCCTCTGGAGAGACAACTGCAACATTGTTTGGTCGGCTTCAGTCATTCTTTCCATGCTTTTTGTTGAGACCATCTACTTTTTTTTCCTTCAGCTAGTTTCCCTCGTGGGCGCCAATTGTTCCTACTAGGGATATGGGACCTAAAGAACTATTGAAGTCTTCTTCTCCTTCCTTCGATCGGTCAGGTGACTGGGTGGTGAGCTGGGATTCTTATCGTCCTCCTGCTTCTCCTTCGGCACTCGGCCTCGGGTGAACACTGGATGGTGGGGGTACCTACGAAGGCACTCCGATGCTCAAGTCAATAAAGCGGGTGGTCAACTCTCAGGTAGGTGAACAGTAATAAATTACATACCTTACTCCTTGGGGTGCGTGCTATTTATATTATTCTAATGAGCCTACCTTGTTGGGCCTGTTTATCGAGGTGGATACCGCTTAGGGTTGCATTACCTAATTCTTTAATGATGGATTAGCTTTACTGATCTTGGTTTGAGCGTTAACGGTGGCAGGGGTCGGCCGTCGGCCAAGTTAACCTGATGTGTGTCGGCCGTCGGCCAAGTTCTCATGGTCTTGGTTGTCTCGGCTAGGCCTTCTAAGGTCTCGGCCAGATATGCAGTCGGCCCCGTCATCTCGGCCAAGTCTCTCAGGTCTCGTCCAGCTTTCCTTTGGTTTCGGTCAGGTTGACCTGGTCTCGGGCAGGGAGGCCAGGGGTCGGCCTCGCCCATACCAGTACAGAATACAATATATGTGAATATACATAGAGTTGTTAGTTAAATAAATATATGCATAAAGTTGTTAGTTGAATATATAAAGTTGTTAAATAAGTGGAGAACACTTGAGAATAAAGGTGCACGAGATTCTCTTATGTTGTTAGCACCGTGAGTAAAGGTGCCTGTGGACAGAATATTTTCCTATTGTTAGCACCCAAACATGAAAGGTGCACGTGAGCATGTGGTTTTTTGTTATTGTTTTATGATTTCAGTAGAGATTATATTCCCGTGAGTAAAAGTTGTTTGAGGAATAACTATAAAAGGGGCTTGAGACCCCGGTAAAGCGACGCGGTTTCGGAGTACTTGAGATTGAAACTGATTATTATTTTGTATGCTTTCACTAACTTGATTGTTGGAGTGTAATCAGCAGGTAGAACCCCCTCTCCCAACAGAGTCGCGTTCCAGAGCAGCAAAAGGAGACAAATCAGTAGTGGAACTCTTCATCCAGTCCAACCAAGGTCAACCGACGAGAACAATATTAATAATAGTAATAATAATATTAAAAATGTTAGTAATATGAATAATATTTATTATAGTAATTATTAATGTTAGTAATATGAGTAATATATGAATAATTTTAACAATATTAATAGTATTAATATTATAATGATAAGTATAATCACAGTATGTATAATAATAATCATAATATAACAACAAAACTTGTGTGATGAAATATTTAAAGGTTCTTGGAGCAATAATCGTGATAACATAAATAATAATTATAAATAATAATCATAAAATAAAATCATAAATAATAATCAGAAAAAAAATCATTTAAAAATTAAAATTAAAATATGCAAGATTACCTACGGATTTATCCAGGACTAGAGTCAGTAAGTATTACCTACGGACTAAAGTGGGTGGATATTATCTATGAACTGAGGTTGGTGGGTAACTCACGGTTTCAGGCCCAAATATCTACGAATTTTGTTTAGTAGATAATATGTGAATAATGTTGATTTACCTACATATTTTTATTGTTACTTATGGATTGTTATGTAGATAAATCCAATTTTTCTTGAGGTGTAACTATGTAAAAAAGATATATCAATTCTTGTGGTGCGCATGTTTTAAGTTAGCTTTGTGTCTCCATCTCAACTTCTTTACAAAATGTAAAGCAACTTGGTGATGGGGAGCTTTTTTTCTTTTATTTCTACCCGTGCATCACTATATCAAAGCACATTGTTATTAATAGTGGATGCTTGATTATTTAGTTTCAATAATTGATATATATATATATATATATATATTAATATCATGTTAGATATATGTTAGACATTTTCATCACATGAAATATGATATAAAAGAAAAAAGAACAGCAAACAAATATGAGAACTGACGAAACTTATATAAAGAAATACAAAACACTCCTAAGAACAACCTAGGGAAACGATACACAAAAAGTTTATGTCTATTATTAAAAAAATTTAAAAAAAGGTTAGAAGACATATAATATACCAAAGAAACTTAAGTCTATTAAGCAATCCTAATAAAGCAAGTTTATCAGTATAATGATTGTTTTCTTTATGAAAAACTTTAACTCGATATCTTTACAAGACAAACATTTATTTCATCTGTTACGTATAGACTAAGAAACAAGTTGTTTGGAAGAAGAAGCAAGACAACTAAGGTAGAATCAAACGCCTATAGTCAGCTTTCCTTGAACTCAACACAAAAAGAAGACTCGACCTTAGAAAAGAAGAAAAAATCACCAATAGAATTTCTCGTACTTCCTCTAAAAATACCAGCACAAGCAACAAGGTCAAAAAAAATCTCTAACAACACATCCATATTGACTCTAATCCAACCATATTGACTCTAATCCAACCAACAAGAATTATTAAACTCGTTAATATTTATTAGTGTGTTTTTCTTTATGATTATAGGAATTTATTTTTATCTAGTATTAGTTTATCCTTAAAAACAAATTGTGAAATGGTTGATAGTTTTCATTAAGATTTTACTATTTTAGTTTGACTTTTGCTTTGTTTCCCGTTGAACCTTAAGTTTAACCAAAGAATTTTCATGTCTATGATTGTTACTTCTTCAGATTACACGTACCTACTATAAAATGTTCTTATCTTTAGTCAATGTGAAATTTTCAACATACCCCTATCATGCTAAGGCCATATTATGAACTAGACTTTAAACCTAACCCCACCTTACAAAATCGACTCATAAAGTGTTTGCACTCATTTATATACAATAAATACATTTATTTCTAATTGATGTGAGATTTCCAACATGAATGCTCAATATTAAAATATTCATTCTTTGTTATCTTTTTAATTAAGGCGTGCTAATATTTTTAATATGTTTAACAATTTTAAATATAGGATGGAAATTTGTTTGAAAATTATATAATTATTTGATTTTTCAAATTTAAGTCATCACATGAATTAAGTGATAGAATGTTAAATTATTTTAATATAATCGTGTAATTATAAAATTTGTTTAATAAAAACTATCTAACCTGCTTGTTGTAAAATAAAGTTCTCTAATCTTATTGAAGATAATGTTGACATTAAAAAAAGTATTTAGGAATACATAAGGATATATTTTGTTTCCATCTCATGCAATGTTACTTGACCATTTCTTAAAACACACAAAACGACAAAATCATGTGTTTCTACATTGTCGTGTACACTAAAAATAGCAGAGGGCATGAACAGTTGTTGTAGAACACGCTACGGAAACTATATTAGTCGTACTGGATGAATATCCACATTAATTTGACAAACAAAGTATATTATTTTTTTTGTTTTATTTACTAAAATATATTCTCTCAATAATATTTTCAAATATGGGTATGTACCAAAATAAAAAGATAAATACAAAAGTTTGGTACTTATCTTCACTCTCTACATTTGTGCATTTTTTTTTTGAACTAGTTTGTCTTTACGTTTTTAAGTATAATTTAATTTAATAGTTTTCTAATATGTTTAATATAATTTCACATTATTTAATAATTATGTAAATGAAAGTTTATATATATATATATTTTTTTTTTAATTTTTAATTTTTTGAGAAATTTTATTAAAATAAAATTGTGATAGAAAATCGAGTTTCAAAGTAAACACTATTTCAAGTATAATGATTGATTCTAGGGATATGATATCAATAGATTTGATGTTGAAACAAATAGTAAATCAGAAATTATTTTATTATTAAGATATAATATATTGAAGATTTATTTTACAATTTATATCTATATATATAAGCTAAATTAGATTTTTTTTTTATTTCTAAATTTATCGGCATTAACTAATGCATTTAAAGATCAAATTAATAATTTAGGTGAAAAATAATTCAAGGTGACGAGTAATAAAGTATCAAACTTTTATTATCTGGAAAATATCGAATTAAGAATTTGAATTATCGGTAAAAGTTTAGTAAAAGGTTAAAAACTCGTTTTAATTGATTTTATTAAAATATGACTTTCTTAAGTTTCTTTAAAAGTTATTATTCTATAACTTTTTTAAATAAATAAAGTATAATGTTAGGTTGAGATAAATTTGATTGATACTTTGACTAAAATATATAGAAAAAATTGAGAAAAAGCCAAACTTGTGATAAATAAATAAAGAAGGTTAGTTTATTAGAAAAAATTTGGTCACTTAAAAAAACTAAATGAAAAAAATTGAAGAAATAATTATTGGACAAATTAAATCGAGAAATAATTATAAAGATGATTATTATTAAAGAAGAAATTGTGGCACATGTCTCTAGTAGTTGACCAACTTTGACCCAAAGTAAGTGTTATGAAATTTCTAATTTTTTGAAATTTTAAGTATCATTTAACCTTATAAAGAGAACAACACAGACACTTTAAAGAGTTAAAAATATATTTATAAAATACTCACTTATGTAAAAATGCTTTCACGAATATCAATGAAATTATTTGTTTTACAATGTATGTCTTCAACATTATATCCTTTGTCTCTTTTTTTTTACTTAACGTCATCCATTTTCTTTAACTTTCTTTAATCTCTTACCTTCCCTAATACTACTCATTTTTTTTATCAAATTACGTAAAGTTTTTTATCCTAATAGTTTAATACATTATACAAAGTTTTCTACTAAAAATGATAAAATTTATTTTTTTATCTATATTTTTATGGAGAACAAATTATTCATGTTAATATAAGTACAATAATTATAAGTTTAACTTTGTGTTGATTTTTGAGATGTTAATCTAGTTAAGATGTCAATTTAACATAAGAAAAATTATAAAGAAAATAGAAAACATAGATATTTATAAATATTTGTGTAGAAATAATTGAAAAACAAAATCATAAATTAAAAGTTATAACATTGCTAATAATTTATGAAGAATCCATTTTTAACATCAAACACATATGATATATGTATACATAAATTTTATTATTTGAATGCTTATTATAAATTATAAATTGTATCTTATATAAACTATGTAATAATAAAGCATTCAAAATAATAAAATTATGAATAGAAAAAAAAAGTATTTTACTATACATATACATTTTAGTTATCAAATAAGACAATAAGATAATTATAGAAAAAATTAAAATATATGAAAAGAGAGTTTATCATTGTAAAAGAAAATATTCAAAATATCATAAATACATATGAAAGTGTCTCTATATGTGAATCAATTACAATCAATCCTAAAACAATAGAACTTGAGGGACATTTCAATACTCGAGTAATATACATCAATTTAAAACATAAACATTCCAAAGTTTCACTCAAATCACCACAACTTTATTTGAGTAATAGATTGTCGCTTGAATAATACAAGTTCTCATCAAAAGAAAAACGATACTATCTCTTTATTACTTAAATTTTTAAATCATCCCTTTAATATGAGTGTCATTGCTTGAAAGTTTTACTGATTTCTTGAGTAATATTCACCTAAGTTTATGACTCTCACTCCAATGATAACTTGACGCTGAAACGATATAGGTAAAAACATAAAATTTTGTTGAATTTTAAAACAAGTTTCCAACTCAGGTTTTACTCATTCTATCAACTATAACGAGTTTAAAATGTCATATTATAATCATATAATGTATAATTTCCCTATTATGATAATTTACAAACCTTTATCATCAATGAACCCAATTAAAATATTCCAATTACATCAACCACAATTCTAAGAATTCCAACAATAATAATCCTTATATTCAAACTAGTAAATCAATTTAAACTTAAGTAGCTTCATTACTTGCACTCTAAGAAATAACTTGCCAAGGCAAACCATGTACCGAATTCTAAAAACCTTGAAAAACATTATCAAACAAATCAAAATTCATATCAATTGATAAATTACTTCATAAAACATTTTTTCTCCACTAACACAATTAACAAATATGTAGTTAGCGGCTAAGTTAGTAATTTAAAAATTAAATTAGTTAGTGGCTAAAATCTTAGAAGCTAATGTTGGATACCAATTTATAATCTACTTTATAAATCTTTATTAATAATAGAAACTGTACCGGACAGAAAGCTCAGACTCAATGCTCGGTGGTCGAGACTCGGTGCATGGTAGAGACAAGTCAGCTCGGTTGTTGGGCCAACAAAGTGGGCCATGTGATTGGGCCCATTTTGGTCAGTAAGCCTGTTAAGGTGTAATTAAAATAATTTTTTTATACATTATTATGGTATAAGGATACTAGTAAAGGATATTTTTGAATCTAGGGGTACGTATAGTACATGTGGTGGCTATGTCAAGTAAATGTTTCTTTTAAACTAAGTATGTGTGTACTAGGGCACATAGTGGTTAAGTTGCATGCATGGTAAAGGATAATGTTGCACCATGAGTATGGTGCCCACGTAAGCAGAATATCTCCCTGTTGTTGGCACCCAATACGGTGCCCTGCATGTAGGTGGTTGTTCTGTTATTAATTCATGTTCTCCTTAGAGATAAGATTCTTTTCTATTGTAACACCTCGAGAGAAGGCACCCCTGAATAGAATGGTTTCTTGTTACGTATGCTTTCAGTTGAGATTAGATTCTCATGAGAGAAAACTATTACAAGAGGTAAGCTTTAAAAGGGGCTTGAGACCCTAGGTAAAGGCACATTGTTTGAGACTGAAACTGAATACTTCTTAAATTTTAGTAAGCCCTTACTGACTTGATCGTTGGAGTGTAATCAATAGGTAGGACCCCCTCTCTTTCAAATGAAGCCACGTTCTAGCACAACAAGACGTAAAACTGATTCTAGAAGAGACAGATCGGAGTTAGAGCTTGTCACCAGAGTCAACCGACAACAAAGTCAACAGGCTAGAACAGAAACTACTTTAGATATCAATAATTTTTTTAGTATATAAAATAATACCTAACTTAGTCAATATAATGACTTTTTTTTTGTCTCTAAATTAGTTGATATTTAATAATTTTCTTGTAGTGGAAATAACTTTTACAAAATTAAGGCTATTATAATTCAAGCACTTTTTCTTCAATTGACGGATTTTTGTATTCCCATAAATGCATTTAGAGTTGTCATTGATGCAGTGTTAACACATAATGGAAATTCATTGGCTTTTTTTTCAGCAAAAAGCTTTGCCCCTAAATCCAAGTCGCCTCAATTTATGCTAGAGATTTTTGTTGTAACAAAAAACAATAAAGAATTGGCATCAATACCTCACTGGTAAACATTTTCGTATTTTAAAATATCAACAAAGCCTTAAAGGGTTACTTGCCCAATGGTTTTCATACAGTAAAACAACAACATTGAGCCACCAAGTTGTTGGGTTTCAGTTTTGATATGCAATACAGATCAAGCCGTCGCAACCAAGCAGTTTACACTTTATCTTGACCACCACCTACTTCTCTATTAATGGCCATTCCATCTCCTACACCTCAAATCATACAAAATTTTCAATGTTACTACACTAGTCCGGAAGGAAAAGAATTGATAACAAAATTAACTTCTTTACCTCAATCTTTGTATACATTCCATCAGAATTTGTTATACCATCATCATCAGTTGCTTTTACGTCTCATCTCCAATTTCTATAACATCGTCTTGCATAAAGTCCATGCCATTGGACACCAAGTAGTACACCAAAGAGTGCCTACCTTGCCAAAAAATACCTATTAATAACAAACCTTTCAGATTGCGGTAAACCCTTCCCCCACCTAACCAACTTTGGGATGAACTCACTACAGATTTTGTTATTCATTTATTGTCTTCCTTAGACCACACCGTCATATAGGTTGTGATGGAGGAGGGCCAAGCACAACCTCCCATGAAAAGCTAGACCCCAAGTCAAGAGCGTCTAGACCCAAGCCAAGCATATAAGACCAAGCTAGGAGCGTCTAAGATCAAGCTAGGAGCGTCTAAGATCAAGCTAGGAGCGTCTAAGACAAGAAGACTTGGATCAAGCTATGAATGGGAGAATGACATATTGGTACATGTTCCGTGAAGGCCCATCAAGTGTAGCCTAGTT
>Ga0123342_1010431_pt1 | contig 10644 bp, 8 predicted proteins | sample Turbeawhitnodule_FD_89960 | JGI IMG/M metagenome (GOLD analysis project Ga0123342, IMG submission 89960) | Root nodule microbial communities of legume samples collected from Mexico - Turtle bean Mexico white nodule | ecosystem: Host-associated > Plants > Roots > Nodule | place: Mexico: Nepantla... | reverse complement strand
GAAAATAAATTGTATTATCTCTGTTAAGTAACAAAAAGAAATGCAAGACCAATATAATTTGGTAAATGATAACAGACATCAACACTGGCAATTACTCTTGTATAAATTAATCACCATACCTCTGAGAGCATCTCTTCAAGTCACTTTGACCACTCTCTACCTCTCCAGGACTTGTCAATAGTTTAGCTTCACCTTCAGAATCTACATATTCAGACCTCTTAAGCAAAGACACAAGAAGCTCTTTGATTACAGAAGAATCAGTGACAGACGCCAAGCACCCAATTGCTCGCTAAAAAATAAACAAGAAAAAAATATTCCAAATTACTTAACATTTATCAAAAAAGTTAATATAAAGTCAATAATGATCAAGATCAGAAAGCAGTTGAGAACGACATGTAAACAATTCATCAACCTGTATTATAAGGGCAAGGAAAGCAAGAGGCAACATTAAAAGACAATAATGTTCAGCCTAGCATTTCTCCATTATTTTAAATGGCCCAAGTAGAATAATACCATTCCACCATGTTAGCAGAAAAAAATAATTCATGCATTTTCTACAACAAAATAGAACATAAGAGAGAGGTATCAGTCTGCATGGGAGAATGAATAACACAAGTGATAAATGCAGAACCTTTAAAGATAAGCGTGCTTCTGGAAGTGAACTGATAAATAAATCTGATAAAACATGAAGCAACTGAATTGAACAAGACGCCAATGACTTTATGTTTTTGGTAGCAGCTTTCTTTGAATAAGTAGGTTGCTTGCTGAACTCCAACAAAAAATCATATTCACCGTGGCAATCTTCCATGCTCTTTTTAGGGCTAAGTGCAGCTTTGTTCTCATTTACAAGAATCTGCACAAAAGTCATAATCATTTTAAAAGGAAAAACAACTTAACAACATATAAGAACATAGTTTACGAGGGTCTCCACTAGTTTGTGAAAGTGTTACCTGCAATGCCTTGGAAACATTTTGATGCATGGAATGATCCTTCTTAAGAAAATTAATAAGGACATATGAGAGACGAGTAAAACTTTGGTCAGTATCAGTTGCATGACGACAAAAGCCAGGTAGCAATCCCCAAAGTTCAAGAGCACAAGCCATCATTTCCTGACTAAACTCTGACTTACTGACTGAAAGAAACAGGAAAAAATTTGCTCACCATTTTGAAGAAGAAAGTGATTGTCATAAAATTGGAATTGCACGGACAGCAGCAAAAGGGAAAAATATTTGAGAACAAAAAAAATACAGTGCTTTTCTCTAGTTGATTTTCTAAGTCATTGGAATATTCCAAATTATCTAGTTGCTACAAATTAGTTTCCTTTTCCTATTCTTTTTTATATAAACAAAATGGAAAAGTAATTATCTTTCACTATTTACAAACTCAATTATTTTGAGAAGCTTCTATGCTATGAAAGTAATAGAAAATCAGACAATATTAAATATACCTTTTTGACTAGCATTCTTAAAGGACTTGGCAAGAGGGATGATATGATCCATGTAGTATGCAAGCGATGCACCACTAACATAGCGCTTCAAGATTGGTACTAGCCAAATATTTGAATAATCATAGCTGTCTTTGTCAAGGGAGATAAGGGATATAGGTACAAGTGAAAGAAATCTCTCTATCCCCATAGCATAAACAGCAGACCCAATGCATTTCTGAAGCTGCATTAAATTGAAAAGCAGATGATTCGGCAATCAGTTTAAATTGTACCAGAACAGAAACAACAGTAATAGCAAAGTACTAGTAGTAAGTAGCAATAAATGTTTTTGAGAATAAAGACGATTACTAAATAAGCAAATAGACAGGACACAGATGGAGGTTCAACTAGGGTGAGCAGGGGAAGACCAGGCATTCAGAATATGGCTACAATGTTACTTAAGTATAGTATGCAGGATATAAATAAACAAGTTAATCATAAACAGATTAAATTAACCAAGTATGCATGAAATAATTCAAATATTACGAAATTTAATCACATGCCGGCATTTTTTATCTTTAAGCTAAATAAGGAAAAAAGAAAGGTAACATTTATATGATAACTAATAAACTAATTTATTCCATATTATTACATTGACTGTGTCAACAAACAAAAGTATTTAATATATCAAAATACACATCATTATACTGAAAATTAGAAAAAAAATATCCTCATCAAGTGTTCCAGCAAGGTTCCACAGTGCTGATCTAAAAGGAAATAGACAGTGAAGTACCCCAGAAATTTTGAAATGAGTGAAAAACAGACAATGAATCATAAGATGACACGTTTAAGATGTAGAAATCTAATTATCAAAACTTTGATCAATGTGGGAGCCGCTACAGAATCTTTCATGGGTACTTACATGCTCATTATGAATCTTGCCTCCGGAAATTTTAACCATCAAGTCCGCAAGCTTAAGCACAATGTTCCTCATCAACACAGATGAGAATTCTCCTTCAACAAAAAAGGAATACAATAGAATAAGAAGATATGGACAACATGTAGTTTTATAACTATTATTCTTTTAAAGAAGAAATCTTATTACTGATAAAGAAACAAGTGTGATAACAGACAATAAGACATCATCATAAATTTAAAAACAAACAAGCAGCCTTGTAAATGAGTTATATCCATGTTTGGACTTAAGCACATGAGGAGAGTTCAACCCAAAAAACTAGTCCATTATATTGGAGAACTTTTAAGAATTAAGTACAACATCAAGTACATTATCCTAATCAACATGGGATTCCTATAGTTTAAGATGATATCTAGTCTTTTTCAAAACCGTATTAGGCAGTCAACTCACTGTTCCGGTCCCTGGTGAGGTTTCTAACGACCTCTGTTTGCTCTAGAGAGCATAGGGTTGGGATCAAACCGAGCCAATCTACCAAACTATACAAACTCTGACTTGAACCACCCATCAATGTGAGGATGTGCATCATCTGCCCTGCAGTTCACAACTCTGACCCACACGTGGCAGTGCTTGCAGGACCTCCTAATGGCCGACCAACCTGCAACCAGGTTGCCTCCTCCGTATGACCCTACCCCTGTGGTGGTAGCTCCATCGGAGTTCGTTTGGCGGTTCAATTTATTTTTCTCTCATTATTTTATTATTTTTTTTCCATATTTTAAGAAAAAAAATGTCTTCCAACACCCAATCAACATCCATAACAGATTCACCCATCTTTTGCAACCATATTGTTAGTATTAAGTAGATGGACAGATCTAACTAATCAGCTTAGGATTTCAAAATTGGGTTATCGTTAAGTAGGTTGGGCTACAAAGCTCATCTCACTACAACTCTTGAATCTATTCCTACAAAACGTGAACTATGGATGAAAACTAATGTTCAACTGTTTAGTGTTATTAAATCCACCACCTATTTTTTCTCCCCGTGAGACATTTGGATAACTTTGAAGTGAGGCTTGTATACCAATGGCAGACCACAATTGTACAGCATGTGCCAAGATCACTTGACACTTCTTGCAACACAACGATATGAGAGCCCTAAGTTTGCTAAAAGCAGGAAACAAACACAACCTTACTCACCTCACTGCTTCCAAAATCTTAAACACATTACACATCCTGAAACTTTTCCACAACAAAAAGTGTAGAAGCACACTAATGAAAAAAAATGTGAAGCATTTTTCCAGTCTAACCAGGTACACAAGTATAATAACAAACAACAAATCAGGGGAAACAGATGTTAAGGTCCGTGAATCTGAAACACAGCATTTTCTTACAGTGCTTCATAATATCTATATTACCCTTAGTGTTTCTACATCATAATATATAATCACATAATTTCCAATTATTTTTTACTTTATTCTACACCACGAACCATCTCTCTCCCCCACTGAGCAAACCAAAGTAAGTTCACTGATTAAACAGAGTAACCTCAATCAAAAAACAGCACCCTTGTTTCGTCCATATACAAAAAACTGGAATACAAGATATAACATCTCATTTTTTTTACAAACATTAATTATTAATAGTGGCAATATAAAAGTAAACTGGGGCTCTAGCTCAGTCAGTTGATAGAGCAATTGCAAGTTGTTATAAACCTCCTTAAATGAAATTCAAAAGGGCAATTCTTACACATGTTAAACTAATATAATGACAAGTATCCCATACCAAGATCAAGAAATAAAACAGATATGACTGACAAAACGTGCTCATTTGGAACTCCATCAGTAGAAGAAAGGGCATCCTCAAAAACAGCACATGTTGATTTTATTGCATCTGCTTTAACACGTTCCAGACTACTATCATGAAATGTTTGATCTGTACCCATTAACATGCTCAAGGGACCAATATGATGCTTGAGCACATCACTCAAAATACTTGAAGCTTGTGATGCTGTGTTTCCCTCAAAAGTTAGAAGACCTGAGTTCAACATTGGTAGCTTGACTCAGAAAAAATACCATAGAAAAGGGAAAATACAAGGAGCTAACAGCAGTATCAATAAAATTAATTAAGTATTTACCAACACAAATCCCCCCCCAAACCATTAATGAAATAACAAATAACCTTCAAATGCTGCAAGGAATATATCAAAAAGAGAAATTAAGGTGTTAAAGAAAATACAGCTTTCAAAACAACATTCCCACTGTGACATAATTAATCGATCATTTTATCATCAACAATAATAAAATCTTTACGAATTATAATAGATTCAAACTGCAAAAATTTTAAATTTGAAGGTACAACTTGCCATAAAAATTCCTTAACAGATATCCATGGTGAAAAACAACAAAGTATTGCTATCTGGCTGCATGGAAAATGTTTTATATGGGAATTATTGATAGATTTTGATTTCTAATTAACTAATTAATTATGTAATGATACGATCAATGGTAACTTAGTACAGCATACTTTTCAATAAAATTATCAGAAGCTATAGTGTTCAGCACATAACCAGATTAAATAAAATAATCAGAAAATTACTATAACAAATTTTCTACTATTGATGAACATGGATGAACCATACATACCAATCATAGATCTACAAACTGGAGGGAGATTCTTGATCCACAAGCTTGATTGTCCATTATAAAGTAAGTCCATCCCAACTCTTAATAATTTTGAAGCCAAAATCACAGTATCCAAAGGGTTTTTATTCCCCAAAGACACAAATGAAGTAAGAGAAACTACAATGTCCTCTGTCTCTAGCACTATATTTTTTATTCTCAAAGCTTCAAAAATAGCTTCAATAGTTTTAAGAGCATGCCTTGCAAGTTCCGAAGACATACAACTAAATAATTTATGCACTTCTGAAAGAACTTTCAGAATGCTTTTCGTAGATAGATATGGAGCAATGAGATTAATTAAATTCATAAGATGTAGGACCTCCAGGTGTTCATGTTTCAAAACCTTATCTTCTTTAGATTCATCAAAAGGCCTCAAAGCATTTAACTTCAGTACCAAAGAACTGCAACTTTTCAGCTCTGACAAAACCAACTTGCTAGCTTCCTTGGTAACCGTGGAGGATTTGATAGACTTGAAAACCTTCTCCATAGCTTCTTGAGCACATCTGCGTACCTAAACCAAACAAACAAACCACAACACAATTTTAACAGAAAAATTCCATAACCTCAGAGTAGTGAAATGGTTAATAGCCATCGACCAATGTCTCCAAATCAAAGGCCATAACTAAATGCTGATTGCAAAGTAAAAACATCACCAGATCTATTCATGTGGATATATATACACAGTTTAAAACTACAGTTGCAGCACTGAAATTGCAGAACATTGCAAGTATGTATGCCCAACTGATTCCTTTTGAAAGTGACTGCAGGGGCCTCTAAGACCGCCACATTGCATATAAATGAACGAAAATAAAAAATAATAATAAAACATAGAGACAGTGGAAGGGACCGATGTCAGCAAAATCAAATTTGAAGGCCATAACCAAACGCAGAATGCAGATTACATTACAAGGTAGAAACTATCATCGAATGAATCTACTGCAACTTAAAACACTGAATATAGACTATCCAAAAATAAAATAAAAACAAATACTGTAATCACGAGATTGGGAATGATACGATTGCAGGGATCAATGTCTGCAAAGTTGGAAGGCCATAAATAAGTAAATGCACACAGCAAGCTCAAAAAACTATCATCAGAGGAATCTACCCATGATTGGATATATAAATTAAGCATGAAAACACATAGCTCAAACGACTCTAACCTTGGGGCGCTTGCAAATGGAGAACTTGAGCAATGCTTCAAAGCCCAATTTGATTCCATCCCAATCCTCCAAATCACAAAACCCAATCAAAACACCCAAACACTTCACCATGGCCCTCACGCAAGCCGCGCCCAACTCCTCGCCCTCCCTGGCCAGCACCGCGACGAGGATCTCAGAAGCTTCCTGCGACTTCGACGCCGCGATGCCGCCGGGCGGCACGAGGGGGAGGGCGATGGCCATGAAGGACACTAAGGCGGAGAGCGCGACGGGGTCCAGCGCCTCCACGGCGTCGAGGGCGGAGATGGCGGCGGCGAAGTAGGCGGGCGGCGTGAGGGGGAGGGACTCGGCAGCGAGGTTGGACCGCAGGGCGGCGGCGGTCGCGAGGAGGTGGCGGTGCTGCGGCGCGGTGGAGTTGGCGTAGCGGTCCATGAGCTGCTGGCAGAGGTCCGAACCGACCTTGAACGACTCCACGTGTTCTTCTTCCATGGAATTTGAAGGTTCGGACTTCGGTTCGGAGAATTTGGTTCGCCTCTGAGTTGGTGGAGAAGGAAACAAGAAGGGCGCAGAGGTGAAGGAGGGTTTAAACGTTTTAAGGGTTTATGCTTTTCAAGAACCACAAGAAAAAAAAAAATTAATAACGATTAAACATATTTTTATTCCTTCATGAAATAATCATGATTTGATTTTTTTTCATAAAAAAATATTTTCATTCCTATCAAATTCAAAAAAATCAGTTCTTAAAAGATTTTGTTTTTTGGCTCTCATACTTCAAATTTTGAAATCTTTTCCAACTTTTAATACTAAATTTAAAATAGATAATTAAAAAAAATGTAAAGTATCAAAGATTGACACTGGTAATGTCTGACCCTAATTTATAACTGTATCTCTATTTTCATCAATACATTAACCATTTTTTTTTAAACTAAACAAAATTATCTGAAAAATTTCTCCTTAACAAATAAAAAATAATTTATTTATTTATTTAATAGTATAAATAATTGAATCATTTCTTTATTTTAAAATGATTAAATAATTTCTCTTTTTAAAAATATCAGTCATATAATTTTTTGAATAGTATTTTTACAAAACTATATATATATATATATATATATTATTGTATATCTTAATTATTTATTTATAAAAATAAAAATTTATAAATTTTTAGATATTTTAATAATCAAAATGTGAAGGTTATCACTAATAAAAATAATATTTTTTTATCATTAAAGTATAAAAGAATGACGACAAAATTTATATTAACAAAATCAAAAATCACTTATTTTATTTAATATAAATATTTAATTTAATTAAAAGATGTATTTTTAATTCATTATCTTTGAAATGATTTAATTAGATTTTTATTTTTTAAATTTGGTTGAAGTTAATTCTTCTTTTGGAATTAATATTTATTAGTATCTGGAAAAAATAGACTTAACTCTTCTTTTAATTTTAAAACAGATGTTAATTTCTCTTAAGTTTTTAATAAAGTAATAATAGTTATAACAATACTTTCTATAATATTTTCTTTATTCTTTTAATAAAATAACAATTACATTCTTCTACAATTTAAAAAGACACTAATATCTTTTTATGTTTTTAATAAAATAATACTTATCTTTTTCATATTTTTAATATAGATTCACTTACTTTCTAATATTTTATTTAAAATGAAAACATTAACAAAAAATTAATTCAAAACTAAAAGTTTTAAAATATAAAATTAAATATTTTTAATAAGTAAAAATTGAATGAATTGATTATGAAAAAAAATACATTCCCCCCTTCAAATATTTTAATAAATAATATTTAAAATAAGCATTTAAATAATTTATATAATTATTAAAATAGTATTTATATTCTTTATTTTAATTTAATTTATACTTATATTTCTTAATAAAAAAATTATACTTATAATAAAATCATATATAAATATAATGATAAGTTAACAAATTTAATTATAAATTTTATACGTGAAAAGATATAACTTTTTATACTTAGAAGTTTAATGACAATGTTAATGTTAAGTGCGAGATTATAAAACCATATCCCTTTTCTAAAAAATACCAATTTTAATATCTAATAATTTTATTCAGTTTAAATTCATTTTTTTTCTTATATAATCATAATACCTTATTTCTTATATAATCATAATAGTTGAAAATTGGTTTATAAATTAAAATTCAAAATAATGCTTTCACAATTTTTAGTATTATATATATTTTTTTATGTGATGGATTTAAAATAAATGTATATAATAAATAATACATTTATAATTAAATAATATGAAAAAATATTAAAATAATAATTTTGAAGTTGTAATGTGGCTGTATAAAAAGTATAAATTTTTTATAATATTGTCCAATTAAAATTTGCATCCACTTTTTTTTTTATTTTTTTATGTTATTTTTTTTATATAAAAATTTTCATGTTACATCTCAACTAGGCTGACACAAGTAACAACAATCATTTGTCATCACATGAAAAAAAAATATTATTAAGAAAAAATAAAAAAGAAAGAAAATACAAAAATATGGGGGGACTATATCAAAACCCATATGTTAACATAAACGATACATAGGTAGACTATACCTATTCATAAAGAATTCTAAGAACAAACTAGGTGAAAGTCTATTATACCAATGAAATGATTCTCTATGAATAAATCATAAATTAACCAACTTATCAGCACACGCATTCCCTTCACAACAAATATGAGTAACCATAAACCTAATTGTCCCACAAAAATTAAGACAAGTATTTTATCGATTCCGAAGCATCCACGGAACATTAGTCCTAGCAGTAAATGCAGCACAAATCAAGGCAATCACATTCAAGCCAAACATTAGTAAGTCACATTTTTTGAGCTTCCTCCATAGCATGTATAACTCCATAAAACTCAACAACCAAAGCAGTATGAACTTCAAGAAACGCTGAAAAAGCACCAATAAATTCTCCCATACTCCCACGAAAAATACCTCCACAAGTAGCAAGACCAGGATACCCCTAGCAGCCCCATCAGTATTAATTTTAACCCAGCCTGGTGAAGGAAATTCTCATCTAATAGGAAGAGGACGAAGAACTTTACCACTACGAGTCTTAATACCAAAAAACTTAATCATGTTGAAGTTCAACATATCATTCTTCATTGAAGCTTTAGACGAATTTCCCTCTAGACAAGTTAAATCTTTAATTATCGAAATAGCCTTAGAAGCCTCAATCTTATCCTGAAATCTAGCATAATTCCTCGTACGCCACATCATCCATATAGAAAAGGTTATCACCGCAAGCTTAATCAATTTAATCAAAGGACTAGCATCACTCTTAATAAAAGAAAGCAGATCATCCTTATTAAAGAAATGAGAAGTAAGAAAAATTTATCGAACCCAGCTCAAATATGCAATGCGTTAGAACATTCAAAAAATAGATGTTGAATAGATTCCTCATGCTTTTCACAAAGCGAACACATAGAACATATATGCAAACCCTTATTTCGAATATGTTGATTTGTAGGAAGTCGCCCATGAAATTTTTTCCAGAGTACTAGAGTTTTGGAAGGTGGAATAGATGAAAACCAAATGAATTTACCCCAACCACCTGGAACTCTTGGTTCCAAGAAAAAAAGTCTTAGCCGATTTAAGAGTGAAACAACAAGATTCGTTTAGAATCCAATTAGGAAAATCCTGTTTCTCTCTAACCATGATATGATTAAAAAAATGAGGCATCTGCTGTAAAGATAAGGGAATATTCCAATCACAACCTGTCCAAAATTGAGAGACTGTATCCGAAATGCTAACATCATCATATAACCCTGCAATATTTGCTAAAGAAGTAGTAGAACACCATTTATCATTCCAGAAATTAATAAAAGAACTTGTACCAACAGTCCAATAAGTATAGTCAAGTATGGTAGAATAAATAAAATTGCTTAATTCCAAACCAGAGAGAGGAAGATCTATAAACCGTTATAAACTCGTATTTTGATTTAAGAACCCTGGCTTTCAAGAGTAAAGACCAAGGTCTGTTGCTATAAGCAAAGTTTCAAGCAAGCTTAAGAAGATATGCATTATTTTCATGATGAAGATTAATAATATCCAAGCCTCCATCCTCAAGAGGTGAACAAATTTTCCCCCAATTAACGGTAGCAATACATTTTTTCAGAATATCACCAGTCCAAATAAAATTCTCACATTACTGCTCAACTTGCTTAATAAGTGAAACAGACCATTTATAAATATTAAAACTATAAGCTAGAAATCTAGTAATCATCGTATTGACCAGCTGAATTCGACCCATCATGCTAAGAGATTTACCTTTCCAAGATGCTAGCTTCAATTTAACTTTATCACCAAAGGTTGAAGAAACCGACACTTTGGAGCACCAACAAAGATAGACACTCCTAAATAATTGAAAGGCAAACAACCATGACTACAGGAAAGAATATTTTGAATTTTGGTGACAAATCTTGGAG
>Ga0123342_1010430_pt1 | contig 10645 bp, 5 predicted proteins | sample Turbeawhitnodule_FD_89960 | JGI IMG/M metagenome (GOLD analysis project Ga0123342, IMG submission 89960) | Root nodule microbial communities of legume samples collected from Mexico - Turtle bean Mexico white nodule | ecosystem: Host-associated > Plants > Roots > Nodule | place: Mexico: Nepantla... | reverse complement strand
CCTACGCAGGATTTAATTTTAAATCCTAAGATCTTTCTCTTTTCATTTTCAAACCATTTTCTTCTCTGTTCCACTTCTCTCCCTCTCTAACAAAAAAGAAATCATAAATGTCTAGTGAAGAAGCTTCTAAGCTAAGAATTCTCTTCTCTGTTCCACTTCTCTCTCTCTCTCTAACAAAAAAGAAATCATAAATGTTTAGTGAAGAAGCTTCTAAGCTAAGAGTATGAACAATGAGGATGACTAAATGCTTACCCCAATAACTTCATCTGGCTGTGGACGCTGATCCCTTGGCCGATCACAGAAATTTTTGTACTCCTCCATGTCTCTAATGGCGTATGCACTTAACTGCCATTGAACAGAAATTAGTATGCATATTGTGATTAAACAAAACCAGGCAGCACTTTTTGTAAGTTGCAACAAGAAAAAGAGTATGCTATTCCTCTGAAAAGAAATAAGCTAAAATGAAATCATAATTCTACAAATCAGAGCAAAAGCACAAGAGCAAGTCTAAATAATAATCGAATATTGTCAATATTTGAATCAATCATCCACGATAGCCCAAATAGCAACCCAGCATTAATTATATGTCCTGCATTATTGTGCATATATAAAACCAGAAAAGCTTCGTAAGAAGTTTTATATAGTCCAGACCACATTACGTAAGGAAGGTTTAGTATAACATTTTATAATGTCATTCTGTATAAAGGTTATGATACATTTCCTTTAAAGAAGATCTCAATATTGTTTTACAAAGCTATAGATGTAAGAAAGACAAAACATCAATATATGGAAAACATGGTGCTTAAGGCAATTGTGGTATGGCTAACTAAGCTACTCTTCATTAAGAAAACTAATCACTACCACCAGCACATGCCTCATACAACAAAGTATTAGAAGAATAGAAAAGGCATCTGCATCATTGAAGTGAACAAATACATACCTCAACGTCACATTTCAACTCTTTCGGACAAGGTTTCACCATAAAAAACCTCTGCAAAAAAAATGAATGATAGAAACGAAGAATAATTTAAAAAGAGCAACAAGCTAAAGGGATTAACATGCAGACTTTTTCCATCAAAAACGTATCAAGCATCTTCCTCCCGCTAAATATCACAAGCACGAAGAAACAGAAACAGAAAACATAAATAGAATTTCTCACACACAGGATATGAAATTCTACCTGCCGAAAGGGTTTTTGTGGACTCCTCCAAAAAGCCTAGCAGCAGAAAAAAGAGCATCATTGAGCTCATAATATTTAATGCAAAGATAAAACGACTGAAAACAAAAACTCACAGAGAAGTAACTTGCAAACTCGCATAGCAATGCTCACTCACCTGTTCAAAATACAACACCTTAGAACCATCCACTAGCTCTGCGGCGGGGCATGTAAGCATTCTGCAAAAAACAAGTCTTAGCGTTGTCCCATTTCAAAAGCCTCTCTCGTCCAAAAAAAAGGATAAAAACGATGATAACAAAAAAATACCTAATATTGAAATAGTTATCAGGGTCTCTGGAAGCTTGGTCCTTTGAATACTACAGCAGCAACAATAACAATAATTGAGAAATGGAAGTGAAAAGAAACATTAGGGGGTGAGAATAGGGAAAAAAGGAGAACCTTTTGGCCGGTGAGGGCCTTGGAGACGAAATGGGTATGGTCCCAGCGCGTGGTGGACTTGCGAAGTCGCTTGACGAGAAGTGCGCCACCAATGAGTAACAGAGTCTTAACCGCCAACCCTCGGGCACGGTTCCATCCATTCGAATCCGACCCCGAACCCATCTATTCTTTTCTTTTATGCTAACAATAATGAATACTCAATGATGCAATCTAAAGGAATTGGTGTTAGTCGCGGCGCTTGAAATCTCAGTGGAAGCGCCACAACCATAACCAGAATCGTGAAAGCTTGAATCCAGAGAGAGAGAGAGAGAGAGAGAGTTAAATTACTTACCTCTGCCTGCGTTATTGGACTATACCCTGTGAATCGTTCATCATCCAGAGGTAGAAGCAGACACAGAGGAGGCAGCAGAGGTTCCAATTTCGCGTTCAGTTTCTTTATACCCAAAATCAAAATCCCAAATCACTAAAACTGCTTATGTTCTGCAATTCTTGTGTTGTGCTATGCTCTGCATTGTCACAATTATTAGTTAAAATACAATATAAAATCAATACTCCTATCTCTATAATAATAATAATAATATTATTATTATTATTACTATTTAAAAAAAAAATATGTTCTTATATCATTTGTTCTCAAATTGAAAATTTATTTTCATTTTTCTAGTTTAAAAAAATGTGATTTTAATCCGATTTTAAAAAAGGTGATGAAAAACTATAATGCAACACCAACATTATGTAGGAAAATAATGAGCGTACATTTCCGTGTGACATAGGCAACTTGATATCGTGATGAAAATGTACACAAATGGTGCAGTTTGGATTTCTTACTTCATTTTTTTAATGTTGTTCCTTTTTATTTCCTTACTATTGTCCTTGCTTTCTAGCTTCTTATATAGTGGTCGTTTATTTGTCTTTATGTCCCATAAATAGTTTTGGGTCGTTCTTTTTTGTGATGGTCTCCGTTGTTTCCCTGGTACGCATTCTCTTCGTTGAGCATTTTTTTTTATCAGTATAGCATTCTTCTTTTATTAGGGTTTTGAATCAATATGCGAATTGAGAAAAATTTGTCTTGAATTATTTTTTTTAACATAGTTTTGTCCACTATTCTGTACACAGTGTTGCGCAACACTTTGAATTGATAAGCAAAATAGAAATAAAGTTAAGTGTATATGTAAAATTAATGTCCATTAACAAAAGTGATTATAGTCAAGCATTCCAACAGCTATAAAAGTAAATGGCATTATTGAAGAGATAAGATTAAGAATCATTGTTTTTAATGAATAACAAGAAAGCAGAAACATAATAGAAAACTAACTTCTTGTCCAATGGGTTTGGTCTGAGGCCTCCAATTTACAACAGAGAGAACAAAAGCTACAATAACAACAAAGTAATCTAATCTATATCTTGTTAATACTTACGGAGGAATTTTTGTCAATAGGACAATCACTTTCCTCAAATATTTTCTATAAATGATTATCACCACATCCAATAGTCAATGCCAACAAACCTACAAAATAATCAAATTATATGTTTAATTATATTGTTATTCGGATGCAACATTAAACATTACCAATGGCATGTGATGTCAAAGTTATCTCCTTTGTAGATGCCTTTTTGAACACCTTTTTAGTTAAAGCAAGATCCAAATATGTTAGAGGAAAGGACCTCAAGGTTAGAAACATCATATTTATAGAGATAAATAAACCAATGGACAAGATATAACATCTTTATACTTAACATAATTAACATAATTGATATTATCAAGTAGTAACCATCCTATTGAAATATATATATGGGAAACATAAAACTATTTTTTCAGACTCATATAGTTTTGCACACAAATCATCCAGTTGACAAAGTATATTAGAAATAAATATAAGATTTAGGAACACAACATAAAACACAAAGGCATAACACTGAAATTAATTGGCAACTTGGTTGTGAATTTGATAAGACAAAAACATTGAAATTTCTTAGACATGTAAGTCTAAAGAAGGATATTTAGGCATTAAGGGATACTTCATGGCAGAGGCCTTAGCTCGGAACCAACTATTAGGACAATGACCAGAAGAATTCAAGAAGATTGAGACTCTGTTACAGATGGCAGAGACACTCTCTTATACATGTTTGAAGATGTCATAACCTAGTGTAATTTTTAGAGTAAGATTTATTTATTTTTCTTAAAAGTAGAATAGGATTTTTGACTTGTATTTTGGCCTTGAGTATGTTAGAGTTAGGGTTGGGTTTCTAAAACCTACATAGGGTATAATCAGGCTTAATTACAACCCACATTAAACCCTAGGTTGGTCGTTAAACCTAATTAGGCACACGAATTACACCTTGTCACACTTGTCATGTGACTTGCTCTAGGTGCCAACTTTGAAAGCTTTTTTGTTTGAATTTTCCCACCAATTTCTTGTGGCTCTTGGTCGACCCTCTCTCCTATATATTGAGGTGTTTGGCTCATGAAAAGGGAGATCAAATATATGAGTGTTATGCTGTCAAATTACAAGCATATAACTCTCTTTTGTCTAGCCTCTCTAGGATAGACACCTTTTAGTCTCTTCTCACTTTCTCCAAGTGATTTGGCCTCACCAATCACTCTCCCCACACCTCACGGCAGCTCCAAGGAAACCATGGCTCAAATGGAGATCTCTTTGATTCATCTCCTTCTTTTGCTTTCGGCAACTCCAACCTATGTTTAAGGAAATTCCAACTGGATGAAGAGGATGCTATCAATATTATTCTTCTTTTATTTTTTGGTCATCAAAACATAAAAAAGCTTTTGTTCAGTGTAAATGGAGGAATCTCAAACACCCAAGTACTTTGGCACTTTTTCAATCAATTTCATTTTTGGCAAGTAAACAAAGGTGGGAATATTGGAATTCCAACAAACTACTCATTCATACTTCACTAAATACTTTTAATAACAATTCTTTATATTCTATGAACTACATTAAAAACTATTAATGGAAAGTGAGTTGCGTGGGATATGAATAGCCAATTGAAAGTGACAATAGCCACACTTATTAACAATTATTAAAGTGACAATTGAAAGTGACAAATATTTAAGTTGTCTTCATCCTTTATATGCAATCTATGAGAAAGGAAACGTAAGTCTTACTCAACCTTATAAAATCAACTTGTAAGGTGATATTTGTAATTATTTATATAACATTTTTCTTATCAATTCAAAAGATTGGGGGCTTCAATTATGTACAAAATAGTGTCACATTTTTCATAACAAGTAAAACAAAACAAATATACAATTCACTCGTTGAAAATACCATCCCATAACATACATCTTCCAATAATTAATTAAGTACTTGGTATAGTCAAACACTTGAGTATTTTTGTTTTTCAAACAAATGTTTAAGATTAGGTTTCTTCATGACGCTACTATCAATTAATTGGAAAGTTGTGTTATGCATATGATAGAAATAACATTAAAGCAAACTTCTAAATTGTACCTTTATAGCAAGTTCCCCAAAGCACTGCTCCACATTTTGGGAGAAGTGTTAATAACGACTCATGTGTTATTGCTTCTCTTAAATTGTAGGTTTGCATTCTAGTAAATGTTTGTACAAATATTGTTAAGTAAAAATTTTAAAGTTATGTGATTTATATTTGGATACTTCTATTCAAAAACCTAGTTAATAGTAAATCATGGTATAAAAGTTTTGATTCAAAGAAACCAACTGTGAAAATATTTATTTAAAATTGAATTAACTGGTGTCTCAATATAATTGTATAGCAAAAAAACTACTTAAATGAATTATTTAAAACAAACTGTGAAAATATTTATCTAAATTTGTATTAACCGGTGTTTAAATATAATTCTATATCATATAATGTGAATCCCAACAATTTTGTTTTAGAAAAACCAATTTGTAGAATTTTGACTTCTCCTTTAGAAAAATGAGAAAAAAAGTGGAAATCAATTCATGTCCACCTAGGTTCATCCTATTTGAAAAAAAATTATAGGTAGTAAGAGAGAAATGTAACTCTCTTGACTCTTTCCTTAGTGGGTACAATCTTACTGAGAAATGGAATTGAAGTGTGGGACATTTATTAATGTTAGGATGAGAAAGTAAATAGTTAATAACGGATAGATGCAAAAACCAATTAAGATAAAAAAAAATGTTTAAACCGTGAACTACTTCAGGAAAATTGAATACTAGAGTTTTGTTATCCCAACTTTTTGTCTAAGCAGTTTTGGAACTAGTTTGTATATTGTGCATCACCTTCTTAAGGTTATAGCATACAAAAATTTGGTTGGAGATGTGTCTAAATATGCTTTAAACCTTATTGTCGAAGAGCTTGTTAGAGTTAAATTTGTGGGCTTTGATAAAAATAGTTGTGGTGGTTGTACTCTTACATTACTCGTGGTCTTCTCTGTGTGTGTGTCAATTGGCTTCATTTAGTGTGGGTAGCATACCACTTAAACTGTTGCATGTAGATGGACTCAATTAAGCTTTGAAGATATTGCAACTAAACATTACTCATATGAGTTGTCAATTGAGAAAGAGTTTGAGGTCATCTCAAAGTGCTTTAAAGAGGTCGACGTTGCAGGTAAGGTTAACATCAAAACTAAATTGCAAGAGATTGCCTTTCCAGATAAGACATCTATCTACGCACCACATGATAAGGTCAAAACAAAAGGTGTTATAAAGGCTCATCCTACCAAATTCATGAGATCAACTAAATGAATCCTTTCTTATTTTGAACATGTGGATTTCATACACTCACAACATGATAGTTGTTCGACTAAAAATTCTAGTGAAGGACACATACCACAAATTCTTCCAGCACAATCCATTCCTTTGCCTGATTAGTTCCCTGTAGGGTATCACCCATACATTCTTCATGTTGTCAATGTTGAGGCTGATGGCCATTGATGATACAATGTTGTTGCTATCGAATTGGGTATGGGAGAGGAGTCATGGGTTGTTGCTCGAATGAATTTGTTAAAAGAACTCAGTGAATGGAGGCAAGAATATGTTGAACTGTTTGGTGGTGATGAACGATATGAATCTTTGAAGAAGTCACTGCTTGTTGATCGCATGTTAATGGTACCAATCAATGACACCCTTTCATTTGCACTTTGTATTTGCTTTAGTGATTTAACTTCATTCGCACTTTGTACTTGCAGGCATGAACAAATAACTGGATGACAATTCGAGACATGTGATATATTATTGTTAATCGGTATAATGTGATTTTTGAGTCATTGTCTTTGATACAAACATCCACTATTTTTCTTTTGAGAACCCAAGCACCAAGTAATTTGACTCACCATCAAATAGTTTCAATTGGGCACGTGCATGGAAATCATTTTGTTCATGTATGTCATAACTCAAAACTTATACGAACTTATTTCAGTGACCAACTTAAATGTTATGTAACTTATATTGATAACTTTTATAGGAGAAGCCGAAAGATGGTTGTCCAATTCCACCGACAAATATATTGTGGGCAACACATTGTTATCCAACGGCCCAATTTGGTCATCATACTACACTAGTTGGATACAAGTTTTTACACAAATAATGTCCATTAGAAAATATCTGTAATGATACATGTTTGTAATTATAACATTTGTAATAGAGACTTCATTGTTGATGTTTAAGGATTTTTTTCGAATTAGAATAAGTATATGATAAATGAAGTTTAAAGGATCATTATAACTTTGTACTTGCATGGCATTTTAAAGCTTACGAATTAGATGATCTGGAAGCCATTTACATGGTTACGGATTCCATTATCCAAAGCACACATCAATGCCTACATATATCATTATCTGGAAGCCATAAGAATGCCTACAGATTTACATATCTAGAATGCATACATGTGCCTACGGATTTCCATATCCGGAAAGCATATTTGTGATTATGGATTTAATTGTTTGGATTTCACACCAATGCCTACATATTTCACATTGTGATGATTTGTGGTACTTTGAATGGACAAATTTAAATAACAAAACCAATTTAAAGAATATAAGCAAAATCACGCACCAAATATACTTAAGCATAAACCTATAGACATTAAAAAAATGAATTCATAGTTAAAGTTCAAACAAGAACGTTCATGGATGAAAATATTACAACTATTCCAATTGCCCTAATACATGCAAAATATATCATTCATTCCTACGCGAATGCCTCCTGACATACACAACTCTATCATTCGTTGCTCCTCGTGCTAACATCAAGGCTGCTTTTATTCCTTCCCACATAGGGTTGTCCTCCACCAAATCACCATCATTAAGTAATGGTTGTAATGTTTATGTAATTCTACGACAAATACCCTACAACACAAATCAACACAGATAAAAAAATTATCTACACAAATCAACACAAATAAAGAAATTATTAATGGTTCATACATACTAGAGCAGGATGTTCAGGATGTGTCTCCCAAGGATGCATTGCAATTGGTTTGTGGGCAGGTGCTTCTGAGGGTATGACTTCAACACGATCATCCTCAGCCATGTTAATGACATATGAATGTGATACCGATCGAAACCACTCCACATACTGTTCAAAGCAGGTGCCATGATAAGGTGCTAAGTACATATCCTGTATGACATAATCATTGAAATGTAACCATCGTCAGTCCACTTCATTTGTAGTGAGATCATCATCTTTAACTAAAGGCAAGGGATCCTCTACACATATCCATATTGACAAAGAACACACTCAGACAAGTGCCATAATTTCCAACTTTTAAGTTGAGAATAAGGATATCCACTCAAATGGACATTATTCCCTATGCATGTAGTATGGGGAAAACCGAATGCCAGGTAGTGTGATTGTATCTAGCTGCAACTGCACAACTGTAACTGAAGTAACTTTCCTTGGTTTATACATCTCGTGCCTATAGATGGAAAATGCTCATAAATCCAACATTGCAACAAAGTCGCATAACCAGCTAGTTGCCTAGTCTTTGCGTAGCTACAATCTAATATTTGCTCATACATATGGGTTAACGCAGTTCCCGCCCAAGCATATCCCCCAGTCAGCCTCAAATCAACCAAAAATCCCAGGTATATCACACTCACTAAAGTAGCACTCTTGTCAGCGAAGATGGTGCAACCAACAAGGTGAAACAAATATGCTCTGACAGCTATCCATTGCCCCTTTGAGCATGCTTCCTCGTACACATCTCTCAACTAACTGAGGCGCACATGAGCTCCCCTACAATGTCGTGTCTCTTCAGTTGCAACTCCACGGTCAACACGTAAGGATTCTACCAACAAGTCATTTGTCCCATCTGCAGTGCATATAAAATTTCCAAACAATGGGCAGATGCAAAAAATTTGACACATCATCAAGAGTGATGGTCATCTCTCCAATAGGTAAATGAAATGTGTTTGTCTCTGCATGCCACCTCTCTATGAAAGCACAAAGAAATCCTATGTCTAAATTCTTAACTTGCATGAATGAGACCACCTGAGCCAGACATATCTACTGCAACCTCTATGTGCTCATGTGATGCTCCTAACTTATTCACCTTTCTCCCATGAGAAATGACTTTAAGCTCACCACAATCCTATAATAATCTACAAATACATACATAAGACACTCAATTAACCAGTCATATAAAATGTTCATTACTTACCAAACCATTTTATAACTGTCTCGCCACATGATCTTCTTAATTAATCAGTAACGACTTATCCACTGACCCTCCTAGATAACCTTCATCATCAATTTCCACTTCTTTTTGTTCAATATTCTCTTTGAAATCCTCATTTGCAACTGAATTACTAGGATCACTACGCTCTCTTCTCATAGATGCAGTTGGTCGCACACGGTCCACACTAGAAGATCCTTCTCTAGCCCTCACCATGTTCCTAAGAATTTCATAAAATGGCCTTAAATGGAAAAAAAAAAAACACACACACACACACGCAGTGTAGAAATCACTTCCAAATTATGATATCTGAAACACACTTTTGGATTTATGTATTCAGAACACTCACTAAGCATTGGCTTCCCAATTATCATATCCGGGATATTTTCGGATATCCAAATCCACAAACCTGTCACACTTACTTTTTGCTTCCGGACCACAACATCTGGGAAACTTCTGGATTTCAACATCCAAATACGACTTACCCAAAAAAATCCACTTTCGGATATACATATTTGGGGTGCACCAGTTTCACGAAAAACTGACCTTCTTCTCCAATGAGCACACTGCCTTCTCCGATGAGCACAACCAACTAACACCACTGAAGCAGGACAATCACTACCACACACTTCTTCTTCGATGACACTTTCTTCTCTGAGATCGCCGCCCTGCACCAGTATCAATGGGGGTTCAAGTGGGGGATTTCAAGTGTGCCTTAATGAACCCTAAGAGGTCTTTTAAGTGAGTAAGGACAAAATAAATATGTTCTGTGTTGGGTGCAAATTTGAATTGATGTGGTGCAAGAAGAATTAGTCAAATCATAAAGTTGTAGTTAAACAACACAAATTAAAAAATATTAAAAAAATAAATTAACAAAGTCCTTAAAAAAGTTTTTAATATCAAATTTAAATATTTTATATAAACAAGAATTGACTCCAAATACAATATTTAGAAAAAAAATTAAAAAGTAATTATTTACGAAAATAAAGAAAAATCCTATGAAAAGAAAATATATTAACATAAGTTATGAAATAAAAATTATATTTATATTTATAAATACAAAGTATTGTTAAATGTTTTGGAGATCCATATAAAGACTTTTTATAATATATAAGTGTGTACACGATTTTTTAAGATTGAGTTAGGCATAAATTCACTTTTTAATATGATATCAAAGTCATCTAAAGTTTATCCTAAAGAGAATTTGTTGAGTTTATAAGGTCACCCGCTGTCGGACAACTATCATACCAATCATAAATGTATAGTTATATTTTTTTTTTTTTGATCAGCAACGAATTAATAGAATAAAATGAAACACTTTAGGGGTGTTCCAACCCTTATACATAGACCTCCTAATTAAGCATTTAGCAGTTAAAACAAAGTTAAGCGGCT
>Ga0123342_1010429_pt1 | contig 10646 bp, 13 predicted proteins | sample Turbeawhitnodule_FD_89960 | JGI IMG/M metagenome (GOLD analysis project Ga0123342, IMG submission 89960) | Root nodule microbial communities of legume samples collected from Mexico - Turtle bean Mexico white nodule | ecosystem: Host-associated > Plants > Roots > Nodule | place: Mexico: Nepantla... | reverse complement strand
TTACGCTCCAGTCATTAAATGCTTTGACCAATCTTTAAATGCAATTTAAGAGTTTGTTAAGATTTGATAACAAACAACATCTTTGAATAAATTCAGAAAAACAGATTTGTGAAACAAGATTTTTGAAAAGAGTTTTTGAGTTTTTCAAAGAGCTGAGATTGCTAAGAATTTGTGATTGATCAAAGTGTGTGGAATAGGATTATGCTTGTATTGATTTCAGATTATCTTCTGTAACAAGTGTAATCCTTGTACTCTGCTGAACAAGTTTTGTTTCTGTGTTTGTTGAGATTGGCTATGTGTTCTTGAGGGGGTCAAGATCAGCAATCTTAGTGTTGGTGTGTTGGCCAAGAAGAGTGTGTGTCTTGAGGTGTTCAAGGTCACTTTCTTGGTTGTGGTGTAAGTAATCAAGGTGTGATTGCTTAGTGGATTTCCTCAGGGTTTATGAGAAGACTGGATGTAGCTCTGGATTTGGAGTGAACCAGTATAAACATCTGTGTGAATTCTCTCTATCCCTAACTCTTTAAATTCAGTTTTTTTATTTGATAACTGGTATAAACAACCGATTGTTTCGGTAAAACAACCGATTGTTTTTACTAGTGTTGTGCTTTTTGCTTATGTTTTGAAAAAATGATTTCTTAATCAAGGTTTTCTCGAAGTAATTTCATTCAAGGCTGAAAAGTTCGTGAAAACTCTGTTTAAACAATTCACCCCCCCTCTAGTTTAAAGCCATATATTCTAACAGACTTTAGGCTTAGTCCTCTCTTTATTTAATTCTTCTTTAATTTTTCAGAAGACTAAAAGGAAGAACTTTAAATGCTTGGGTGGATGGCCTCTTCCTCCATTAGTGAAATCCTCTCTTACTTGATCTTCATTAGCTGGGATCTTCAACCTTTCTGCTATGTTAGGCACCACGATGAGATCCTTCTTCTCTCCCTCGCACACCCCTTGGCCTGGGGCTTTCTAACCTCATAGGGCTGCTTCCTTCCCCGGGTCTTCTTGCCCACTGCAGCCTCATGCACCCTCATGGGCTGCGCACGCGCCGGTGCACGTGGGCGCGTGAAGACAACACACGCACGTTTTTCGTTCACCTCACCCTCTGCTGCGATGTGCGCCACCGCACGACGCCTAATCTCAGCAAAGGTCTTGGGGCAGTTTCTGATAAGAGATTCACTGAAAGGGCCTGAACAAATCCCTTTTCGAAACGCATGAACCATCATCGTCTCGTCCTTGGTGGCAAACTTCACCACCTGCGCCCCAACACGATTCACGAACTCCTTCAATGTCTCCCCCTAATACTGCCTTACATCAAAGAGGTCGTAAGAATTGAGTGAGGGAGCGCGATTCGCGATATACTGCTCCCTGAACAGCTATGACAGCTGCGCAAACGAAGTCAGGTGGCCATTTGGGAGGCTGATGAACCAGTCCATAGCCACTCCCACCAACGTGCTCATAATCAGCTTGCAGTTCACGGCGTCGGAACCGCCGACCAGCATCATCTGCGTGTGAAACGCCGTGAGATGTGCCTCTGGATCTTCCATACCGGTGAACGTAGCTTTCGGCCCTACGAACGTGGATGGTATCACCGCATCCATGATCGCCTGCGAAAAGGGCATAGGGAACTCTCTGGGAGGTGTAACGCACTCTTAATCCTCTGTTTTGCGACTCCCAGTCTGGTTGCGCAACCCGTAACGCAACTCCTCGTTGGTTCGGTGCAACTCCTCGTTGGTTCGGTGCAACTCCTCATTTCTTGATTGCGACGCCGCAAGGTCCAGCTGGATACGCTCCTGCTCCGCCTTCGACGCTGCCATTGCCTTCTGAAGGCCCTGCATCATCTCCATCACCTGCTGCAGGGTCAAGCTCTCATTTCCCACATGCGTTGTGGAACTTTGCCTAGTATTCCTTATTCTTGGACGTTTCTTGAAGAATCTTGACGAGTTCTTGCAAATCGTTGCGAATCTTGAAGATTCTTGATGAACTTTTCAAGAATCTTGAAAAACCTGACGAACCTTGAAATTTCTTCGGTGAAACTTGAACTTCTTGATCAAACTCTGACTTTTTTGCAGTTGGGACAAATGTTTTAGATCGTGCCCCACGGTGGGCACCAAATGTTACCACCGATTGACCTAACATCTTTGTGCGTTTATGTTGACTTCGCTTCCAAGAACCCTTCGCTCCAATGTTCCCTTCCTCCGGTAGAAACACCTGAAAATAGAGAAACAAAGGGCACCCTCGCGGCCGTTTGCACTCCGACGGTCAAGTCAGTATCTCGGGCAATGAACACCAAATTCACACTCTTCACTCTCAACAATGCGTAACTTGCACTCATGAAAGCGTAGAGTATTCTGTGTAAATGTCAAAGCGTACCTTAGCTATGTTTGTTGTTAACCTTATATACCTTTGGTGTTATTGCCTTCCTGTTTATCTGTGACTTAAGCATTCTGTGGGCGTGTCTTAGCCACACTGACGCCCAGACTTAGGGTGTCCAGTGTGTAAGACTGCCCTGTCGTAGTGCAACTGGCGCGGGGGTGACTGCATGGGTGCCAACTCATGCGTCCATTCTCTGAGTCATCCGCCCTGGGAGTTCCCTGCCTTCCTCAAGTGCCATGCATGCAGATCACCCTCTGGGACGTGACCCTCCCATGGGTCGTCTCTGTCCCAGTGGCTTTCCAACGGTGGTGCGTACTGCCACGTCCCTACACCTCATGCATGGATCCCTCGTGAGTTGGGTCTCTCCCAACTGGTAACTTAGGGTGTGGCTTGAAAACCACCTTTCTTTATCTATCATTACTGTTTGAGGTGCCGAGGCCCAAGGCCTCCACGTCCCTCTTGTGCCGCCTCCTACTGTACCACCTCCTACTGTGCTGCCTCCTACTGTGTCGTCTTCTACTGTGCCGCCTCCTCCACGGTCACCCCTACCCGTGGTATAAGGAGACATTTCTTTGACCCGCTATGCTTTCCAAGGGTCCCATCATGTTGGCTTTGGTCAACGCCCGAACCCGGTCAACGCTCGAGGCCAGTCAACGCCCGAGGACCGTACGATACAGTTCCTAACTTCTCAAGTCTAGCTTCACCATTCAATGAGTTAGTGAAGAAATACACTCCATTTTGTTGGACGGAGAAGCATGAGCTAGCCTTTCAAAGGTTAAAAGCTCGAGTCACTAATGCACCCATTCTAGCTTTACCAAACTTTCAAAAACTTTTGAGCTAAAGTGTGATGCATTAAGAGTATGAATAAGTGTTGTGTTGTTGCAGGGTGGGCACCCAAGTGCATATTTTAGTGAAAAACTTCATGGTGCAACCCTCAATTACCCCACCTATGTCAAAAAGCTCTATGCAATTGTGAGGACCTTGTGAACTTGGGAACCCTATCTACTTTCAAAAGAATTTGTCATACATAGTGATCACGATTCTTTGAAATACTTGAAGGGTCAACACAAGTTGAACAAAAGACATGCAGAGTGGATGGAATTTCTCGAGCAATTTCCATATGTTATCAAATACAAGAAGGGCAGTACAAACATTGTGGCAGATGCTCTCTCTAGGAGACATACCCTCTTTTCTAAACTTGGAACCCAAATTCTTGGATTTGAAAACATACCTGAACTTTTATAAAAAAGATAAGGATTTTGCACCCACTTTTGCTAAGTGTCAACACAGAGTGCAAGGAGGTTTTTATGTTTCTGAGGGGTACTTATTTAAAGAAGGAAAACTTTGTATACTTCAAGGAACACATACAAAACTCCTTGTAAAATAATCACGTGAAAGAGGACTCATGGGCCATTTTGGAGTTGATAAAACTCTTGAGCTTTTAAAAGGAAAATTCTTTTGGCCACACATGAGGAAAGAAGTTCAAAGACATTGTCATAGATGCATCTCTTGTTTAAAACAGAAAATTTTTTCATAGCTACAGGTTTTTTCAATTCAAAACAAAAAGTTCCTAAATTTTTTTTTATTAAAATGAGTAGATTAAATAAATCTATGGATTAAATTTGTCTCCCTTTTCTCCAAATATAATGAGAAACCTGTAGCTCTCCAGCGCTTACGAGAGACAAACCGAAAAATCCGTACACACCGCAAACACCCTAATCCAAACAGGTTTGGCCTGCATTCTTCCTTTCTCTTCAACAATAAACACCTTGAACCAAATCCAATGTAAATATATTGTCTGAGATATAACAACTTTTAAATTTAAAAATTATTTTCACCAAGCTGAATAAATTTATTTTATTATAATATAATTATATCATTTATTTTTAATTAAAATTTTATAAAAATTATTTCTTTATAATTATTAATAAGAATTAAATAAAAATTTAGAAATATAATTAGATTATTATTAATAGTGGAATGGAAATGTATAAAATAAAATAAAAATAGTTGGATTCAATAATTGATTTGACGAGTAATCCACTAATATAATATCATCATCGATTTAATAACTATTTTGATTTTTATAACATTATTTAAAGCACAACTAATATTTCCTTTTCACATATTGTTGATTTTTTGGGATAAATTATCATTGTAATTATTTTTTTTTTAAATAAAAGCTTTCATGTTAGGTATTATTATGCAACTTGACATCTCAGTTATGCTGACACTTCAAGTAACAACAATCATTTATCATCACATGAAAAAAAAAATTATTAAAAAAAGAAAAAAGAAAAAAAATTATAAAAATATGGAGGACTAGACCATTTCTGGAAAATCACGACAACTGCAAACAAAACGTTGACGACGAAACAAAGTTACTTGTTTTTCAATCAAGTTGTGATGAATCTGGAGGTGGAGAGGGTTGTTTCCAGGGAGGGGTTCACCCGTGGTGAGGTCAGAGACTGTGGACTCATATGTTGGAGACCTAAGTATGGAGGGATAAGAGTTTCCAATGTTTCTGAGGGTTTAAAAAGCCTATGTTTAATAGAGATCCTCTAGCTTCACTGATGATGTAGATCATATACACTAAGATAGCAGGTGGTGAGAGAATTATAGGAATAGACTAGATGGTAGTCTATTATACTTATGAAAAGATTCTTTATAAATAAATCATAAATTAGTCAACTTATCAACACACGCATTTCCTTCACGAAAAATACGAGTAACCTTAAACCGGATTATCTCACCGTAATTAAGACAAATATTTCATCCAAGGAATGTTGGTTATCATTGTAATTATTTATTTCTAGATTATATTCAATTTGATTTCTTATCTCATAAAATTTAATTTAGTTTTTTTTATATTTTTAAATTGATTAAAAAATAAAATATTGTCAATAATTTTAAGAGGATGGGGTTTTAGCTGCCACAAAAGAATATTTTCCTTTCTAGACTATTTTTGCACACAAAACAAGTATAAGCACTTTTGTAGTACTTATTATTTTCCTCATTGTAAACCTAACTCCATTACTACACCATTTACTACATTTTAGTTACATTTTCTTAAAATGTTACAATATATAAATTTTATGAATTTAATTTAATTATTAAAATATTTAAAATTTTATTTTAAACATCAATTCCTCCAGCAATTCTAAATTATGATGATATTTTTTCTAACCCTCAATAATTATTATTAATAATAAAACAAATTTTATTTATTAAAATGTTATAAAATATTTATATTAATGACATTTTAATAATGTTACCTTTATTAAGAAAAGTATTACTAAACAGTACAAATTTTAAAATGTCACTTTTTATTAATAAAAATCACAAGAATTTTAATAATATTTTTTATTAAAAATATTATTAAAAAAATAATAATTTTTTTAAAATATCACTTTTTATTAAAATATATTACTATAAAAATATTAATTTTTTTGAAAAAAATATTATTAAAAAGATTTAGTAATACTTTTAAAATATTACCTTTTTATTAAAAAAAATTGTTAAAAAATTTAATAATCTTTTTATAATGGTACTTTTTGTTTAACAAATAATACTAAAAAAAATTATTAATACTTTTAAAATATTATTTTTTTATTAAATAAATATTACTAAAAATATTTAGTAACATTTTTATAAATATCTCTATCAATATATAAAAATATTATTAAAACTTTTTGGAAATATCTCTATTATATCTAAAATGTTACTAAATCTTATTAATAATATTTTCTTTAATATAGTAACTAAAATTTTCTTTGATTTAGTAATATTTTATTTAATATTATTAATTATCACATAAGTCTCTGCAGTTACTTTGAATTCACACTTCTTCTAAATTATATGGTTTTTAAAATTATACAGAGATTTTTTATTTTTTTTTACTTTTGTTAAACTTGATTTATGTATATGCACTTTCAAATTAATAAACTTAGTTTTCTTAGTTTTTTAAAATATATAAATATAGTCTCTCTTCTAAACTATACATTCTAAATACTAAGTGTACCCGTCGTATCGGTATGTACGACCGGTTGAGTCCCGCGTCTGGTTCAGGCCGACCAAGATCATCACACTCAAGCAGAGTACAAACGAGCTAATCAAAGGTTAAACTTTAAATAGTGCATTCTTAATTACAGGTTAAACCCTTAATCAGGTCAAATAATGATGGTACGCAATCATCTAGTACTAAATATTGAGTGTCGAGTGCCGAAATTTAACTTAAGCGTCGGAGTGCCTTTTGCAGATACCATCAGAGTCTGGAGGAGGAGTGAAAGAGAGAGAGTGTAGGAGTTCGTTCAAGAGGAAGAAGTGAGGTGCAAATCGACCAACTGACCGAGGAGTGGTTCAATAGTTCTCTTGGTTCCAACCCTGTTCGAAAACAATTGGCGCCCATCGTGGGGCCGAGAGAATTTGAAGAAGGAAGAGATTAGTTGGTGTCTACACGAAGCATGATGAACGAGAAGATGTCGGAGGCTGAGCAGATGGCACTGATGATGTCTCTATGGAGGGAGATGGATGAGATGAAGAAGAAAAATGAGGAGGAGATCTTGGCTCTTCGGAGAGAGAATGAGGAGATGAAGAGAAAGCTGATCGGGGAGGACCCCTCTGCGGGCCGACCAAACCCATGGGAAGACCTGACGCAACTCCAGCTGGCACAAAGGCGGTTGAGGAGTCGAAGCTCACTCGTACTCAGGAGACTGTGAGCAAGTCCTTTCCAAACAGGTCTTTTCCCTGCTCAACGCGCTGAGGTACCCATTCAATGATTACGTGATGGGAGCGCAAGTTCCACCCCTGTGGAAAGGGCTTAATATGGATCGATATGACGGGAAGATTGATCATGTACTGGACCAGAGCGCTTAGAGCTCAACACTCGGTGGGCGGACCTCGACACCTGTCATAGGTAGGTTAGCTCGACTCTTAGGCTAGAGTAGCGGGCCATGTAATTGGGCCCCAGATGTATGTATAAGTCCATTTTTGTATAATTAAGGTAATCCTTCGTGCATAAGGCCTAGGCGGCTGACGAGAGGTAATTATGGACCTAGGGGCTTAGTGCGCATGGGGTCTAACTTAAGTAAATACTTTCTTTTAAACCTAAGCCCATGTGTGTTAGAGCATGAAAAAGTTTAGGTTGCATGTATGATAAGAAAGAGTGTAGTGCCACGTTGAGGGTGCCTACGTAAACAGACTGGACTCCTGATGCTGGTACATGAGTTGGTACCCTGGTGGTTATTCTGTTATTATTTTATGCACTCCCTGAAGGAAATATTTCGTTATGTTGCAGCACCGTGAGAATGTGCCCTTGAACATAATATTTTCCTGTTGAGTATGCTTTCAGTTGAGATTAGATTCTCGTGATGGAAAGTTGTTACAAAAGGTAAGCTATAAAAGGGCTTGAGACCCCAGGTTAAGGTACACTGTTTCTAAGACTGAAACTTGTTACTTATTGATTCTTATAAGCCCTGTACTAACTTGATTGTTGGAGTGCAATCAACAGGTAGGACCCCTCTGTTTCAGCGGAGCTACGTTCCAGAACAGCAAGAGACAGACGGAGCTAGAGCTTGTGATTGGAGTCAACCGGTGAGTAGGTGAACCGGCAAGAACATTTGGCGCCCACCGTGGGGCCCGGTAAAATCAAATCCCACCCGCAGTCGTGCTCGAGTTCCTGGACGTGATGAGGAATACAAGGCAAGGCCCATTAGGATATGAAGGGAATGACAACCCCACCATACAACAACTTATGGAAACTGTGAGTGCTCTCCAGGAGGTAATGGCAATATCCAAGGCTAAACAGGAGAGACTCATGGCGGAAGTTCAAGTTGAGCAACTGGTCATGAAAGACTAGCTGATGGCGAAAATAAACGCGTCTCGAGCAAGCAATGACGAGCTACGCAAGACTAATGATGAATTGCGTAGGAATCTACAACATTTTGACAAACGCTCTGCAGGGGAGCAAGGCCCGATTGCTCAACTAAGGGCTCGCCCCATACCATTTTCACAGGCGATCATGGATGCTGTCATACCAGCCAATTTCATAACACCCAATATTGTGTTTACAGGTGTAGAAAACCCCGAGACCCATCTTACAACATTCAATGCCCAGATGATGATCTCGGGAAGAATGGATGTTATGCATTGCAAGATGTTCAAGGGTACGTTCACAAGCACGACATTACAATGGTTTGTTGGCCTTCCTATGGCAACATAACCTCTTTCAATCAGTTTTCTGAATTGTTCAGGGAATAACTCATTGCGAATCAAGCCCAACCGCCAGTCTCTTTCGATCTTTTCGACATAAAGCAAAGACAGGGAGAGCCTCTAAAGGATTTTTTAAACAGATTTTGGGCATTCACAGTGAAGCCCCAAACCCAGGATGAGGCCTTGATGGTCCACGCCTTTGGACAGGGGATTATGTCAGGCCGTTCAGCGACTCACTGATAAGAAATCAAGCAAGTATGTTTGAGGAGATATGACGACGAGCTATTACCCACATCGCCGCAGAAGAGGCCGTATCGGTGAAACGCAACAACATGCACCTAGGGCAAGTAAGCCCAAAGAAGGCAGTCGAGCTCGGCCTGTGAGGGTCCATGAAGTTGCGACTGAGAAGAGGTCAGACGCACGACGAGCACCTTACGCGCCCAAGAAGAGCCAACCCAGGACGAAGGCCATAGATGAACTACCCTTCTGGCCAAAGTTCCGGATGACTTACAAGGAGTTGTTGGGTATGCCAGGAATGACAAATAAGCTGAGGTTCCCCCCGAAATTGGATAGGAACTTGGGGTCGCGCAAGGAGATCTAGTGCGAGTTCCATAAAGGTTTCGGGCATGATATGGAGCATTGTATAGCCCTAGGCTACTAGTTCGCGGGCTTGATAAAAGATGGATTTTTGAAGGAGTATTTGGAAGGGACCTAGGAGTGGTCGAAGGAAGAAATCCCCTCAGTGGACCAGGGACATGAGGTGCTTGTCCACGACGAGTTGAATACCATCTTGGGAGGATTTTCAGGAGGAGGGTGTTCCGCCTCCAAGCGTAAGAAGTACACGAGGTTGGTGATGATAGTAGAGGCGTGAGAGTTTGACTAGCCAGACGAGCCCGACCTCTACTTTACAAATGTTGATTTGGGAGACGTGGTCCCACACGAGGATGATCCAAAAGTGGTCTTCGTCGTTACCGTGGGAAGAAGAGTACACCGAGTTCTCATTGACCAGGGGAGCTCGGTTGATGTGATGTTTTGGGTAACGTTTAATAATTTGTAGTTGTCACCTGACCAGTTGATACCGTAGGACGACTGTTTGTTTGGCTTTGCTGGAGACTAGGTGGATGTGCGAGGACATGTGGAGTTGAGAACGACCTTCTCGGATGTTGTCTCATCTCGCACGATCAATATCATGTATTTAGTGGTCAATGATGTTTCGACCTATAATTTGCTTTTGGGTAGGCCCTCTGTTCCCGCCAATTGACCTAAGGTGTCTTGTGCGTCTACGACAGTTGTGCGTCCAAGAATCCCTCCTCTTCAACAACGCTTTCCTCCCTGTGGATCACCTGAAAACAAAGAGACAACGGGCGCCGTGGTCGTTTGCACTCCGACGCCCAAGTCAAACACCAGGCAAATAAACACAAAAAACTCCAAATTCTGAGAGCTCTTTCTGTGTATTCTTTCTGTGTGTGTTACTGGCCCTAGGAATGCGTACCTTGTTATGCTAGCTGTTTCCCTTTATATACCATTCAGTGTCTCTGCCCCTCTTGCTAACTGTGACTTAAGCATATTGTAGGTGCGTCTTAGCGACACTATCACCCAGTCTTAGGGCCATCTAGTGCGTAGACTACCCTGCCGAAGCGCAACTGGTGCGGGATGACCACTTGGATGCCAACTCGTGCACCCAATCTCTGGGTCATCCGCCCTGGGAGTTCCCTGTCTTATTCACGTGCCATGCATGCAGATCACCCCTGGGACGTGACCCTTACGAGTCGTCTCTTTCCAGTGCCTTTTTGATGGTGGTGCGTACTACTGCGTTCCTTACACCCCATGATGAGAATCAAATAAAGGAGATTTTTATTAATGAAGGAAGAGACAATTCACCATCACACTTGAAGTTCTTCCTTCTAGTCTTCTCAAAATTAAAAGAAGACATAAAATAAAGAGAGGCCCAAGCCCAAACCCAAGTCCATCCTATGAAGGGCAAGACCAAGTATTAAATAATAAAGAATATTGTTGAAGGTGCTTAGAGGGAAACATTAGAAACCTCTATTGTTAAAGCATCTTTTAGT
>Ga0123342_1010428_pt1 | contig 10646 bp, 3 predicted proteins | sample Turbeawhitnodule_FD_89960 | JGI IMG/M metagenome (GOLD analysis project Ga0123342, IMG submission 89960) | Root nodule microbial communities of legume samples collected from Mexico - Turtle bean Mexico white nodule | ecosystem: Host-associated > Plants > Roots > Nodule | place: Mexico: Nepantla... | reverse complement strand
TTAAACTTTATAAATATTATATTTTGATAGTTTGAGAGTTAAATATTGTTTTTAACGTTGGAAAAGTTCTGGAATGATATGAATTTTTAAATGTTATGTGATTGAATGATATGTATTATATACAAATGATGTAAATTGTATGAAATTGATGTCATACATAGGATAATGTATGACTTGTTGTTTGATGGTACGTTAAGTATGAAAAGCCTATGTTTAACGGAGATCCTTTGGTTTCACTAATGATCTAAGTCATGTAGACATTAGGTGGTGAGAAGCTGAGAGGGAGTTCATACACACCGGGTCCCACTGTAGACACTCGATATTGGATGTTTGAACTTACCCTGATCCTTTCTATTGGATTCGTTGGTAATATTTGGGTCAGGTGTTAGTCTCTGGTAGGGGCATACTTAATGAGTCTTCCGGAAGATGAAGTAGGATTGAAATGAAATCTAATGATTGTGATTGAAAATAGATCCATGTGTGGTCTATATGAATGATGAAATTGATATTGAAATTTTATATGACAACATTTAAAGAAATATTTACAAATGATTTGTTTGATTGGTTCTTTTTGCAAAATAAAATAAAATTAGATAAGATATGAAATTTCTTTTCATTAGCTTACCCTTGTTTTTCTTGTTGTGTTTGAACTGCGATGACGGTACTACGTACACGAGCAGATGACCATAGGACATTAAGATGTTCTTTTGAACTGGATATGTAAATATTTGTATTTCTATAAATCTTAATAATGTATTAAGAATGTTTTGAAAAACTCCAAGTTTGTATAGAAACTGCTAGAACTTTTATTGTAATAGTTATATGTAAATTATGGGGTGTTACATTTTGGTACTAAAAGTTAAGAAAATCAATTTTGTTCAATCCTGTTAGGTTAATTTATAGTGTTCAATATTGTAATTTTTAATCAAATCAATTTTAATAACAAACTTAATAATATTAATTTAAATTAAAAAATGTTAATATTTAAATTATTACATTAAAGTTTCAATGTAATAATTTACATTTAAATATATTTTAATTAGTAACACTAATTATTAATATTTAAAAATACTTAAATTTTTAAATTCGTAAATTTATTAAAAAAAATTATATACACTAAATAATAAAAAATATTTGAATATTTTATTAATTATAATTTTAATGTAAAAATTAATATTAAAATCATATATTTTATTTTCTTCCACGACCTTATTAATTAATAATGAAATGATTTTATTTTAACTAATAATAACGATTTTATAATATATTAATTGATTAAATTTAAATTTTAAAAATATTTCAAATTTAAATTTCAGAAACATGAAAAAGGAAAATCGAAACTTAAAAATTTGATTTATAGGAGCAAAGTCACAGTAAATATTTGGGCATTGGTGAAGTTTTGTATATTTAGGTTTATTGGAATTATTTCTTAAGATAAATCCATGGTTTAAATAATATTGGAGTAGGACATGCATGAATTATTATTTAACAATAAAGTTAAGATGAATCTAACATTACTTTCAATTTAAGAATCTAACAATAAAGTTAATTTAGTAAACAAAAAGTTTAAATCAAAGGTGTATGTATGCCTCTGATTTATTTATTTCTACAAATGAAGGTTTTGATATGTATAAAAAGATTTTGTTATATAGAATGTAGAAAAATGTAAACCATTAATTTGTAATGAAATTAAAGAGAAATTAAGAATACGGTTAATTTAAATGCGGAAGAAAAAAATTATGGTGAGAGAGGCATTCACGTAGGAGTGATCAAAGATCGATAGAAAGATAGAAAAAGTGGCATCCATGGCGGGGGCAGAGTACCTTCAATTTCACGCTTTCTGTTGAGTGTTCGTGTTCCATCTCTATAACAATAATCATCTGCATTCATTCGCACTGTGCATCAGAAAAGGCAGAAAAAGATCGTGTGATTAAAAAGAGAAAAGAAAGTATCTATTTTGCAGTTACCCAAAACATTCCTCGGTCAAAAACACACGGTAGCGTTGTGTTTTGTTTTTAACCACAAGATGAAACAACTTCACAAGCAAACCAGTTTGAATCACCGCAGGGAGGAAGAGATGTCGAGCAATGAGGCCTCACCATACTCTCCCAAATCCATCAAGCACACCAGATCCCTCCCGAGATCCATCAACTATCTCCTCAGAGAGCAGCGTCTTTTGTTCATCCTCGTCGGGATTCTCATCGGTTCCACGTTTTTTATCATACAGCCCACACTCTCCCGCATAGGCCCACCTGAGACACCCAACTTCCTTCCCCGCTCGGGCCTCAATCGGTTGGCCGGGTCCCGCACGGGCCGGGTCCCCGTCGGGATCTACGGCCGAAGGCCGCGGATCGTTGTCACGGGCGGCGCGGGCTTCGTCGGGAGCCACCTCGTCGACAAGCTCATCGCGCGTGGGGATGACGTCATCGTCATTGACAATTTCTTCACCGGGAGAAAGGAGAACCTGGTGCACCTCTTCGGCAACCCTCGGTTCGAGCTCATTCGCCACGACGTCGTTGAGCCGATTCTCCTCGAGGTGGATCAGATCTACCACCTCGCGTGTCCCGCTTCGCCGGTGCATTACAAGTACAACCCCGTCAAGACCATCATATCCTTCTAATTTCTAACCAACTGCGGATTTTTTCAACTCTCTTTTAAATATTGCTTGATTTGAATTTTGTGATCCTTAATTGTTGGTTTACAAGACGAATGTGATGGGGACGCTTAACATGTTGGGCCTTGCGAAGAGAATTGGGGCCAGGTTTCTGCTTACTAGCACCAGTGAGGTCTACGGTGATCCGCTGGAGCATCCTCAGAAAGAGACTTACTGGGGAAATGTCAATCCAATAGGTGAGTGAGCGAGCGAGCTAGCGAGTGAATACACCAAGCTTTTATGTTGTAATATAACTTTTCAATTTTGTGGTTTGGTTTGGCGATTTTAGGTGAGAGGAGTTGTTACGATGAAGGGAAGCGGACTGCGGAGACTTTGGCCATGGATTACCATCGAGGTGCTGGCGTTGAGGTAGGTTATGTGTTTCTTGAATTGATTGAATAGTTTGGATTATTTATCTTTGATGTATTATTCTATGTTGTTGGATGATAAGTTTAGTGTGATGTTATTATACTTGTACTGCATGATCTGTTGTTTTAACTTGAGAACAGGATTACATGTGGTTTATTTCCCTTATTTTTTTTATTAATTTTACTTGTCATGTTAAATCATTTAGATTGCTCTTTTGCTATTCTTTCACATCACACTGGAAATTGTAGCATACTGTAGTGTTTTGCCCTGGCGTTATTGAACATATTAAACTTCCACCCATGCATATATTATTTTCAGTACCCATTTCTAATCAGAAGGGTAACATGCTCACGCACATAAGTAGCTAAATGCTGAAGATTCAGTATCCATCTCTTATCAGAGAGAATGTCTGAATGTTTGCAAGGAAATCCACTTCTAATTTCATCCATAGAGGAAACATTAACCAAACTTGTGGACGATTATTAGAGAAATAAAGACTGTGGAGAGTCTCTTTTTTTGCTGATAAATAATTAGTGAAGTTCCTAGAATAAATGAATAAATTGATTTTTTTTTCTTTGATGAGAGCTTATTTGCCAAATCAGGCATATATAATGTTATATCTCTTGCTGGAAATAACAGCAGCTTCCATGGGAAAGGAGAAAAAGTTCTTCCTGGAGGATATGAGTTGGTTAATACATATTCCACTTTGCTAATGTTGGATTCTGATTAAGAATCTGAAATGGGTAGTTGCTGCTACATTTTTCAACCGAATACCTTTTGGGTCATGCGTCCTTTGCTTAAACACCTCTTAATTTTTGTTGCTACATCTCTTGTCTATTTATTTTAAAAACTCATCAAAAGCAGGTGCAATTAATTTGAAGGTTGCAGTGGTATATCCTGAATGTTCTTTCTACAAGAGTTGGCAAATTTTAATTTTGGATGTAAATCGGACAAGTTAGCCTAAGTTTGACAGGTAGATATGCTGTTAGTTATGACATCATTTTTACGTTTTACAATAAACCAGGACAAAGCATGGTTATTTGGGCTAATTGGTACAATATGATTCTCTGTAGCTCAGTAGAGAGCAGCAGCTTCCTGCTGTAGGAAACTCATAGTGTAGCATCTTTGCATTGCACAAATGGTGCCGAAATTTGCAGCTGAATAGCAGCCAACCAAATAGTGGAGGATAGCACAACTATTCCTTGTCCAATTCTAAACTTGGGATGTTCATGTTTGTGGGTAATCCTTTTAAAAAAATTACCAAAATAGTAAGTTTCTAAAAAATTAGGGCTATCAGTAAATTGTGTTTGAAACAAGAGTTCTAATTGAGGATGTTATGTCTTAAATACAACTGACCTGTTTTGGTAATTATTTTTAAAATTTGGTTGGTTCAGTCAATTTTTTATTTACCCAAAAATGTAAAAATCTCTCTAAACCTTTTTTTTTTCTTTTAAACTCCGCCATTTTTGCCCAATCCATCCCTTTCCTGGCCAAGCCCATCTTCAACTTTGTTTTGCAGTTCTAAACACAGTAGTGATTACAGGCCTCAGCTCCTGCAACATAGCTTGGCTATACACGAAATGACTTTATTTTATATTTTGTGTTTTTCACACTTTACTGTCACAGCTATTTTTTTCCTATAATTCCATCCTTTTTCTTTGAACTTCATTCCTGCGTTCTTATTTCTCTCATTGTTAATTATAGCTGTGGCTAGTTGTAAATCTGTGTTAGGCTGTGACTTTTTTATTAGAGTAATATTTACACGATAATTTTTTCTGTTTTCTATAGACTCAACTTTCTCTCTCTTTCTCTCCCTTCGCTTCATCACATATTGTATGACACATCTCTCTGTTGTCTTCCTCTCTCTCCCTCCTGTGCGTGAAATTGTTTAAAAAAATAGCATTACACTTGATTATGAATTATCTTGAATTTTAGATGTTCGCTATGCTTAAACATTTATTACTGTATGGTATATAGATTCTAAATTATTTATCTTGAATTTTAGATAGTTCGCTATGCTTAAACATTTATTAGTGTATGGTATATAGATTCTAAATTATTTATCTTTTATTTATAATATTTAATACAATGACCAGCCCGCTATTTGCTATTCTGCTATAGTGCTTTTGGATCAATTGCTTTGCTACTATTTGGGACTGATTACTATAAGACAAGTATGAATTTAATTCTAGCTTTTGATTTTGTTTAACTCTTTACTTTTCTGCACAACTTTCCCAAGAACAGCTATGTAAGCAAGTAAAGGTTTTAAACAAAATAGATTCAGATAAATTATTTGGTGTGTGTGCATGTGCACGTACTAAAACCTTTTTAATTTTAGACTATTGGTCACTGGCAATATGTATTCCATGAAATCTTTTACGATTGATTACGTGTTGTATATATGTAGGATATGAAAGACTTTTAATTCAATGCCCGACTTTATGTGTGACAAATTCTTCATTTAGAGAAATTTAAATGTTATTGAGAGTGATCTGGTTTTCTGTTTTACAGGTTCGTATTGCTCGAATTTTCAATACATATGGACCCCGGATGTGTTTGGATGATGGTCGTGTCGTTAGCAATTTTGTTGCACAGGTTTGACTTTCTTGTCTTTTTTTCTCAAATTATTTTCGAGATGTTTTCTTATACTATTCATTTTTATTTATTTGTTCATTTATTTTTGCAGGCTATTCGTAAGCAACCATTGACTGTATATGGTGATGGGAAGCAAACAAGAAGTTTCCAATATGTCTCTGATTTGGTATATAACTAACATGTCTTTTTTTTAAAAAATTGTATATTTCACTGAATCCTTCGTCTTTGGACTATAAACAGATTTTAAATAAGGAGATAAGATATTTTTGAGTTTTTTTTATTTATTTGGGGAATGGGATAGGGGGCAGGGTTTTTTGAAATTTGTACCTTAATGTAACTCATGTTTACTAAAACACTCAACTAGCTTATTCGACCTGATTTTCTTAAATGAGATTTGTTTTCTTGGGTGAAAGACATTATCATTCAAATAGAAATGAACTTTTAGAGAGTTACTAAAAGAATACTTAAAAGAAAGAGAAAACAGCTGGTTTGGAAGGTTAAATGAAATTATTGGCCATTACTTGTAATTCGACTGACATATTTTTTGAAGTATTTTTTCTATTGATTTTGAATTGGACAAGTTCAAATTTAAGAATGAAGGATTTGTTATGCCTGCATTTGATATGAACTGGTGAGGAATTGTCTTGATGCAATGGTAAACTAAATTTCTTTTCCAACCCACAGGTTAATGGACTGGTGGCTTTAATGGAAGGTGAACATGTGGGACCTTTCAACCTGGGTAACCCTGGGGAGTTTACCATGTTAGAGCTTGCAGAGGTATCTTAAGTCTTCTTTTCTTCTCTCACTTTCATTTCTTCCTATGCATTTACCTTAATTCTGTCAGAATATGCCGCGGGGCATCTGCATTTTGTTTTTATTCACTGCTTAATCAATAGCCTAACACAGCAAATTAGTTGTGGCGATCAGACTTTTGGTGAGTGAAGTGAGATTGAAATGGTTTTATTATAGGTTGTTAAAGAAACAATTGATTCCAGTGCTACAATAGAATACAAGCCAAACACTGCTGATGATCCACATATGAGGAAGCCAGATATTAGCAAAGCGAAGGAATTGCTAAACTGGGAGCCAAAAGTCCCACTGAGAGAAGGATTGCCTCTTATGGTTAATGATTTCCGAAATCGGATTCTTAATGAAGACGAAGGTAAAGGGATGAAATAAGAACAATAGCAAACCCTGTATGTATATGGAGACGAGAATCTCTCCCCTTCATTTTTTGTTCACATATGCGGTTCTCAGCATCAGCACAAAATTCTTGTAGCTCCTCACTTTCGGAACAAAATATCTCTACTGCCCTTCCTCATTTAATCATTTATGCTTGCTTAGTTCACAATTAATGTATTTCTTAAATTTTTTAAAGATTTTTCTTTTAGTTTTCTTCTCTATTGTATCGATACATCGATAAAAGTTGTAGTATTTGATATTTGGATTCTGGTATCACGTTTTAAAAAAATCGTGAATCTTTTCTCTTTTTATGCTATTAATACCACTTCATTTATCAAAAACTGGCTGTCTAATTTACTTTTACATGTTTAAACTGTGATGTTAACTATTATTTTAATATCCCAGTGATTGCTTAAAACGCAATTGATATATTTGTTGCATAATAATAGTTGGGGTAAATTATCAATTTAATCTTTATAGGTAAACAAAATTACTTTTTAATACTGAAAGTTTATCATTTCTGTGTATACTTTATTTTAAATCTCTTTTAGGGGTTAATAATTAATCAATGTACAGTGGAGACTCAAAAAATGATTAAAAATGGATGTGTAGGGGGGTTAAGAAAGATTAAAACTAAAATGGTATTTATAGATATTATGCATGATTTTTAGTATAGAAATTTAAAGATAAAGTTTTTGTATTTACAGTATTAAATGAGTAACTGATAATAAAAATAATAATTTGATATAAATGTACGCTTTGCAAAAACAAATTATTAGTTTGATTAAGGAAAGAGTACCTCTGCTTATTGCTTACTTAAAGGGTGTTTGTTTCCTACTGAAACATAACTAAGAAAGTAGAAAAACGAAACATTAAATCACGAAAAACTATCGTGATAATTTACAAAGAAAATAACTTTTATAAATATTTTATAAAATAAAATACAATATAACATTTATTTTTATTCTAACTCAATAAATAATTAAAATATATAAATGTAAATAATAATTAAATATTTTTACATATATTATATTATAATATAATAAATTGTTAAAATAAAATTATTAAAATAATTAATAAAAAGAAATTATATTTTGTTAAAGTGTTATATATATAAAAATAATATATTTTTATTTTGAAATATATATATATATATATTTTATTAAAGTTTTATAACAATTTTAATTTTAATTTATTTTTTGACTTTAATTTACATTTAAAAAAAAATTATCTGACGTTCAATCTTTTTAAATTATTTTCTAAATATATTCATATTCAATCAAATTTATTTATTTTATAATATGAATCAAATCTATTAGTTGGTATCATTTTTCACTTTTTTTTTAAATTTTTTTTTTACTCTCTCTTTAATCTACATTGTTATTCTTTTTATCTTTGTTATGTCATTAGACAAGCAATAAGGTTCTTTTTACCACAATGATGCAATTTTACACTAAATTTACGAAGATGAATATATTTTAAGAAATTATAAAAATAAATAAAACACGATTTTAATAACAACTGAGAAATGATAAAGAAGTCAACAATATCAGAGACAACTTTTATTTGAAAAAATCGTATTCATAGTAACACTTTAATTTTGTTTAATCAATGTTGTTGGCTATTTTTTTAAGTTACAATTTATCTTTTTACTCAAGTCATCAATATTATGTGACGAATTCAGTTCAATCTTTTTTTCACATTTATTTAATTTACATAAAATGAAAATTTGTGGTTTAAATACCTCATTTCTCTTTTTTCTCTCTGCTTTATTTAATAATAGTATCCACTTTTTTTACTTCATCATTATTCATTCTTTAAATATTATCAACCTAATCAAACATAATATATTCTACAATTTTTAAATAACATAATTAAATAACAAAATTTCATAAAAAATAATTATTATTTTATTATGTTTTTTTTTTTAAAATTTAAACACATTATTTATTTTTATAAAACAACCAAACTTATATTATTCAACAATTGACTACTTAACTTTAATTCATATTTATAAACCATCCACCAAATTGTATTATTAAATTTAATTTGTAGTTATTAACTCGTATTACTTACTATTTTATAAACAAATTAATTTTCAAATACCCCCTTAAATTATTTTTAAAATAAATAAAACCATTACTAATAAATTTTACACATTATTTTTTTTTAAGTACACTATTTTTTAATTCCCATCATATTCCTCACTACTAATACATTATAATAATCAAATTATTAAATAATTATTTCAATTAATTAAATAAATTATTATACTAATTATCATTTATTGAATAAGTAATGCTATTTTTTATATTTTTTTATAATTTTTTTTGTTTGTTTTTAAACAACACAATTTTATTTTATGTAAATTAAATAAATGTAAAAAAATAAAAGTGAAGTCGGCATAGTGAACAACTATTTTAGTGTAAAAAATTATACACAAAGGTCAGGTACACAACTTTTTCTATGGATTTCTCTTAACAAAAGTTGTCCTTACTAGTGACTATTTCTTTGTTATTTTTCAATTTTTTCTGAAGAGTGAAGTTGTGCTACTCGAATAAAATTTACTCACTTTTATAATTGGGTATAAATTTGTCATTCTAGCAAATTTAATTAAAAAATACTACGTTTTTATGAAAAAAAAAACAATCAATAAGGTCGATGGTCACTCTCATCCTACTTAATAGATTGGAGATTTTTTATGATACTGTTCATCCTTCTTTTATATTCACAACTTTTGGAAATTTTATAAAATGGTGTAGTTTTACATCGATTTTATTAGAATGTGTAGATTTGATTTTTTTTTTTTATATAAATAGGTAAGTTGAAGAACATTTTTCTTTCATTTTAAAGTTTATATTAAAGTCATCATTTGTCTTAACTAGTTTAGTTTAAAATATATTATGAAAAAGTCGTGCTGGTCATATCTTATGACAATTTCGGTTTAATTTATTTTTTTAATTAATATAGAATGATAATTTTTTCTTTAAAAATTGTGTTAACATTTTTTTTGCAAACTGCATTGATTTGTTTAAAATATTTTTGTCTATTTTAATAAATATAGGATTAAATTACACAATTTAAACTTAGAATTCGAAAATGTTTTTTTTATATATAATTTTTTTTTATGTTAGGCTAGGCTGACACATCAAGTAACAACAATTATTTATCATCACATAAAAAAAATATTATTAAAAAAATACAAAAATATGGGGAACTAGATCAAAACTCATATGTTAACAAAAACAATACCTAAATAAACTATACCTATTAATAAATAATTCTAAGAACAGATTAGATGGAAACCTATTATACCAATGAAAAGATTCTCTATGAATAAATCCTAAATTAGTCAACTTATCATCACACACATTTTCTTTAAAAAAATATGAATAATCCTAAACCTGAGTTTCCTACAAAGCATATATAACTTCATAAATTTTAATAAACATCATGAACATTCCGCCCTAGCTAATAGAATTTGAAAAAAAATATGTAACGCTTAATTACTACCAAATGTGACGCTGAAAATTCTCTCTCATTTCTCTCTCACATTTATTTTCTTTTCTCTCTTTCTTCTATATGTGTTTTTTCTCATACTTATTTACTTATTTCAGAATGTAATCACACCATACAATACAGCAGCATATCAAGAATCATTTATGTTCTCGAACTAGTTTGGGGACTGGGAGAACTATTGTCTTCAGATGTCACTCGGTCGGTTGTGTCTCACGTTCCTCCTTCTATCTTCCTCGCCGAACGGCTCCTCAGGCTGGTGGGGTACCTGCAGATGGCACTCCAACGCTCAAGTCAGTGGGGTATCGTATTCGGCTGGTTAGAATACTGT
>Ga0123342_1010427_pt1 | contig 10648 bp, 6 predicted proteins | sample Turbeawhitnodule_FD_89960 | JGI IMG/M metagenome (GOLD analysis project Ga0123342, IMG submission 89960) | Root nodule microbial communities of legume samples collected from Mexico - Turtle bean Mexico white nodule | ecosystem: Host-associated > Plants > Roots > Nodule | place: Mexico: Nepantla... | reverse complement strand
TAAGAGTTTTTGAGTTTTTCAAAGAGCTGAGATTGCTAAGAGTGTGTGATTGATCAAAGTTGTGGAATAGGATTCTGCTTGTATTGATTTCAGATTATCTTCTATAACAAGTGTAATCCTTGTTCTCTCTGTAAAGATAAGTTTTGTTTCTGTGTTTGCTAAGATTGGTTGTGTGTTCTTGAGGGGATCAAGATCAGTAATCTTGGTGTAAGTGTGTTGACCAAGGAGAGTGTGTTTCTTGAGGTGTTTAAGGTCATTCTCTTGGTTGTTGTGTAAGTATTTTGTACTAAAGTATTTTGAATAATCAAGAATGTCTTGAATCCCCATTCCTTGGGTAAGAGAAAGTGCATCATGTTCTACTCGACCTTTACCCTTACGGGTTCTCTGATGTTTCATGGATGATGATGCCATGGATAATACAATTATAACCTTGTATAAAAAGAATGAAATGTTCTTAACATCAAATATGAAACACAATTTTAAGTAAACGAAAGTCATGAAAATATCCTAAACAAAATAGTAGAAGTTATCAAACACAATACTAAAACTTCATAAACAGAACATTACATTACGAGTGAGAATACAATATTATAAGTCCTCAAATAGAATAGTAGAAGTTCTGATAATAATTATCCAATAACAAACATACACACACAAATTAGGCAACAATTGAAATGAAATAGAAGCACAACATATAAGTGAAAGACATCAAATTAACGCGGAGTTAGAGACATCAAATCAACGCCTAGTCATAAATGCAAATAAGTTTTTCATGTGAAGCTCATATGGCCTCCCAAATAGTTTCTTAACTTTGACTGGATACTCACATAAAATCTCGATTGATCCATGACCTGTTCATCCTGGATATTAAGCTCCACCAGCATAGCCCAAATATCAGACTTAGAGTACTGGTATGATGCATGGCGACGTTGATGGTGTACATGTTGAGCATATAAGTCATTTCTTCGACTAATTTCTGTAGCTACATCTTGTGTTGTGATTGCTTGTAGACGAGCAATGTCAGCCAACTTTAGGTCATCTGATTTCCATGCTTAATGGATGAAACATATTGTTGAATATTTGTACTCAACAAAGCAAAATGTTCATCAATTCCTTCCATGGTGGGCCCTTTTTATTTTATCCTAGAGATGAGGATGTGCCAGCAAATCCTGCAAAAGGCATAGAAAGAATGTTTGAGGGAGTGTCAAAAGGAGTGTTTGATGGAGTGTCACTTGATTGAATATGAGGGACAAGTGATCGTGGGACGTAGTCATCTACATCTTCAAAGTTTGGTTGCTCAGGGATATAATCCATATTATTGTCATCTAGGTTCACACTAAAATTACTCATGTGTGGAGGTGAATTGATGTCGCGGGCTTCCAGTGGCTCTGTCATTAGACCACAAGTCCCTCATTAGGTTATAATGGCGAATGGGATGGACACGCCATTTTGCGGCAGATGGCTTTGTCTAGATAAATGTCACATATTAGTACAATACTAAGTGCATTCAAATGTATTTCTTATAAAAAAATACTTATGGCGGTACCTTTATCAAGTCATTCCAAACTTCATCCCCCACTTCAAAACGTTTGGTGGTATGGTTCCATGCGAAACCACTCAGTCCGCCAAACAAATCATGTACCTCCCTCCCCCTGTCCTTTAGGCTTTTTTGGCGGTTTTTTATATGATTTTTCTTAATAACCGATAATTTGGTCTCGTGTAGAGTCATAACAATGTTAGTATATCCCTGAGTGATCCAACTATCGCCAATTCTAGAACCTCGGCGTGCGTCTTCAACCATTGCATTTAAAAGAATTAGGTTCATCTTCGTCGTCCACTTAGTGAACTCTCGATAACCGCCTAATGAATCTGTTACAACATTCTTGTCGCGATTCATCTAAATAACTTAAATAAGTTAGGAGGAGAAACATTGCAACAAAAGAGAAAGCATATTTTATTACATCAAATTAATTGTTTACATAATCTTATCACATTTTGTTTGCTATAGTGTCCCTAATATGTGAACCTAGCCTATAATTATCCTTACAAGAATGAGAAGGGGTTGGTTGTACATCTTCTTGTAGCAATTCATGATCTACTTCTTCAATCAAAGACTCATCATTGTCGACCCTGTGAAGAAAGTTATGCAGAATACAACAAGCTAAAACAATTTTTGTCATAGTATCAACATCGTAATGGGGCTCAGTCCCACTGGCTATAATTGAAAAACATTTTTTTCATAACCCCAAAAGTCCTCTCAATTACATTTCTAAGTGATGAATGTCAATGATTAATCAACTCCTTAGCATTTTGAGAACCTCTTCGTAAATATTATTTCAAATGGTATCTAACCCCGAGATAAGGTGTTATTATTTTTGGTTTTAACATAAAACCTACATCACCAAGATAGTATTTTCCTACAAACATTGTGGAAACCTGCGTTTGTATAGATTACTAGAACCTATTTATTGTTCTGCACGCCCAAACACCTAAAACTAACCTTCTGGAATAACCAACGGATTGTCTCGTGTCAAAACTTCTTTCAATATCCTTGAATCGGAGGCAGTTCCTTCCTAACTGGGCAGGACATATGTGAACTTCATGTCAAAATCTCAACCTACAAATATGTTTTGGGTTGACCAATCTTAAGAAAAATAAAAAAATATTTTATACATATAAGAGAAGAACCTATGGAAAAGTAGTACAAGTAATAGGTTTCCTTTTCAGTGTAACTTCCGTCACCCCATTTGTGGATCCCGAAATGAATCCTTTACTTTGGGAAAAGCAACACCTTATTGACATGTTTAAAAGTCAAACTTTTTATTAATGACAGTGGTCAAGTTTGGACCACACCATCTCTATATTATTGGGTGGGTGACTACAAATTTAGTTGAATATGTTATTCTCTTTTTTTTTATGCACTTCTTACTTTTTATCTATAAAGGATTTAGGATAGTCTCAAATGAATGAAATAATAAGTATTTTAAACAAAAAAATGTTTTTAATTTTTCTAGTTTTTCTCAAATTTAAATTTAAATTTTCTACATTTTCAAAGTACGTTATAATTGTCTCTCTTACTTATCTAGTAGGTGATAAAATCATGTATTAAGAAAACATGAGATATTTTTTAAAATTTAAATCTTATTTTATTGATTTAAAAATATAAAAAATTACATTAAATTAAAGTCGAAATAGAAACAACAAAACTACAGTATTTCCTATTTCGAATTTCGCCGCCTCTTAAATGCCTCTCTGTTCTGTACAGATTACCAAACACACATAAATATATTAGTTTTAAAATAACTCCTTAATTCGATTCACGAAAATGTTCACTAACCCAATTTAATAATTTAAGATAATTTAAAAATCCCTAAAGATTTAAAATATAAATATTTTAACTTTTACTTTTAAACTATTAATTTCATCTATAAAATGTTAATAATAAAAAAAATCATTCTCAAAAAATTAAAAAATAACTTTTTTATGTAATAAATAATTTTTTCAAATCTAGAATTTATTAGCTAAGTACAGTAAAATTAGGCTTAATCAGACAGATCCACCAAACAGTTCTGGAGCCAGACTGTAAATTTTGGTCACTTTTATAAAAAAAAAAGTTTACAAATAAAACATATGGAAAGGTTTTAAAAATTAGTTTTATAATTTTGAAATAAGTAATTGAAATAAGAATTTACGATTATGTGTATTAAGAAAATAATTTTTTATAAAAAAACATGTATTATATAAAAAGGAAATATACTCATTATTTATTTATTTTTCCGGAGTCATAAACTCGTATTAGATATCTAGAACAAATAGTCAATCTTTGTTAGGCCCCCAACCTATTTAAGGCTCATCTTTAATTTATTTATTTTCTATCAATTTAAATTATTTGGATTTAATACTGATTATTTTATACACATACATATTAATACACTTATTATATTAAAGTATATTTATATATATTTTTTAAAATTGAAACCATTCTCTCTTTTTTCATTTGAATGGGAAAAATTTAACTAGATGGAACTCATTATAAAACCATGAATTGAATTGTCTTACACTTGGACTTCAAATTTGGCCTTTCCAGATTATGTTTAAAATCAAATATACATTTTAATAAAATAAAAATCTTTTCATTCCAAATATGGTGTTTTAATAAATATTAAAAATATTTTATTAAAAACTCGTACTAAATATTTAAAAAAAAGTTCAATCAATGGGAAAAAAGACATAACAGAGTCCACTGGAAGCGATGAAACCGACCCAAACCACCATTCACGTCCAAAAGCGACACAGACTTGTTTTTTTGGCAGAATTTAACGATTTTTGTTTAGAAAACAACAAGTAAACGCAGAAAGTGAAATTTGACAGGGAAAGAAAAAATATATATATATAAATTACTATAAAAAAATGACTATATGTTAATTTAAATATTAAATTACTTAATTTTATTTATTTTAAAAGAAATAAAATTAAGTAATTTAAATAAAAATAGGTTGATAGTCATTTTTTTAACGTGTATGATAAGTTGGTATTTGAATTTTTATAGTTAATCTCTAAATATATATATATATATATATAAATGTAATAATTATATACTTTTTGCCATCATTTAAACTGTTAAATTTTAATATTTAAATTAACATATAGTTGTGTTTTTAAAAAGGAATAACGTTCAGAATCATCTATCTTTTTTTTTTGCTTTTATGTCATAAAAACGGAGTTAACAATCTCAAATATATGTAATTTTTTATTGTGGTTTTTTATTCATCTGTCGTTCTAGACGTAACTTTGTATTAATTAATAATAATTTTTCCTTAATTATTATAAAGCTTAAATGAATCATTAATTAATAATTTTTGCAGAAAATGTAAATTTGAAAGGCTGGCAAATTACTTATAATAATCTAAACCAACCAGAAAGAGATCCCCTCCCAATAAATGGTCTTGTCGCGAGGGACCGTTTCATCATACTCATAAATTTGTTTCTAGCTTCATCTTCTTTCAACCAACTTCCATTAAAACATCTCAAAGAGATACAGAGAGAGGAACATGGCATATCCAGAAGTGTCGTCCAACTCAAAGCCAGCAAGGGACACCAAGGGAAAGACCATCACTTGCAAAGGTTCGTACCAACCCACACACACACTAACTACTTGATGCAAGAAAATTACCAACCCCTTAATCTCTCTCATCTCAGATTCATCTTAACTTTTCATCTTCGTATTCGATTTTCATGATATTTACTAGCTGCCGTGGCTTATGGTCCCGGAGAACCCCTCGTGGTGGAAGAAATTCTTGTTCATCCTCCTCACAAATCCGAGGTTCGAATCAAAATCCTCCACACTTCCATTTGCCACACCGATCTTAGTGCATGGCGAGGCGAGGTATGAACAAATTAATATACACATTAGTTTCTCTATATTAATTAGTATGCATATGATCTCTTACGAATCCTTAAAAATTATAAGTTGTTTGTCTCATAGCTAGCTCTTTGTTTTTTGTTTTGGCTTTTCCGTGGTTGTTGTTGTCTACCAAAGAACGAGTCTCAGCGTGCTTACCCTCGTATATTGGGCCATGAAGCATCCGGGTAAGACAAGACATAGACTAATGCATTTTTTTAATCATACTGATAATTGTAGAATATTTAAATTAATGCCTACCCAGATGCTTTTTTAGACAAAATATTGATCATAAGTTTTAAAAATGTATTTTTTATTGATGAAATAGTTGTTGAAAATTGACGATGATGATTAAGATGAACTGGGTTGGTGTGTGTAGGGTTGTGGAGAGTGTGGGCGAAGGGGTGAGTGAGGTGGAGGAAGGGGACATAGTGGTGCCAATTTTCAATGGGGAGTGTGGAGAGTGTTGCTACTGCAAGTGCGAGAAGAGCAACTTGTGTGAGAGGTATGGGGTGAACCCCATGAAGAAGGTGATGGAAGGAGATGGCAGAACCAGATTCTCAACCGTTGATGGAAAACCCATCTTCCATTTCTTGAACACTTCCACGTTCTCGGAGTACACGGTGGTGGATTCCGCTTGTGTCGTCAAGTTTCGTCCCTCCGATCACGGTCTCACCACCAAAAACCTCACCTTGCTCAGCTGTGGCGTCTCCACAGGTTAGTCAAACAAACCCACTTACTTTTAACCTTTTAACTCAACACATTCATTATAATTCAATTTTACAACAACATTTTCTCACATTAATTCATAAATTCCATATATATAACTACTTTTTTTAATTCTCTTTTCCAGATCTGTCCTTTTTTTCTATAATTTTATTTCTTATATATATCTCTTTCTCTATATGCTTTACAACCAATAGTTCAATAATGAACAATGATTATAGAAAAATACACAATTACAGTTTTTGCTAAATATGTAATGTTTCATTTTATTTATCTAGCTATGTTTAAATGATTTTTCATTAAGGTTTTATGTATGCATTTTATCGTCTTTCCTTAAAACTAACGAAAACACATGGGCGCAAATGATGTGTATTTATGTTTTTATTAAATTAAAAAAAAATATAATTTTATTGTTTTTAAATTTTATTATTTTTATAAATAATTAATTGAAAAATAATACAATTTAATATATATATACATATATTTTTAAAGAAATAATATTAAAATTTTTATAATTATTATTTTTAGAAAGAGAAATATTTAGTTATTTTAAAATAAAGAAAAATTATTCAATTATTTATTTTATTAAATAAATATATAAATTATTTTTATTTATTAGTAAATAAAATTTTCCAATTAAAAATAAATACAAATAATTTTCATAATATTTTAAATAACTTTTATAATTATTTTAGTTTAAAAAGTAATTACTTATATAGAATAAAATGGTAAAAGTTTGTGTATATGACTCTCTTCTTTATTAATGTTATATATGTATATATTTGAAAGTTGAAATAAAGTACGTGAAAAGTAACCGTTATTTGACGGAAAAAGGTCGCACGCTTCGCTTCCATATGAATCTGACACTGGCAGTGCCTACAAGGTCTTGTTTGTTTGGCTGTATATTTCAATTTTCAAGGTTTCACGTTTCGTGCTGTTTTAGTTTTTTTTTCTCTTACATTCAATATATAACTTCATAAATTATTATTTTATTCTAATATTTTATTTCTATATATTTTTATTACTATAATAGAATATTTTATTATAAAAGACAACTGCTACAGTTTTTAAAACGTGTACTCATCTTATCCTTTAAAAAATGTTTTGGTCACGATAACATTAAAAATGAACGTGGTTTGAAAATTTTGCTAAATAACATATAAACTACGACGTGATTACTTGACCAATATATATTATAGATTTTCAAAGCAAAGGAACTTGACCAGGTCCTCGTGGGATTTTCATTCCTTTTCTTCTTTAATCAATTCGAAAAGTGATATTTGACTCAAAATTCTAGAATTTATAAAATGAAAATATTCATTCTTACATTTCGTGTTGCGTTTCTGGCCTTGTGTGCTTGAAGATATTTTTTTCAATATTTTGTTACAGCTGATTAAACTTATTAAAATCACAAATCAAAAGAAAGACTTATTGTAATTCGGAAAGAGAAAAAAGAGAGAATCAAATATGTATAAATATATAGACTAAAATTACCCTTTATCATATTTTTATCTTTAAATTTTCATTTAATTTGATATATAATTTTTGTAGTTTCTAAATAATCAACTTAAATTAGGTAAAAACAAAACGTAGCGTATCCACATGTCATTTTCTGAAAAACAAAAATGCAGAAATGACATAAAAACAGCGGTTACCCCAGTGTACCTGTTGCTGAGGAAAAAGGAGGCAGTGCCCAAATCATTGAGAAAACGAGTTTTGTCGTCCACTTTCAACTTGGAACATATATAATTTTTAAAATCAATCATCTTATTTTTTATTTTATTTTTGCAAATTTATATCTATGTATATGGTCATCACAGCGTCCCAAAGAAAAACAATAAAAGGGGTCTAATGTAAATATCAAAATTTAACAACATTATCAATTTTTGACAAGTGTTCATCTACCAGTTTATAACTGTAATTTATTTAATATAATTTTAAAATTGAGTGTTAATATATTAACAACCTTGTAAATATGGTTTTTTTTCAATAAAAATTAACTTAAATAATTATAATTACTTTTTGACAATTTACGTAATTCAAATTATTTGAGATATTTTAATGATTTACAATATGTGTGAGATCATATTTAGTCACATATTTGATTATGAGTTTATACATGTTCTTGACATTAGTCCCTAATAAAGATTAATGTCTAACCCATTTTAGTACCTCAAATATATTCAAACATCGATTACATGAGTTTAGATAAGTTTAGTATATTCATATGCAGATCTTAACCTGTGTTAATGATACAATAAACTTTCACTTAACTTCTTTTAATTTGATGTCTTAGTTTACGTTACTTAAACATAAATGAAGTTAGACATTTTTGTTACAACATAACTTTTTTTATATTTTTTTCTTAATATACACTTTATTCATGATTCACAAAACATCTGAAACTACATTTCATATATATATATATATATATATATATATATATATATATATCATTTAAATCATAATGTTAAAAATAACAAACTCATACCTAGTTTCATTAATCCATCCAATCATGTTGAAATATAACTCATAAAAAAATTAAGAAAATTTCCTACAACTCTTATGAAAACTTCTAGTTCTAAAAGTAACATTTATTTAGTTTAAACTTCAAAAGTTACAACAACTCCGACTAAAACTGATATTTGCCCACCAATATATACTGAACTAAGTATCTCATGCTTAAAACTCACGCTTATGTAATATTTTTTATCAAATAAGTTTGAATAATAATTTTCTATATATATATATACTTTTAATTTATATAATAAAGTATTAAGATTTTATTTCATTTCAAGAACTTGTACTGTTAGATAAATTAATTAAATTCTAATTACTAAGACAAAACAACCTTAAACTACTTAAATGGTCCTTAGAGTAGTTGGGTATGAGAAGAGAAAGGTGTGATTTTCACTAGAGATAGTTTGTGAAGTCGATATCTTTGTGTTGGATAGGAATTTGGAGTGACAATAGAACCAATTGATATCACATCGATGGGTGGCTCTGGGCAAAATTGAATTGTCGTTTCGTGTTGGTTACGATATACTGATAAGTGACCTGTGATTGTGAATTTGTTGAAAGAGAATTAATGCTTAGTTGGGAGCAGAGTACCTGAAAATAAAGTGGTAGTGTCAAAATTAAAAATAACTTATTAAGAAAAGTCGACAATGACGTGAGGAGACATACAAATAGATCCATTTAGAAATAAGTAAAAAGTAAAATAATAACTAATATTATTTTTCAAAAAAATTTAATTAAGTTTTAAGTCCTTAAAAAGTTTAGATATTTTTAATTGAAATTTTAAATTTTTATCTTTTTTATGAATATTTAAATTTGTTATATATTTCTGAGTTCCTGTAATTGTTCTGTTACCTTGCTTTAAGTACCGGAAGATTCTGTGTTTAATATAAGATGATAATATCTTTAATATAACAATTCAATTAAAAATATCTAAATTTATAGAAACTTAAAATTTAATTAATTGTTTTAAATTATATACTTTTATTTTTATAATGAATAAGCTACTTACTAATTTATTTATTAGCTTATACAATTTATTTATTTATACTATTTTTTATACTTTAGCATATATTTATTTATTATTCCTACTTTTTATTTATTTGTTTGAGTTAATATAAAGGTATAATTAAAAAGATATTAAATATTTATTTTCTCATCACAATTTTTTATTGTTTACTGGATCAATTTTTAGTTTTTATATATAGTTAATATTAAAAAAAGTTTAGTGTTAAAAATTGGAATAATTAATGTTTTATTATACTGTGTTATCTGAAAATTACATTTAATAAAATTTGAAAAAATATAATATAATAATAATTTAAATCGTAAAATAAAAATATTGAAACTTTTAAAAAATAAATAAAAATTAAATTAAATTAAATTAAATAAATAAAATGATTTTTTCAAATAAAATATATATACAAATTTTAATAAAAAAATACTAAAATATTATTAATAAAAAATTATTTATTTTAAAAAAATTATAATTTCATAGTAATATATTTAAGAAAACATAAATTATATATATATATAGATAGATATATCTTTCTTATTTTTTCCTTCTACTTATCTAACAAACTAGTAAATAATTTCCTTTTATTTCTTACATATTTTGTACTCTTATTTTTATTTTTGTCTGTCTTATTTCTGTTATCTCAATCAAAGAACTTAAAAAATGATTCTTATTGTTATTAATTATTTATGGAGTTAAAATGTAGGGGTTGGAGCTGCTTGGAATACAGCCAATGTGCATTCTGGTTCATCAGTGGCTGTTTTTGGTCTAGGAGCTGTTGGGTTAGCTGTAAGTTCTTTTTTCTTCTTCCATGTTTGGTTTCCCTATATTTTACTTAAAGCTGAAATTACTTTTAATAATTTACTTAACTTGTAATAAGACTCACTATTTTTTTCATATCTCTTAAGTCAATTTATTAAATTTTTTCTACCACTTTTGTAAGATTAAATTATACTTAAAATTTAAAATATATATATATATATATATAT
>Ga0123342_1010426_pt1 | contig 10649 bp, 7 predicted proteins | sample Turbeawhitnodule_FD_89960 | JGI IMG/M metagenome (GOLD analysis project Ga0123342, IMG submission 89960) | Root nodule microbial communities of legume samples collected from Mexico - Turtle bean Mexico white nodule | ecosystem: Host-associated > Plants > Roots > Nodule | place: Mexico: Nepantla... | reverse complement strand
ACACACACACACACACACACACACACACACACACACACACACACACACACACACACACACACACACACACACACACATATATATATATATATATATATATATAACGTAAACCAATGAGTCTTTTATCTTATTATTATTAAATCACATTCAGGCCCAAAGTCCAAAATCTATTTCATGTGAGTCACATTATACAAATTAATTTACATAATTTCTAACATTCTCCCACTTGACTCATGAGCTAATTTCTACCATTCTCCCACTTGACTCATGAGCTATAATACTTTCATGATTTAATAATTACATAAATCATAATGCGCATTTAAAGGCCTTACATGAATTTTGGTTCTATCATCAATCAAAATCAAGGATACAAAAATAATAAAAGTCATGGCGATTACATGTCTTTTAATCAACACATTCCTTCCATGTACTATGTACTATTATATCATCTTTTCTCCTTGATATGACTTTATAGTGAAAAATCCATAATGGGTTCAAACATAATGTCATTTTCATCAATAATAACACAATTTGTTTTCCACACCATAATTTGCATGCATATACATAAAGTAGAAAACATAGATTTCAAAAACTTTTATTTATCAATGAGCTCAGAGTGTCAAATAAGTATTAATAACAATATTCATTATTCACTAGTAGACATAATGTCCATATTTTCAATATGACCAGTAAATATTTTGGACGGTAACCCTTTTGTTAAAGGGTCAGCAATTATAAGAGCAATAATAATATGTTCTATGGACACTCTATGTTTCTGAGCTTCATCTTTAACGACAAAGTATTTCAATTTCATATGTTTATCACCTTTGGAATACTTGTCGTTTAAAAAAAAAAAAAAAGACAGCAGTTGAATTATCACAATAAATTCTCAGCGGCTTGGCAATACTGTAAACAATTCCAAGTTGTTAAATAAAATTCCGCAACCAATTAGCCTAAACTGTGGCCTCAAAGCATGCCACAAATTCAGCCTCCATGGTGGATGCAACAATGACAGACTGTTTCACACTTTTCCATGAAATCGTTCCTCTGACTAAAAGATACATATCACCAAATGTTGACTTTCGTGTATCCACACAGTTAGCAAAATCTGAATTTGTATGTCATATCACCTTAAGATCATCAGATCTTTTATAAGTAAGAATGTGGTCCTTGGTTCCTTGTAAGTATGCAGTACTTCTTGTGGCTCCTTTCTTTGTGTGTTTTAATTGTTTTCCTTTAATACAATTCACACATACATTCAGATCAGTAAAATCTAAATTTGGAAGTATTTCGGTTTTTACTAATCTTTCCATCATTTATTTGGAAAGATGTCCCAAACGCTTGTGCCACAAGAAAGCAGAACATTTATTCACTCAACTACGTTTAGTGCCAACATTATGATGCGAGGTCATAAGAGTTTCAGCATATAAATTATCAAGATTCAATTTATATAAACCATCATAAAGAGTACCAAATCTAATCAAACAAGTACGCTTATATAAACTGAAACAACCATTCCTAAATTTAAAAGAGTATCCAGCAACATCAAGTTTAGACAAAGAAACTAAATTCCTAGATATACTAGGTACATAAAAAGTATCAATTAAGTCTAAATGAAATACAATGTCTAGGATTAAATGATAAGTCCCGACAACTTCCACTAGAACCTTCTCTCTATTTCGCATAAAGACAAAATTTTCATTTGGTTTTATGGTTCGGGTTGAAAGGAATCCCTGCATCATATTAGAAACATGAGTTGTGCATCCAAAATCAATCCACAAAGAATTATGTGGAACTTTAATTAAGTTTGATTCAAAACATACGTAATAAGCATTATGCTTACTCTTCTTTTCGAACCAAGCCTTATGTTCTAGACAATTCTTTTGGAAATGTCCAAATTTCTTGCAAAAATTACATTTGTCATTTTTCTTTTGGAGTTTAGTAGAGGAATCATTTATCTTTAGTGGTCATTTAACCTTTCCATGTTTCTTGTAGACTTTTTGTCCAACTCCCTAATTGTTCACATAATGCATGGAGTGGTTTCCTTGATTCTTAAATTTAGTTTCTTCCTGAACTAACATACTGTGTAATTCATGCACATTCCATTTGTCTTTCATGGTATTATAGTTCATTTGGAAAGGACCATACTCAGTCGGTAATAAGTTCAAGACTAACTGCACAAGAAAATTCTCATCCACTACCATTCCAAAAGACTCAAGTATTGCTGCAATATTTGTCATTTCAATGACATGTTCATGCATAGTACGAGAACCAGCAAGAGACTTATCAACAATTGGGAACGTTCTTCCACAAATTTCATAAATTCTTTTGCATTATCAGTCTTGGGAAGAGCGAACTTAATATTACTTGTTATGCTCATTCACATAAACATCAGACTAAGTCTGTTTGACTTTTCCCAAGCCCTATGATGAGTTTTCTTCTTATTGCTACTATCATCAGTAGTAGTAGCAGGTGTCTCAATTTGAAAAGTCAAATCAAGATCCAATACACCTAAGTGAAATTAGACTTGTTCACTCCAATAAGAAAAATTTAAACCATTAAAGACTGGAACAGACGTATCATGCAAATGTAAAGATACAAGAACATATACTACAATCACATATACTTAACATTAATACTTTGAGTCATAAACTTAACATACAAAAGAAATTCAGATAACAAACATTCTATGCATACTAATGTTCTCCTTTTGGTGATACATTAATACACAAAACATAATGTCGCTAATTATATTAACATTATTCAGTAATACATATGCATTAATTTGGAGTATTTATTATCTTTGAATATATAAACTAAACTAATAACACATACATATTACCAACAGTCATATCCATTAATTATAAAAAATAACAATCAACCTTTGGGTGATCCATAAATGTCTTATAATAATAAATTTTAATTTACCTATAAATCAAGCATTCGTAATTTGTAATGCCACGATCCACGCCGCCAACAGATCCACCGCACGTTAAGGCCACAATCTCTCTCTTTTATGTTCGTCGGCTGCAGGTATTACTAGCGACGAAGATGTGCGCGCCAACAGCGACGGAGGCTTGCGGTTCCGCGTTTGGGTTTGGTGTCACATTGCGTTAATGGCGTTGGGTGCAGGAAGAAGAAGGAAATGTAAAACACAGAGGGTTACTGTTTAATCGGTATTCATGGTTGATCACGCATAATTCATTTGTGATTTTGGATCAGAAACCAATGAAGGGTTCTGTTATTGAGGATTGGAGATTTTGATCCATACTTTTTTTTTAAATTAGGTTTTTTAAATTAGGAAGATTTTAAAATTAGGGTTCATAAGATTTAGGGGGGAAAATTTGATGGAAAATGATAAAATGAGCAACCATGTTTTCATACCATATGTAAACCCTAAACCCTGAATCCTAAACCCTAAAATAAAACATGACGAACGCATATAATAATATTTTCATAAAGATCTTATCAAATTATGGTTATAACATACTTTATATTTAATTACCTTGATCCATGAGAGTTTTTATGTGAAGAGTTTCTTTATCTTCATTCTCTCAATCTATCTCTTGACAATTTTATCGTGTCACATCCTTACTTAATAGTCAACTATAAAACAACTTTATTTACAAAAGTCAAAACCTTATTCTATTATTTTCCAACATTTATATATATATATATATATATATAAACCAATAAATATTTTATTTTATTATTATTATTAAATCGCATTTAGATTCAAAGTAAAAAAATCTATTTTATGTAAGTTCCATTATATAAATTAATTTACACAATATCAATATTCTGCATTAAACTGCTTCAATCAAAGTTTCTCCTCTCTAAATAAATATACAATGATTTCCAAACCATCACAACTACAATAAAAGCATTTTATATTATTTATTTGAGACATGGTTACCTTGATTAACCAACCATTATTTATATTTGTTAGCCAAGTTCCTACGTGATTCGAAACGTAAAAGTAGATAGACTTAGTGGTCGCTCGTCGGCAGGTACTTTTGGTTTATAGATAAATAAGGATTTAGCTAGAAATGTACTCTAATCTACCAAAAAGAAACTTCGTCCATATATCGTCTCGTCTTTACGTTCGTAATCTAGATCTACTTTGCAAGTTAGAAGCCAAACAATGTAACAATTTTTTTTTAAGAAATACTTTTAAATTTAAATTAATTTTATAAAATTAATTTATTATAAGACGAGTTTTGTATCCACTTATATATTATGAATTAATTTTTATTATTAATCAATATTTCTCCTCATGCTTGTTAATTTGTGTGTAAAACTAAATATTAATAATAAGTAATTTGACAATTTTCAAATAATGAATGACATGATACATTCAATAAATTTTTTTAACAAATTTTCTCCATTTTCATATTTCTCACTACATCTTCACATTTTTTTTAAATCCAATAATATTTTTTTAAATATGTTGAAGAGTGTGGTATAGATATCTCTTTATTTTTTATGTTTAAAATTGATTTTTATTTGATATTATTTTAGTGATAGGATACCCAAAATCGAAGGGTCTATTTTTGAAACAAATAGAAATCCAATAGAATTCAAGATCACGTTGAATTGAAGACATGCACAATTATTGGTGATTTTCACGGTCCATTCTGGCTTTTCCTGTAATTTAACTCCAGTTTGATTTGGGGTTATAGAGAGACTCAAATAGCATGAACCTTGACATATGATGGGAATGAAGGAAATGATGCCAAGACAAGAATCTTGATGGTCTAACAAGCCATTGTAGAGAAACAAATGCATTTTGAAATTCGTTTTGGATCAAATACATGTTGTGAATTTTTTATAATTGTTTTCGTATTTTTAAATTCAACTTTTTCTTATATATATATATATATATATATATATATATAAATTACATAAACTCACAATTAAGAAACATAATATCTATAAATAAATTATATAAAGTCATAATTTTAAATAAAATATGATTTTTTTATGTTTTTTTGTAAGTATAATATTTTTTAAGTATACTATAATGAAATTAAAAAAAATCTCCAAAAGACATACGAATTAATATTAAATATACAATATCCAAATATAATAGTCTAGTTCTGTTTTTCTATTTTGGATTAAACTTTTCCGTAGAGAAAAAAACAGATTAAAAATTAAAAAAATAATTGATAATATTTTTATCTGTTTTTATTTTATTTAATTATTTCAGTTTTAAACACCCCAATTGTAAGTATAGAATTGGTAACTCCATGCTTTATAACTTTAATCTTTGATTGAATCTCACTTTTATTGTTGAAATATTTTATATTTATAAAATTGATTGAAGGGCTACACCTCATTGTAAATTTGCATGACACTTAACCGTGGATAGTTATACCGAATGGAAATAAAATAGTTTCCAATAAGCTGGATGTCAGCCTTTGATAATGATGACTTATATTTATCATAAATATAAATTATCTCGTTGGTACTTATGAAAAATTAATATATTTATTATCTTAATATGTTGGATTGTTGGTATCAATTTTTTATATCAGTTTGTTTATTATTAGTTAGTGTCAAATTTCACAGCATACACCATTAATATTATTAATTTTATTAATATTATTAATTTTATTAATATTTTAGTTGTATTAATATTTTAATGTTACTAATATTTTAATTTTATTAATATTAGTTATTTATCATTAATACTGTTAATATTAATAAATTAATACTATTAATATTCTTTATATTACTAATAGTATTAATATTGTTATTGTTATTCATATTATTAATCTTATTAAAAAATTTAATATAGTTAATATTATTATTAATAATAATAATAATATTTTTTAATATTATTAATATGATAATATTAATATTATGAATATTCACCAACTATATTTCAAAGATAATATCATTCAACTTCACTTCGTAGTTGATACACATCAACTTATTTAATATATATATTTTTTAATTTTTTTAATCTTTTGTTATTATTGATGATTATTATTTAAAATAATTATTTAGGATTATTATCTATAAATATCAGTTATAGTATTATAATAATCTTATTGATAATATTATATTACACATATTATTAATATTATTAGTTATTAATATGATTAATGGTATTAATATTGTTTGTATTATTAATATTGTAAGTATTATTAATGTTATTAAATTTTTAATATTATTAATTTTATTAAGTAATATTATTTAAAAAATTAATATTTTTAATGTTATAATAATATGAATAAAAATATTTATATTATTAATAATGTTAATAAATGTATTTATATTAATAATAATATAAAATTTACTTAGAAATATAGATTCGATGGTAACATTGTAACATTTGTGGTAATATAAAATTTATCTTTTTGGATAATAATTCTTATTAGGTAATTTTGAGTTTACCTATAGATTGTAGATAATATTTTATTAATGTTGAATTTATTTACGAATTTAAATTATGATTAATAATTTGTTGATAAATCTGATATTTTATTGTAGTGATATATTCTTGAAAAAATTTAACATGTTATATTATATTATACTATTTATTATATGTGTTGCATAAATTAATAAAAGTAAATATTAAAATAAAGAATAAAATAATATAATAATTTATATATGATGTCTAAAAAAATATTTATTTGTTTCCTAATCAACTGTAATTTAATAAATCCCGAAAGATATAAATACTTGTTGAGATTTATCCGTCATTTTTGCATGAATCCTGTTGGAGATCCTACATCGACTAGAGATTAAGACATTTTATTGTATATAAGTGGGTGTAAACTTCAACCTTATGAGCCGGTTTTATGGGGTTGAGTTAGGCTTAAACTCCACTTCGTAATATGGTATCAGAGCCATTTAAAGCCTATCCTAGCGAATGTTTGTTGGGCTTATCATACTATCGGGCCGTTATCAGACCATCCATAATATGTTATCCCACGCACGAGCTATCATGCTCGGCGTAAGGGGTGTGTTGGAGATCCCACATCGACTAGAGATTAGAGTATTTCATTGTATATAAGTGGGTGCAAACTTCAACCCCATGAACCAGTTTTATGGGGTTGAGTTAGGCTTAAAGTTCACTTCGTAATATGGTATCGGAGCCATTTTGATCCTATTCTAGTGAGTGTTTGTTGGGTCTATCGTGTCACCTGCTATCAGGCCGTTATCGGACATATGTTATACTACATAGAGTGTTACTAGTTATCTATCAACCTGTCATAAGTTCTATCTTTCTTTCTACGTATCTTTGTCATCACATCCTCATCACTGTCCAATTATGGTATATCTCACACAACTAAAGAGAATGGTGGATATTTAGGAATTTGTTTTATTTGGTACAATTAAAGAGTTAGACTTATTGAAATCTAAAATACTCTCTTTTAATTTTTTATACTCTGATTAGCTTTTGAATCCTTACATCTGTAAGCAACTTTTAGGTAGTTTAGACTAATTTTGCTGGATCAAGTTAAATGGGACAATACCTTTTAATGTGTGTTTAGTGATATGTTATGTCGTTGACTTGTAATGGAACCACATAGCCTATGTTGGCACTTTAGATTTTGAGTTGATGGATGGGAAATGACCAAATAGAGATTATGATGGATAGGGTAAACATTGCATAATTTTCCTTTGCTTCCTTGGTGATTCGACATGCTAATTTCTATCAGCAACAATACACAACTTAAGAGTTTGTTGTGTTTTGGGTTTTGGTTTCCAAGTTGCTCTTATTTAACTCTTGGGTAAAGTGAAGGCTTTTTATTTGGGGTTCTGATAGCTTAGACGAAAATCTGTATTGGGTTGCATTTGTGTAAAATTTTCTAGTTTAGTTTTGTGCAAGCTTCACAATTGTGGTCGTGTTAATCTATAATATATAGAATTTTTTTTTGCTGATAGATCATATGTGGATGATATTTTGATTTGTTTGGAGTTATGCATATATATAATCCGTTTCATTATAATAAGATTAGAACATTTATAAAATATTTTTATTTATTTTATTCTTTCTTTTATTGAAAAAAATAATATTATATCTCTAAATGTTTAAGAAAAACAATATTTTAAGAACCTGTAAATTTATACAATTAGTTAAGATTTATAATTTTTTTAAAAAAACAAAATTTTCAATTAATTATTTAAAATGTCAAAAAGATTATTTTTAATATTAAATATTAGGGAAAAAATCTTTGACATTTTTAATAATAAATATTAAATGTAAAAAATTAATAAAAAAATTATAAGATGGTAGTATAAAATTACATAGTTGTAAAGATATGATCACTCTTAAACATTAATTAAAAAGAATCACACAAAAATTCAGTTTAAAAGAAGAAATTAATAAGAATGACATCAAACTAAAGTTCTCCAAAAATCACGTCCAATCTATATATAATTCAGAAAACATCTTCGTCCTTGACCAACACTGTTCCAAACTTCACCAAAAAAATTCTACAAATGACCACTTAACCAAAATGCAGAAACTCTCAATGTTACACTTCTCCATAACTACAAACCAACAAAAACAACGATCCAATTCCCATAACCCAACAAAAAGTACGTCTATTAGCAATCCTTCGAAAAGAACAAAAGCAAACCTTCGTATTTTCTCCCATAGTAGAGCAACAACCATCATCCCAACAAGATCCAAAAATCAAGCGTCCTTGAAACTTCTTATAAGCAACTGTTTTTAGCATCTACCCCACATTGGTAGTTTCTGTCTACCAACCAAACCATGAACGCATATGTAGCCACTATTTTTATTCTTAGTTGATGGTTTGTTTCTACGGATCGACACGGTTTCTATAACTGAGATCGATAACTCATTGACTTTTTCTAGAGAGTTTTGTGAATGTAATCTTATGGATAAAGAATTATGAAAAAACACCTTACGTTTCAAATCAATAATAATCTGTTCCAAAAGAGAGTAGTAGGAGTCACAATTTTTTTTTATCAACAAAGAATAAATAAAATAAAACGAAACACTTCAAGGGTGTCTCAACCTTTATACAGAAAGTGGTCAAGGTCAACCTGCTCAACATCTGACCTACAAACATTCTTCATACTCTATAGACCACCAAACCAATCCTCAAGATTGAAAGGAATGGTAAGCCCCAACAAAAGAAATCATCATCTACCCTATAGAGCTTTTGTAACTAATCTTTAATCAAAATAATACTAACAAAACATCATCTAATACAACAAGAAGCTCACAAACACATTTACTAATCAAATTCCCTCACCCACAAACAAATCTCACAAAAACCCACTCAAAATTGAATTTGCTTACTTCAAACCTGAAGAAACTTTACTTGCCTACTAACCTGCCCGAGAGCTGCAATACCTGTTCACAGCCTGAGCAACTATATACCACAAGAACCTACACAAAAATCCAACAAACCTGGATATAGAAATTAATATTATGCACAACATCATTTTTTCAAATACTTCTTACAACACATGAGATTCAAGTATGAGAAGTCCGTCAACCTTTCCTTAGTCGTAACTCGAGACCAAGATTTTGTTGAACAAGATCTTTTGATGTCTCCAAATCCAAGTGGAAAGCTTGAAGACCTTGTTGTTGTTGTGTGTGTGTGTCTAGTTATTTGAAACCTGTTAATTCACTCCTTAAGATAATCCAAGTTCATTTGAATCTTTAACCTTTTGAAAAGATGGGTTTTATAAAAAAACTGTTGAAATTTCAACAGATTGTTTTACCTTAGTAGTTTTTGAAAAGGTTTTGAAAAGCTTGACTTTGCTGTCAAGTCCATTCAACCGATTGTTTCAACAAATCAATCGATTCTTTTCCTGAAAACCCTAACAAAATTATGTTAAGTGGCTTTAATATATTTTAAATGATCCTAACTACCTTGGCTCCTTCATTAAATGTTTTTGACCACTTGGTTGGGCTATATAAAGGTGGTTTTACGCTCCTAATCTTGGAGTAAGAAAAAGAGTTTATCAAAAATATTTTTTCCAAGATTTAAAAGATCTTTGGATCATTCTTAAGTGTGTGGAATAAGATTGGGTTGTAATTCTAAACTTTAAGCTTTGTAATACCCAGGTGTATTCTATTCCCTTCTTCCTTGATTACTGCATTTTTGTATTTGCTTTGCTAAGGAGTGTTGTGTGTTCTTGAGGTGTTCAAGATCAACATTCTTGGTGTGGTTTGCCAAAGATTGTGTGTTTCTTGAGGGGTTCAAGGTCACTACTTTGGAGTGTGGTGTTTGTAATCTGGTTTTGATTGCATAGTGGATTATCCAGTGGTTTTTGGGGACTGGATGTAACTCTTGGTGTAAGAGTGAACCAGTATAAATCTATTTGTGTGATTCTCTCTTTCCCTGATCTCACATATATCTGTTTTAAGTTGTTTTTATTAACTGTTGATAAAAACAACCGGTTGAATCGCAAAAACAACCGGTTGATTTTCTGGAAATCAACTAAAAAAACTTTGTGCATTGCTTTCCTTAGTTTCTTTCTTTGTGATTCTTCATTGCCTTTCATTATATCTTCAAAGTTTTTGAAAATCTTTCATAAACAATTCACCCCCCCCCCCCCCCCCCTTTCCCTTTCATCATTCTTCCCTTAATAATTTATTTCCGATCATTTCATAAAAAATATTCAATATACAAACTAAAAATATTTTTCTT
>Ga0123342_1010425_pt1 | contig 10654 bp, 7 predicted proteins | sample Turbeawhitnodule_FD_89960 | JGI IMG/M metagenome (GOLD analysis project Ga0123342, IMG submission 89960) | Root nodule microbial communities of legume samples collected from Mexico - Turtle bean Mexico white nodule | ecosystem: Host-associated > Plants > Roots > Nodule | place: Mexico: Nepantla... | reverse complement strand
ATCCATACACGATTATCCAATTTTTTGTTCCTTAAAACTAACACTCTTAGAAAATTATGTATCAAATTAATTTTTAACATTACATAACTTACTATCCAATATATAAACAATAAAATTAAAAAATATATATGACGTGTATGACAAGGCAGAAGTCGTGCCAAGTTGGCACGACTTCAATATGACGGGGCAGAAGTCGTGTCAAGTTGGCACGACTTCAGTATGACTTGACAGAAGTCGTGCCTAATTGGAACAATTTCTGCATATGAAGTCGTGCCAAATTGACACGACTTGCCTAAATTTGTAATTTTTTTTAAACAGACTCCATTTTGGTAAAAACCAAAAAAAATAACCCCATCATGATAAAAAAAAACCCTCTTTCTTTCATATTTTAACCAAAAAAAAAAGAAAAAATGGTTAGAATTGAGCTTGTTGACTGAATATGGTCGGTTTCACAATCAAATTTAGTGAGGTTGGAAATTAAAGTGAGTATAGATTTATTTGCACAGTGATTTTAAAATGGATATTTATTTGCAAAAGAAAATTCAAAATTGGTGTTAAAGAAAAGAGAGAATGGTTGGGGAATTTCTAGAAATAAGAACACTTAAGCGATGATTGCGGCGCCTCTTGCAATGGAATATTTTGTATTCTATTTACCTCTTCTCCATATCTTTCTCTTTTCTCGTAACTAAAAAAATAATACTTTCTCTTTTTTTTTTCATTTTCTAATACTGTTTTCTCACGCTCACAAAACACTATTATATTATTTTCATAATAATTTAATCTCTCTTTCAAACTTTCAAACCTTCAATTTCAGTTTCTATTAAAATACCGACAACCTGGTTTCCACCCTGCATGAGGAATGGGATGTTGTGAAGTCAAAGTCAACATAAATATGTTTTTATATTATTGTTGTTATTAAACTATTAATGTGTTTGTAATTTAGGAAATGGCACGTTAATTGAAGATGAAAGAGGGTAAAAAAAAATAAAGAAGAAGAACGCGTAGAGCAGAAAGAGACACAAGGGATCGAATTGCGTGCACGTCTCTGCAAATATTAGAGACTGCATCTTTGCTTTTCCTAGCCATGCCCATGCTGGAAACCACCCACCCATCAAATATCCTTATAATTTCCATTTTACATGGATTTTCATTTTTGTAAAAGTAAAACATAGGCTTAAATAAATTACTCCACACTCACAAATATATATCAACATTTTTTAATATTTATTTCTATACCAACCATTTACTTAATTCATTAATTAATAAAAATAAAAGTGGTCTAAAAAAATTATTAACATCTCACATAAACATCTACTACTAACGATCTAACGATAAATATATAATAAATCTAACAAACTTTCATTAATATAGATTTTAAATGGATATCATACAATATTAAAAAATAGACTTTAAATCTAACTTAATCTTATAAAATAGGTTTATTGAAGTTTGCATCCACTTATATACAGTAAAAATATCTTTGTCTTTAATAGACGTGTGATGTCCAACATTTTTTTCAAACAAGCTATATGAAAAATGTAAATTTTTATAAGAATGCAATCAAATAATCCAAGTTTGGTTCATATTAAAAATAATTCAAAGATAAATGCAATGATGATTAATTTATTAGATATAAATTGAAATGAATTAATTAGTCAATCCAATTCAATAAACTTGATTTGTATCATTAGATTCTTGGAAACAACCTAATTCAATCTATAACTTAGCCCCTTCTACTTTCTATCCACATTGAAGTATGCATTCTTAAGGTATCATGAACTATTCACGTGATATAAATTAATCAAAATAAATACTTTGAAATTTATGTTTTTAGTTTTTCTAAAATAAAAAATGTGGTTTCAATTCTTTTGAAAGATTGTATTTTTTAGAGAAAATTGGGATTTAGAATTGTTATTAAATTTTAGTTATATTCATTTTGAGAATAAAAATAAAACATCTATAAATTAAAGAGATAAAATGGAACAAAAAATTTGAAATTCAAAAACCAGATTGAAAAATATTTGGAGTACCCACCGTGGGAATAGAATAAAAGTAATACAGTTTATGGTATTTAAGAAAACTGAGCGAAAATATATAGATGTGGAAGAATCACAAAAACTGCTTTTTAAAATAACAATCTAAATATGTGTGCAATAAACTTTCCTTTCCTATGTTTTCTATACAAATATTCAAGAATAGAAAATAGATCGTGATTAAATAGTAAAAGAAATGAAAAAACAGGAAATAAAAAGTAAAAGTAAAAACTTTTCATAAATCTTTGCCAAATATAAACTATCATTGTTGAATAATTAATGGAGATATGTCGATATTAAAGTAGTTTAAACCATGCTAACTTTGGTTCTTATTCTAGTATAGGCCATACATTATACACTAATCCAGAGCACTTGAGAATTAATGTCTGACACTCCTTAATACATTTTTGCCGTAGTGGTGCCAATTTGTCCTCTTCTGTTTGGTTTATATCAGTCTTGTATTTAGTGTATCAAAAATAAATTCAGCTAAGTTGATTTATATAAAAGTTGTGAAATGGATTGAATATATTTTTGTTTAGATTAACACTAGTTCAAATTTTAAATCTTTTATATATTTAGATTTTTTTTTTATATTTATAATAAAAAAATTATTAGAATGAGTTTTTTTTAAAGTAATAAACAAATTTTTAATATAAATTTGTATTATAATATTATAAGATTCACATTAATAATGAGTTAATATAAAATAATTTAACATTTTAATCTTTACCATTTAAAAAAAGTTGACAAGAAATTCGTTTACCACATTAAAAAAAGCTGACAAAGACTCACTCTAATAACTACTTAAGTCTAAAATTTGACAAAAACCAAGACTCACTCTAATAACTACTTAAGTCTAAAATTTGACAAAAACCAATTTTGCTTAAAAATCTTAGAGGAAATACATATTTATTCCTAATTATTAACTTTCAGGTTAATTTACAAATATGGAAAAAGTAAAAAAAAAAAACAAAATATCTTTATGAGAATAATTTGAAGAGATGGTGCAATCATATTTGATTTTTGAACTTTCTTTATTGTAACATGTTTGCGCTATCAATTTTGAAACACTGCAGTAAAATGAATTCCTTAAATAGGAAACAATTGGTCAACAATAATAATTAGAAGTAGAAGAAAAGTAGTATGAATGTAAAGCATCATAAATTGTTCATTTACTAACCGTATCCAAAAAAAAATTCAGGGGCATAAATTATTAATGAATAAGAGGTTTATAGATTGTTGAGAACATTATAGGAATAAACAAATACTGGTATATGGAAGGTTACTTTATACTCCACTGTCGTTGCGTATGATGAGTTAATGTTCTGTGTGTTCTTTATCGGTATTTAAACAAGTTACGCCAAATAATATGATTGTTGATCACAACTTAAGAAAGATTCCAGTGTTTTCTTTTTACATTAAAAAAGCATATTGTGTCACTTCGTGTCTCAATTATTTTCAAGATATAGATGGGTGATTATTTATCTACACCCTAAATATGTGGGTGTTGTTAATTGCAAACTTTGGATAAAATATAATTCTGAGTAATATCTTAACTTGGATATATGTGCACTAGCATACACCATTATTGGTACGTATGCCACTGTTTTCTTTTTATTTTTTTGTTTTCTTCTGTATGCATTTAATCTGAGCAGAGTAGTTAGTGTTTCAGAATAAGCCACGCTAATCAGATTGCCCTTTTCAACAATTTCCCGTAATAGTAATGAAAGTGACATGATTATGAAGCATATGCCCTTCAAAATCTCTTTTTAGATATGAATTTTTTTGTTTATTGAGTAAGATACTCCGTTGCAGGATATATCAATAAAGAATATAGATTTGTACTTTGAATGTAACAACTGCACAAATACAAACATGAACATCTAAAGCTTCAAATTTGAAAACTTGATCAACCTCTTTGTTTGATGACCCACTTGAAGAATGAGTGGTACTTGCCACCAAGATTTAACTAAACTGAGTTTGGGGTTTGTTTTGGATGAGATGAACAACTTTGTCATTAGAGGTTATTGTCCCAAACCTCAATCACATGAAAGGACTAATTCAAAGTGTTTTGATGGGCATAATGGGGTTGTTGTGGAGGGGCTACACTAACATTTATGAAGGCTTTGAAGGGTGGAATGAATCAGAAAAACTGCACTAAAAAATAAATAAAAAACGGTGGAAATTGATGGTGAGAAGGGGAAGGTGGTGGGTGACTTTTTGTGAAGGATGTGTGCCAATGGAGTGAAGGATTGGAGCATCTCTAAATGGGCCAAGGTCCCGTCTAATAAGGTCAACCACACCTATGCCTTGCATGGTTCTTTGACAGAGATAGAATTGACCCTAACGATTATATATTTTTTAAGGTACAAGGGCCTCACCAACCAAAAGCTCTAGATAAGTTTTTGGTTCATAAGGTGTGACATATCATTGGTCCACGAAGCCCTTGTCAACTTTCTTACCCTATAAATAATATATATCTGACAAACTATTGATGCAAGAGTTGGCTTGAAGCTATAAAAGCAAAGCAAATCACACCCACACAGAATCTAGGATAGACTTCACGGCTTAAATAATAGGTCACAAACTTGGACCGGCACTAACTTTTAAACAACCAATTTTCAACGTATCTAGTGTGCACACACCTCAAACTCTAAACACAATGCCTTCAACAAGGACCTCTTCAATAAACTTCTTTTATACCACCCAACTTGTATCATCAATTTCATCATGAAACAAGTTTAAGAATCAAGCTTAAAAACCCTTGTAACAATAATGAAACAAGTTAAACTATCCTCTTGGCTTGAATTAAATGTTGAGGTTGATATGCACCTACATTATTTTCATATTTAGTACAGTATCAAATGTGTCATGAACCTCATGTTACGTAAATTTCAGTGACTCAGATCATGAATATGGACAAAGCATACTTTATAATGTGTTTAGGGTTATGTTAAGTCACGTCTTTCTCAACAATAATAATGATGATAGCAAGAGTAATAGCAATGAAAAGAAGCTGGGGCAATGCTGCAGATATTCAACGAAAAGTTTGTATCTGCCACTTGAAAAACAAAAAGAAAAGGAAGGGAGAAAAAGGAAGAAACGAAGACTGGTTCTAAAGGCTGATACAGCTTTTGACTTGTGAGAACACTCAGCGTTGTTTATGGGTCCCCATGTGAAGAGTCTATGCCCATAAAATTAATTAGCCTGCTATCCATATAATATTCAACCATGTGTCAAGCTAGAACCCAACAACGAATCCTGTTTAGGCACATGAATAACAGTGCCACTTTACCTAACTCAACCATTCATAACATAAGATCACTTAGACTAAGATCCTGGTTTAACCTCTTTCCTATGACGTCGTTGCTTTCCACAAATTGTATTATTAGACCACTTCTATAGTCTAAATCAGGTACCAAGGGATTTACTCATGACTTCTCCCTTCATTTCGCATCATCTCACTCACATATTTCGTTCAGCCTATGATTCTGTGGGACCTTTTTTACTACCCTGCTGGCCCAGATTTTTAATTCAAATAACAGTTTCTTCACACAATTAAGCTTTACACCGGTACTACAAATTAAACAAAAAATATGCCACTGAGCCTGCACATGATGTGTTTCCAAACGTTATAGATACCAGTAACATGTATACATAGGCCCCCAACTTTAGAAACACGTATGAAATTTGGTTTGCTAGTCTTGAACCCAAAGGCACCAGCTTGTTGAATTCTCTGTTGATGAATATCCCAATTATACACACGAGCAATTGTAATTTGATCAAATATAGGGAAGAGCCAGAAATTGATAGTGTCAGACTTTTTAAATATATGGTTAAATATGTTTTTAGTTCACCGTGATGAAAAGAATGTTAAGGGATAAGCATTTGACCAATATGAATAAAGATAAAGAATATTTTCTTTCATATGTTACAAACTTCATAACATAAAAATATAGCCAGAAATAATGAGGCAAAAATACAGAGATTCATAAAACTAAAATGCTGAAACAAGCAGCAACACTACATATCCAAGGGAGGAATATGATAAGAACCCAGATAAGGAGATAGAACCAAAGAAACTGAAATCGATTTTAAAGTAGGTTAACTCATAGGATGAATCCTCTTACAATATGTATCAGGAAAATAACGGTGGATTGGAGCAGAGCTCCCTTACAAGATACTGAAAACGAATCAACTTCTCTTGTCAACTCCAAACCAATTGTTAATTTGTCAATGCCTCCTCCAAAAGATTAATTATCTACAACACCTTGCATGATTAGTACCACTCCTTCTTCCTCTTGAACACAGCCACATAATAATTCTGTTACTTCCCTACCCATTACCTTTTTCTCCCCCCTCCTTGCTCTTGCCCCCACCTGTCCCCTTCTCCTCTCACACCCATAAATCTGGTCGGCCCCCATTTCCTTCACGACCCATATCCCTCTTTGTACCTCTCCTTTGTCATACATTTCTTATGGGCCTATCATAATATCTATCCTTAAATACTAATCTGTATATCAATGGACAAAAATTAAAAATCAATAAGGTAAGGAGCAAAGAACTCAGTAGTTTGTCTATAAAGACAATTGCTGTTTGATCCATGTAGCCACTCCTTCCTAATGGGAAAAGACTTATTGTTGTCGTAAGGAAGTGTGGAACATCTAGAATATCCCCTTATTTCTTAAAAGTTTACAAAATGAAGTGAGTTGAATCTCTTCGATCAATAAATAGAACTAGTTATAAATTACAGTTAAACTCACAACCCAAGTTGGCAACTGCTTCATGGAAGACAGCTAAACTGGATGCATACATTATCCACCAACATCTGCACATCTAATCAATGTGAGTCATGCATGTACTGGTACAAATACATATTGAATCTTCCTAGATAGACATGTAACATACCAATTTTAATAAGGGTATGAGGCTTGAGTACGCTCCAGTGCACCTAGTTTGGTTGGTTGGTACCACACAGGGCAGCTATGCCCTTCCCCCACCCCCTCCTTTTCATATACTCTCTTTACTCAGAGTTTAGGAATCAGGAGGAAACCTTGAGGATGTAATAAAAATACAGCAACCATCGTACATATGGTGGGGGAGATACACATACTTAGAATAAAAGGCACATCTTTTCATTTCAGTTGCCTGATAAAAGCTAATTTGGCTATTCATATCTAAAACTTCTTCCTCGACATAAAATACAAATATCTTTTACTTGAGCAACCACTACAGCCACTACTTTATGGGAAAACAGGGTCCAAATAAACCTCACCAGTACCCCTCTTTGCTTCCAATGTAGCAACAACATGTAAACACTTCTCAATATTTGGTATCTTTGCCTGACAAACACAACCAATAAATTGTGCATTAAATGCGTATGGAGAGAAAAAAACACAAATACAAATACTTACAAAATTTGACACTTAGAAGTTACTGATTCTAAGTAGACATTCTTACTTCTATGATTTAAGTCAGTTAAGAACCTAGAAGTATGAAGCCTATGCCATTAGTAAAAGAGAAAGCCGTTGCCTGAAATTAAAGTTAGAGAGTTTTTCAGCTTATATTCATGATAGGGAGTGGATATTATTGGTACTTAGCAAACAGGAATACAAATACAAATATTTACAAAATTTTAAACATAGAAGTTACTGATTCAAGCAGAAATTCTTACTTTTATGATTTAAGTGAAGAACCTGGTAGTATGAAGCCTATGCCGTTAAGATAATGCAGTTGCCTGAAATTGAAGTTAGAGAATTTTCCAGTTTATATTTGAAGGTAGGGACTTGGATGCTATGGGGTACTTGAATCCCACATCGAATCATATTGAATGCTCAGTGGAGTAATCAAGTGTTTGGTTCCTCCCTTAACAGCTAGCTTTTAAGAGTGAGTTCCTCAAGTGTTTCTTGATGTCTATCAATTTATCAGCCTAATTACAATGCAACTGCATCAGCTGTGATACCACCAATTATGATGTGGTTCCCAGCCTACAAATCAAAATGTGGAACCCCATGAACCAGTTCAAAAAATTAAGCAACCATATATAGCAAGAAAAATTAAGAAGTTTAAGATTCCTTTGCTTAGCAAGAGGTTTCATTTCTATTGCTGAAGCCTGCAGCAGTAAATTCTGAGTGATTCATAAAATTTTATGAAACAGGAATGAAATTTACTGTGTGCATGGCAGAAATTCATACTACATATTTAAGAGTGAAAATGAGTTTTTAGTTATGCAAGTATCTATTCAACATTCAAGGTAACAGAAACCTACTTTTTTTTGTAGAACTAACACACAATAACAATGCAAGAAGTTCTGTTGCATAAGTCACTCACTGTTAATATAGGAAGCTTTAGGATGACCTATATTTAGGTTAATGGCTCAGTAACAAAAAAGACACCAAATTGTTATCTAATTTATACTACCATGATGCAACAAATATGTACAGCATCGATGATAAACAGAAAATCAAGGAAATAGGGAAGAAACTAGTGAGTGTACAATAACTAACAACCCTATCATTGCCAACAATATAATCTGAAACCGTTTCCACAGACTCATTTTATAAGAAATAGAAAGATGAAGTAAAATATAAGAAAATGCACACTTGGTGAATCCCAAAAATGAGAAATTAAGCAAGATGGAATCACATCAGATGCAGTATAAAATTCACATTAAAAAAACAGCATGACACAATAATGTTGAGAATCTCACACATAGGCAAAATGCCTTACTATACTCATCCAATGCCAAAACTGAAAAGGAAAACAAAAATCAATTGAAGGGTCAAGCAGCAAATAGCACATTAAAAAAGTTTTTGAGAATCTAAAGTCCTCCGAAGCCAAAGAAATGAAGTTGGCATCTCCGAGAACAGGCAGAAATACACAATGAGTACATTGATTATTTGCGGAAAGAAGAAACCTTTGTTGGAGAAAAGCAAGAGGGTTGGCAACAGTAGCAGCCATTGCTGTGGAGTCTCAAAACTCAGAAAATTGAAAATATCATGCCAAAATTGCGTTCCTTTGTTTTTGGGTCTTTCTCTGTTTTCATCTCAAAATTGAGTCTCAACACTCACCCTCCCCATCTTCCCTGCTATCTATCAACCCTTTCAAAGTAAAGTAAAAAACACTTGAAATATGGGTATGTTTGAAAAATTTCTCTCTACAACGAAATTCAGAAAAAGAAATTATATTAAAAGTTTAAAAACGAGTTAAAATGTGGATAAAGCTTTCAAAAACTAGTTTATAATAAATTAATTTTAACTTTTATAAAAACTTTCTTTTTTTCTTCTATTTTTTTCAAATAAAATTGCTCAAATATATCAACACTTTTAGAAAACAAAAATGAAAAACATTTCGCCTCAACATATTTTATATAAAGACTAAACTATAATTTTAATCATGAAAACTAAAAACATGTTAGCTTATATTGTTACATTGTTTAAACCTTTTCTTTATAGATAGATATATTTTTAAAAATACAATTAAATATATTATTTATTATACATTGTACAATAATAGGATAAGTTTTATCACTAACATTAATAAAGGATTTTCCTATTTTTTTATACATACAATTTTTTACCATTTTGCCTTTAAATTAATTATTTTTTAAAACTTAAATAATTAGTTAGGATAAAAAAAATCTATACAATAAAATAAAATATATAAAACAACTTGTGATTTTTTTTTTGTAATTTATTTATAATCTATAACATTAATTAAAAAGATTTCTTTATTAACTACTTTTTTTATGCATACAAATTTTTACTATTTTATTCTTTATGTAATTATTTTCTTAAACTCCAATAACTATTTACTTACCATAAAATTTTTACTTATACAATAAATATACTTCTTATAAATTCTCTTATAATCTATTAATATTTTTCATTTTGGTAACTATTATAATAATAATTTTTTATCTTTTTATTGTGAGAAAAAATTGACACACATGCTTGCTTACCCATATATTTTTCATTAACATTATATATAATCAATAATTTAATAATATGTTTATTTTTAATAACTATTATAATAATAATTTTTTATTTTTATTATTATAAGAAAAGAGTTGACACACATACATGTCTTTAACTAACGTTATATATAATGAATATTCTGTTTATTCTTTGTTTGCTTTGTTATTTTATATTTTTTTCATTTTCTACATTAATATTTTGTATTTCTAAAATATTATTAAAAATAAAATGAAAAATTTCTGTTCACTATATATATCACTGATGGGAAATAGGCATTTTTAGTTTCTATATTTTTAAGAAAATAAAATTAAAAAAGTAAGAAAATAGTTGATAGTTTATAATATGTACAGTTGAAATATTGGCTATATTTTTTAATATTTAGATAATTTATTTCTATTTCTTGTTTTAATTTTAAAATATAATTAAAAAAAATAAGAATATAAATTATGTACATCAAATAAGTAAATTTATTATTATAAATTATAAGAGAAAATTGTTTCATATTAGTTTTTGAATTTTTAATAAAGAAATAAATCTCTATGGTATATATATATATATATATATATATATATATATATATATATATATATATATATTAATATATTTTTATATTTTTATAAAATATAAAAAAAAAATATATAATAT
>Ga0123342_1010424_pt1 | contig 10656 bp, 5 predicted proteins | sample Turbeawhitnodule_FD_89960 | JGI IMG/M metagenome (GOLD analysis project Ga0123342, IMG submission 89960) | Root nodule microbial communities of legume samples collected from Mexico - Turtle bean Mexico white nodule | ecosystem: Host-associated > Plants > Roots > Nodule | place: Mexico: Nepantla... | reverse complement strand
TCGGTTGCTCCGCTATCCAAAATCCATGGTTTCGTAAAAGCAGAATTAGAAGAGGAGTTATGGGCAAGCAGACCTGCAGAGCTAACAAACGTGTCACTTTTACCGTTATTGTTGAGCGAGTAATAGCCATTGCCAATTGCTGAATTTGCTCAGCACTGAAGCGTTGTACAAGGTTTCTATCGAACTCGTTACTGTGCCTTCTTTGCCAGACATGATTTTTTATTTAGGGGATAAAAATGGAGAGGTTGTCAGGGCACCAAGATCGGTGCTATGATACCATATAAGAAAATGATAAAAAATAGAAGAAGAAAGACTTATGTGTATATTACATCACTTCATGTATAGGAAATATATAAAGAATTTCTATTCCCCAAATTACAATCTAATTAGGTAGAATACTAATCATGAGATTATATAATTATTAAATTAATTACATATAATATCGTCAAATATTGCATACAATAATTGCATATAATTTGATAATTATTATTTCCTTAATAATTTCTTTAATAAAAAAAACTTTTTTATTATAAACTTTAAGTTTTCATTAATTTAGGAATTATTTTCGTATTTAACCCTATAACTCATTCCAGGTTGAATATTGAATACTATACCTATATTATTTTTTCCTTTTAGATATTATTATTTAAATTATTTATAAATTAGCAATATTCATATGCCTCTTCTCTCTTTTTTGGACAAATAAGATATAAACTTAGGTTGTGTATAAAATTCCAAAATAGGCTACCCTCCCCCACCCACTCCCAAAATATTCAGTAGATGGAATGTCAGAAACAAACATTTAATATTTTAAACTAAGAGAAACAAAGGTTAGGAATAAATAAATGAAACGTAGATATATAATCTCTAAAACCCAAAATTAAATATCTAAACTTTTTTGACATGTCATGAAAAGCTGAGTTAAAACAAATGGATATTTTGAGAGAAATAGATTACATAAAATGAATTTACATTAACTTATACTTCCACGATAACAGACTTCCATTTAAACGTTAGTGAAATTATGTAGATATGTTATCTTATGGTACACATAGTTTCCCTCCAAAATATTTAGCAAAATAAACTAACTAACGTTAAATACTCATGATGTTTTAATCAAACACACCAGACACGATTTCAAACAAAAAAATTAATCGTACAAAAAAATCATAAAAAAACTGTAAGCATTTGTACTTCACTTAGTTTTCATATCATACACTTGAAGAAGGGAGCCCGAACCCAAACCCACCACCTTATTTTTCCATTTACAAGAGACCAGACCCGACCCGACCCGATCCAATTGACAGAATCTTTAATCCGGTGGTACAGAGAACAGTAAACACTAGCTTTTGTGACGGTTGAGGTTATCCCAAAGCGAAGCGCATTCCCTCTTAGCGAAACCCACGCGCTGGTTTTCCAAGTCATACACCACCTCGAACCCTTGCTGCTGATAGTTCCCAAGTGTGGCCCCAGGTCCACCGCTCAACTCACTGTCATCACCACCGTTCATCATCATCAAGCACCCAACCTTCCTCCTAACCCCATCATCACCGTCCAAAAACTCATAAAAATAGTTCCCCCTAGGCAGCACCACATTTGAATCATTACCCACAAAGTGCCACGTCACCGTAGGCACCTCCACCAAACCTTCCAAAAAATAACAAGGTTCAAGCCCCGTTTTTTCCTCCACCTTACTCGCGCGTTTCTGAACTCGCCCGACTCGCCGGTCGAACTCACTCACCACCGAGTTATACAAACTCGCCGGCAACATCGTGAACGTGGTTCCGCTGTCAACAACCACGCCGCCGTCCCCTCTGCCGTTCACCCTCCGCAGCATCTCCGGCGCCAGAATAGTCCTCTTCCCGACGGAAATACCGGAGAGACCGACGCAGTAAAAATAAGGATGCTTCGGGTTCCGAAGCATGGAGGTGTAAACAAACTCACTACCCTCGCCGGAGTCGTCGTAGCGGCCGAGAATGAGTGGACTCGGTTTGCGAACTCGTTGTTCATCGAAAGAGTGAGAAACCAGACAGTAAGAAAAACGGTTACCGAGGTTTGGAGAGAGCGTGGCAAGTTGCGCAGGGAGGGACAACAAGCCCCAACCGAAACCCGCGACGCCGGTGGGTTCAGCGAGTGCGGTGTGGGCGCAACCGAAAGTGAAGTTTTTAAGGAAAAGAGAGGACATAGATAGCGAATCGCGGTAGAGGCGCGCGATGAAGCTTCCGTCGCCGTAAGCGTAGTAGAAAGGTGGACACGTGGCAGAAGAGCAATCAAAGGTTTCAATGTTGTCGAGAGGACAACGTGCGATTGCGCAGAGGTCGTGGGAGGACATAGAGGAGTGTGCTGCGGAGCATGCAGGGGATTGGCAGGAGACGCGGTGGGAGCGCGTGAGTTTGAGGGGTGTTGTGGCGTTGAATTTGCCTTCGCAGAGAATGCATTGGAAGGGTGCGCATGGGAACCACACGAGGTCGCTGCCTGTGTCCATGTAAAGGGTTATGGATTGAGAAGGGTGTGAACCTAAGTTGAAGGAAAGGGTGTAGTCGCTTCCTGAAGAAAGTGGGAGAGAGACTGAGTTTTGGCTCTGGCGATGGCGGTGGAAGCGTGCGACTGAGCGAGTGGAGGTGGTTTTGAGAAGGTGATGGGTACTGTTGAATTGGGTTTTGGAAATTGAGTGTCTTAAGGGTAACAGAATGATTTGGTGTGCGTGGGAAATGCAGAGCATGAAACAGAGGAGGAACAGTGGAGAAGGCATGGTTTGAGTTAGAGACAGGTTTTGAATTGTAGGAGGAGAGAGTGTATAGTATAACCTAGTAAGTTGTTGGTGGTGGGGGTATACGAGGAAGGTGTTATTGTTATTGTCTTTGCTTAATGTGTATTCATGATTACTCAATATTCAAGCAAAGAAGAGTTTAAATCATTTGAAAATTCAGCAGCTTTGGAATTGGAGACTGCAATGAAGTTGCTTTTGGCACAATAATTGGGATTTGGTAGCTTAAGCAAAGTATAAGATAAGAGAACCTTGTTTTGTTTTGTTTTGTGACTCAGTTCTGCGGTTTTTGCTGCTTTACCTTTCTCTGTTAAAGACACATAAATATTAGCCTCTTTATACTCTTTTCTTTTTATAGTTATTTCTTTCTGGAAATATTCTGATAAAATTATCATTTTGTTAATGAATTCCAACTTCAAAAATGTGCTCACTTTGTCTGACTTAATTAGGTGTTAAGTATGATGAAGTGGGCATCAATCTTTTTCCAACATATTAATGGGATTGGACCCCTTCCTAATAATACTCCTTATCCTTAAGCTTCACTATGGAATCTTAAATTGCAAAATTTCATATATTTTTACGCGTATTAAACCTTCCCTTTTATTGCTTCTATATAATTATATTTTTTAACAAAATATTTCAGAAACATTAGTTTTTCTATTTAATACTCTTCTTTTTTGTAACCTGTTATAGTAATTTAAGGATACACAACTTTATCGTTAACAATTAAATGACTTTATCGCCCCTTATTTAAAAAACGACTATCTAGGAATATCCACGTCTTGAAATTTAAGATGCTCTAAAAAATATTATTTTATTTTTCTTCTTAATCAAAGGATATAACATTCTTTTTCACTTATTGTTTTATAATCTAGATTTTTTTCTTTAATTATTATTAACTGTTATTGTTATTAAAGACGGTAGTGAATTATCAGGAAATATTCTGAGATATCAAACTTTTTTATATATATGTCTACATTCTTTTAGAGTGTCAAATATATAAAATATACTAATATTACAAATAATTTTATTTATATATAATTTTAAAAAAGGTAGGGAACCAAAGTCTTCAAATATAACCATGTTGTGCCACTGATTAAAGACAATTCGGTGAGTAACATTTTCATTATAATTTGATATATTTTATTGCATAAATAAAGGATTTTTTCATACAAAATTGTGGTTAGATGCATGTATAAATTTTAATTGTAATTTTATGAAATTATCAGTGATTCGTGAAGTTAATGATTTGTTCTCCTCCATAGAATCACGCATATTATAAAAAACCGAAAGGATGGGAAATTTACTTAAGCAGTTATTACTTGCTCGATATTTTTCATTAAAATTAAAATCATAGTTTTGAAATTGAAATAGCGTTCTTGGGAACATATTGAGCACTACACCAACTTATATCATAAGAATACAAAAGAGACAAATATTATTTTATAGTATATTTAATTTAAAAATATTATGTTTGATAATATATTAATTCATTTGTCGGTAATAAAATCTTGTTAATATTTTCTTCTCGATTCTTTTCTTTCCACGAGCTCGAATAAAAGAAGAATTAGAAAAAAAACAACTTTAAGTTTGTTGATATTTGAGATATCATTCCTATTTTTAATTTGAAAATTTATTTATCCATTTAAATTGTTCCAACTTTTAATTCATACGAGATTATTATATGTATTGGAACAACTATTTAAATTGTTTTGACTTGTAATTGATACAAAATTATTATATGTGGAACAAATTTTTCAGGTAATAAAAATGAAAAATTGTTTTTTTTCCTAATTAAGGACTAAGAAAATAAAATTTAATATTTTAATCTCAAATCTATTAAAATAATATTGTTAAGATGAATTATTGTTTCATAGTGTTTTTATTTTAAAGTTCACCATCGTCACAATTTTTTTAAAAAAAACACTTCAAAAAAAAATAAAAAAATATTTAAATTGCTTTCAAGTTTATTTCTTAAGTAATAATACAATATTATTAGACTTACCAAAATAATAGAAACTTATAATACAATCAAATTACTAACTTCCAAATTAATTATCTTTATATATAAGAAAGCTAAACAAATATTTCAAATTGGAATATTAAAATTATTATGTAAACCATTTTTTCACGTTGCTTAATTTTATTTACATAAACAAATAGACTAAAAATAAAAGACGGTATCTTTTATCTCAATGATAACAAATACGTGTTAATTAATGCAATTAATACATTGAGGAAATATAATTATAGTTTAAAGTTTCTTATTGAAATGAGATAAGAAAGGGAGTTATTATGAAGAAGATTCTCTTTCTTCCTCACTAGCTCAGTTATTAGAGTGATTAATCAATGATTCATTAATCCATTATTAATTTGAGTTTTTAAACATTGATTATAAATTATTTATAGCATGGAGTTTGTATTTCTTTTGAGAAACTTATTTCCATAGTTTATCTTTAGAAAAGTAAAATTGAGTATTCACGTTTAAGAAATTCATAATCAATCTAAAAAGAAAATTTTCAGATTATCCTCCGCAATAATTATATTCGATGTTCAAAGGGGTTACAAAATAAATAAACACATAGAGTTCTAATAAAATTGAATTAAATTTGAAGAATATTGTTGTATATTTTGAAGAATATTGTTGTATATTTTGAAGGTAGAAAATGTTAATTATACTATTTATAATAATTCTTCTAGTACAATTTTTAATATTAAACAATTCGAAAAATATTTTATCAAAAATAGGAATTCATTGTGGAAAAAGTTATTTTTAATTTTTTTTTTTAAATTAACGACTCTGGTTAATTTAGTAATAGATATAGGATTAGTGACATTTATAATACAATAATCTCTCATCCTTAAAACATTGGTTAAAAAGAAAAAACGAAAGGTAAAAAGAAAAAACATATGTTGCAATATTTTTTTTTTCTTTTCTTCCTCATTTGTGTGTATTATTAGTTTTAGCATGCTTAATATTTCTTGTATAAATTTCTCGCTCATCAATAGTATATCTGAAATGTTATGTGATTTTTTTTTATGAAACTTTTAAAACTTAAGAAAACTATTTTGCAGACCTAAAATATTTTTTAATTTTTTTAATATCAATTTTCTTATGGATAAAAAATTATAAATAATATGTTAGTGGATAGTTTTTTGGGATTTAAAATCTGTTTGATATTTTCTACCTATTTATATAATTCACAAGATAGTTTCTTTTGGATTGTTTAAGAAATTAGTGTTTATGAAGTATTATTATTATATTAATAACTTTTTTATATTATTTTTTGGATTTTTTTTTTATCAAAGTTCCTTACTTTTATATTTAACTCTTCCCCTATATTTAAAATTCACATGCAAATCATGTAGGGATTTTTTACTTCTCTAGTGTCATTCCATTGTTATTGTTACTTTTTTTATTTATATTAATGAAGAGGAAGAGATAAAATTATAATATAAGCGTCAGTTATGCAGAGCACATTTTACTATAAAGATATTACTTTATTATTTTTACTATATTACTTTGTTATTTGTATGAAAAAATATACTATACTTATCATCTAAACAATCTCAACTATTCATTTAAAATAAAATAAAAGAAAAAATAGTTACTCTTTTATTATATTCTTATATGAAAGGGGAATGAATCATTAATTTTCTCAAATAATATTAATGGTTTTAATCTTTAATTGTTCTCATCACGAAAGGAGATGGAGTATTTGTAAAATATATTTTAACATTTAAGATTCGATATACGATAGTTGAAGTAGTGATTAATGATACAAATGTGTATACACTATTAAGAAGTGAATTTTATGTCTAACTCAACTTTATAAAATTAGTTTATAAGGCAGGTAAGGTTTGAACACACTTAAATACTATGAAATGTCTTAATCTATAATCGATGTGAGATTTTGAACACACACTCTCACGCCGAGGCTATACTTATCATCTAAACAATTTCAACTATTTATTTAAAAAAAAAAAGAGTAGTTCTTTTATCATGTTCTTATACCAATGGGGAATGAATCATTTCCTCAAATAAATATTAATGGTTTTGATCTTTAGTTGTTGTGAGCGTCTCCATTTCTAATATTCAAGATTCAATATACAATAGTTGAAGTAGTGATTAATGTTATAAATACGTTTACACGGTTAAGAAATGTTCTAATCTCTAGTCAATGGAGGATCTCCGAGTAACCTGATATCAGGTTAAAAAGTGAACTTTAAGCCTAACTCAATCTCATAAAATTGGCTTATAAGATGAAATTTACACCCACTTATATATTATGAAATGTCTTAACTTCTAATCAATGTGGAATATTCAACATATATTTATCTAATTCTTAAATGTGTATTTGTAAAAATATTATGTGAATTGAGATAACTTGTTAAATAAATCTTGTGATTAAAATAAGATTCCATAAATTCGTATTTTACTTAAATAATTTTCTTTAAGACAAATTTTTTTTGAATAATCGACCCATATTAGATTTTCAAACATTATGTGCATAGGTCTCTTGGGTCACTTTCGGAACCTATCAAATGTATAAAACACTTAATTATGTAAGAGCTTAAATGCAAGAAATTGTAATGTAAATATTTGGAAGGATTACGTAGCATTTTGTGGTCCAGTCCTGTTATAGCAGACAATGGAAAGTTTTGTGTCAACGAATTTATTGAATCAGAGTTAAAACAGAAAAAGACAGAAGGCACGACAAGGAAAAAAAGAAACGTGCCAAACGAAATCAACGTCAATGTTAATTATTTGAATGCAAAACTTTGAAGAAATCAACGTCAACCTGATTTTGGATTCTTTTTCTACTTAATTGTTTAAATTAATGACCAATACTATATCTAACATCCATGTAAATTAAAATTAGAGAAGTGCGGGTAACATTCTAAAAATGGAGAAAACTTAGAGTGTTTTGTGACTAAAAATATTGTAAATAAAAATAAATATAGAACTATTATGTAACAAAAAAAATTGTGTTAAGTTTGATCAATTTTTATAGAATAACAATTTTTAAATTAGTTGTGTTTGTAACATTTCAAAATGGATAGACTTAATATTTTTTAAATTAAACTATTTTAATATAAATATATAATTGTTACATAGTGAATTATAATACATTACAAGAAAAATTGGTTTTAAAAATTATTTTTTTCTCTAAAATAATAAAATTAGTCACTAATTTAATTAAAGATTAATTTAAAATCTAATAGGAGTTAGTGACTACAAATTTAGTAACTAATTTTATGTAACAATTTAGATTCTAATTAGAAACTAATTTAGTTACCATTAAATAAAAACTAATGTAGTAACTAAATATATATAAATTAATTTAATGACCAATCATATAGAAACTAATTTATTAATCAATTTCATTGAAATCAATTTAGTGATAAAAATATATAAAAACTCATTTAGTGACCAAATATATAAATACAAAAAAATGGTACTATATTGGTTTCTAAATAATATAATTTATTATGAAATATAATTTTATTTACCTACTTACTCTTTCATATTTTATATTTATTTGTAGATTTAAGTTCACTAATTTTAAGGGTGAGTTACGTCTAAGAGGGTGTTCTCAAGCATAATGGTAGAGTTCTTACGTGATAAATTTTCGTAGCTGATATGCATAAATTTTCATGGCATCATAAATCAAAATGTTGCTTCCATATATTTTCTTGACAAGGTTCACATGAAGTGAGTCATCCTGTATCAATACATTGTTTTTGCATAACCTTATCAATAAGGTTCACAAGGAGTGAATCATCTTGAATCAAGTTGTTACTTTGGAAGTCTTCTCGGTAGGGGTTCACAGGTGTGAATTATTTTGCAACAGGAATCTGCTGCTTTGGGAGCCTTTGTGGTAGAGTTCACATTGAGTGAATCATTTTGCATCGAGAATACATGCTGCTTTGGAATCCTTCTCAACAAGGTTCAAATGGAGTGAAATATCTTGCATTAAGAAGATGTTGCTTTGGAAGTCTTCTCGGTAAAGTTCATATGAAGTGAATCATCTTGAATCGAGAAGTTATGTCTTTGGTAACCTTCTACAGAGAGTTCACATGAAGTGAATCATCTTGCACTAAGAAGGTATTGCTTTGCCCTTAGAAATTGTATGTAATTCTCATTTACTCAACAACATAACTTATCAAAACCTTTTCAACACAACCCTTTGTAGGAGAAAATTCGATGGTAGAAAATAGTATATTTGGCCGTAACATATAATTCGACGTGAAAAATTTCAACTGATTCGCATTCCAAGTGCTTGGTATCTTGGTCTCATTGAGATTTTCGTTCCTGTATACTCCCTTGTCGAGGCTATGTTGGACTTGGAAGGGTCCTTCTCAATTTGAAGTGATTTTTCCTCTACCATTTCTTTTTGTGTGCTCTTCTCTCGAGTGCAAATTGGACTCACACTTGGTTGTGAAAGTTTTTTAGTTCTTCCATTAACATAATTTTTTTTGCTCTGCCTTAGTTCTTTTAGGTTGATTGTCGGTTTCTTGTATAGATTATTGAAGAAGGGGCTCGACTTTAGGACAATGACTATGTGATGCATGACTACCTTTGAACCGAGGTTTATGATATCAAGGTTACTTTCCTGAATCATTCCATAAAAGCAGACAATGATTATGTCTTTTCCTATTTAGTGTTGTCAAAATCTATTGATTTTATATGGTGTAGTTGGTTGGTTGTTAATTGTGATTCGAACTTAGCAATCAAGGTATCAGAGCAACCAATCAACTAGGAAGGGAAATGGGTGAACCAACTCAAGGTATCCCCTTGAGAGATGTTAGGAAGGCACTACATATGATTGTGTCTTCCTGAAGTGTACATGCTAACATGTGTGATATATATGTCAACATGTTTTTATGGATTCATTGTACCTGTCTAAGGTGAGATTCTTCCAATAGGATGGAAGGATGTCTCCATGATCCCTTTCATGAAAGAGTTCCAACATGATGATGCACCAAATGTCGTATGAGTGGAGGTGTGTGGATGACTTTTGATTATTTGATATTTGTCTGCAGGTTCTCCTTATTCCGGTTCGGGATCTAGCGATATGGTAATGCTACCTTCCGGCTTTCACGACATCTGTTTCCTCAATGTTTTTTCTATTCAAGGTTTGTAGTTCCTTTCAGAGTTCTCTTGATAATGCAGTTTGATCTACATGGTTCTCTTGTCCTTCTTCCAGGACAAGTCTTTCGTTGCTTGTCATTTTGTGTGGTAACCATGTGGTCCTTTGCCAAGGTCTTTCCTGATTTCACGGTGGACGTCAAAATGTTCTTACAAGACTAAGATGACCTGTATAAGACCACATATTTCCTGTTGGTTAGTCTTTGTATTTGAAAGTCTTCCGTTCATAGTCATTTCTCGATCTTGGGGTCTCGATCTTGGGGTCTCAATCTCGTAGATGGAGGTACATGTAAAAGTACTTAAACGCTCAAATTAATGTGTGTAGATAATCGTTAATGTAGTCATAGAATAATCATTAGTATCAATGGTGGGGTTTTTGACTATGATGGGGTTATTTTTTATTTTTTTTTACCAAAATGGGGTCCGTTTAAAAAAATTACAAATTTAGGCAAGTCGTGCCAATTCGACACAACTTCATATGCACAAATCGTCCCAATTAGACACGACTTTGCCATGTCATATTGAAGTCGTGCCAACTTGGCACGACTTCTGCCACGTCATAATTTTATTTTATTTTTAATTTTATTGTTTATATATTGGGCCACAAATGTCGTTATTTAAAAGGCCCCAGTATACAGTCTGCACAATATTTTAAAGGCTTATGAGGTCCAATTTAATCCAGTTCGAAATCAGGATTATTGGTCTACTTACACGGGACCAAATTTCTTACCTGACC
>Ga0123342_1010423_pt1 | contig 10657 bp, 8 predicted proteins | sample Turbeawhitnodule_FD_89960 | JGI IMG/M metagenome (GOLD analysis project Ga0123342, IMG submission 89960) | Root nodule microbial communities of legume samples collected from Mexico - Turtle bean Mexico white nodule | ecosystem: Host-associated > Plants > Roots > Nodule | place: Mexico: Nepantla... | reverse complement strand
ACTAAAGACCTAAAGATGCTTTAACAAAAGAGGTTTCTAATGTTTCCCTCTTAAGCACCTTTCTAAACAATATTCTTTATTATTTAAAACTTGGCCTTGCCCCTCATGGGATGGACTTGGGCTCTTTGGGCTTTGGCCTTCTTGGGCTTGGGCTTGGACTTTGGGCTTGAGCCTCATCTTTATTGTTATGTCTTTTTTTAATTTTTGAGAAGACTAGAAGGAAGAACTTTAGATGTGAAGGCAAATGACCTCTTCCTTCATCAATAAAAGCCTCCTTTACTTGATTCTCATCATTAATTTTGTTTTTGTGAGCGTTTAGGTGTTTTTTTTTTCTGTTTCTAATCTTTGCATATTACTCTTTATCTCCAAATATTAAAATTTTCCAAATAATTGCTATGTTGATGTTGTATGTTATGTGTTTGTTCATTTGATTTAGAGTACATAACTTGTTTCATAAAAGTCCTCTTGTATTTTTCTGAGTATATGCTTTGGTGCCTTTTCATTCTTAGGTATTCTTGAGTCTCTTAACTTGTTATTTATTCATTAGTAAGTTTCTACATACATTTCCAATAACTTTCTTAACGTTTTGTTTCATTGTTATTTGACTTCTTTAGGTTTTTGTTTAGTTTCCAAAATTGTATGATTTACACATAGTTTTGAAAAATTATCTTGACCTCATTTCGCATCTAAATAGTTTGAAATTTTTTCTGCAAAGACCATAACATGTGTACCACACTCATTAAAAAAGGCACATCCTAATCTCACCAACAAAAAAAGTTATAATTCAAAACGCCAGGACTTTTTCTGTTTGCCAAACTGTTTCAGTGCTAGTTTTGCTCTCGATTTTAAATTTTCTGCACCTAATTACCTTGGTTTTTTTAGCTTGAAAATTTTATCTTATCCTTTTTCATATGTTACCTTGAATTGGTTAAAATTTAACCTTCAAATTCACTGTATAAAAATTACCATAATTTTTACAATCCAATATGCGAGTTCTGAAACCAGTTTCTCTTTTGCTGTCAAACTGTTTGCGTTTTTAGAAGTTTTGTTGATTTGTTTCTCAGTGTATACATAACCGTTTTCCCTCAAATTTGTGGAATTCTGTTCCTTATTGAGCGCAGCATATACGATAAAAATTTCAGATTCAAAAGCTTTGTGTAAAAATACATATAAATTCTGAAACAGTCCCTGCCAATCCTCTCTAGCATTTTTATTTTTTTAATATTTTCTAAAGCTTTTCTTAGGTCTTTTGCTTGTGCTACCTTTTCTTGGTTGCCTTAATTTTGGCTTGTCTTTTATTGATTCTCTATTCTTGTTTGTCACATCTTATTCCATTTGAGTTTAGCTTTTCAAATTTTAGCTTTTCTTGCTTTATTTCTTGGCTTCCTTTATTACACAAATTTGGTGAGTTGGTGGTGCTTAAAGTGGTGCATCAAGAACTAGTGTGGTTCAATATTCTTTGGGTTCTACTTTGGTCTTCAAGACTCTATACCAATAAGAGAAAGAGGGATCGAAGAGAAGCATTTTTGGAGAGCTTTACCAGAGACCTTATATTTCTACTTGTAATTTTCTGTAGTATCACAGAACTTTGTGTCCTTTAAATTTAAATTTGGCTAGAGTAATTGCTTTTATGTTTTTTTTTTGTTTGGGAAAATGTCCAAACGACAATCCCACTAAACTGTGTAATAATTTTCGACCATTAGTGTGATAGTATGTCAGTGAGCTCTCAGTGTTCATTGCATTATCACAATAGGACTCGTTTAGCATTACATTTGCATTTCTTCTTGTTGTCTTTATTGTTGTCTTCCTTTCTTATTTTTCTTACTTATACGTCTCTGTGATACTTCAGGGTTAATCATTTTCTAGTGATTAGATAACTTTTCTTTGGTTTTAAGATTACTCTTGTATTCCCATACTCATGATTGTTTCTAAAATGGCTTTGAAGTTTTTGGAGAAAACTTACACTTGAATCCTTGATTTACTTCACAAAACTAAAACATCTTTTTGAAATTTATTTTATCACTCAAGTTTGAGTGTGTCTGAAGAAGTCCACATATGTTTCTTAGTCTCACTTAAGATTAGTGTCTTAGAGTCTTTTCAAAGTTTAACTTTATGAGAAAAATTAATTGGAGTTTCCATTAAGGAAGACTGGTGAAAGCTAACTAAGAAACACTTTGTACTTAAGTAGTCCTAGTGACTCGCCTCTTTTTCCTGAGAGTGAACTTGGAAACACTTTGACATTCAACCTTCTTGTAAACTGTTGATTTTCAAAAATCAAATAAAAATAAACACTACAAGAAAATCTGGAATTACATACCAATTATTACACACAGATAAAATTCCATATATAAAGTGAACGTTACATATAGATATTTACATACAAATTCTAATCCGTATGTAAGATATTTAAATTTAATTCAAAAAAACATAAATTATTACATAGATCTATAATTCGTATGTAAGGTATTTAAAAATTTAATTAAAAAAAACTGTTAAAACTTTAATTAATTAAAAAGTACTACATATGGATTATATTTGTATGTAATGTATTAGAAATTTAATTAAAAAAATGTTACATGCAGATTAAATCTGTATGTAACTTATTTCAAATTTAATTAGAAAATAAATAAATAAAATGTTACGTATGGATTATATCCATATGTAATGTATTAAAAATTTTATTTAAAAAACTGTTACATACGGATTAAATCCGTATGTAAATTATTATAAATTTAATTAAAAAATAACAAAAAGTACAACATACGGATTATATTCATATGTAATATAAATTAAAAAACAAAGCGTTACATACGGATAAAATCTATATGTAACTTATTTCAAATTTAATTAAAATAACTAAAAATTTAATTAAAAAAACTATTATATAAGGATATAATCCGTATGTAACTTATTTAAAATTTAATTAAAAAGTAACAAATAATGATATTATAAATATTAATAATATTAATAATAATAAAATGAATAATATTAATAATAATTATTAATATTATTAATAATATAAATATTAATAATAATGATAATAAGTATAATAAAAATTGTAATATGACAAAAGAACTTGTCTGGTCTAGTGGTTAAAACTTCTTTGGTCACTTAAGGAACTTGGCTTCGAGTCTTGTGAGGATGTGCTTGAAGAAAAATTAGAAAAAAATAAAAAAGTAAGTAGAAAAACTTATTAGATACCACAGTCAAAGGTATCTAATAAGTTCTAATAAGACTCCCCTATTAAGTTTCATTATCATTCCCCATACACCAATAATTCACAACTTATTTCACTCATAGTCACCCAATCCCACCAAATTCCGCGCCCCAAAATACAATTTTTCATATTGTTTACATGTTGTATTTCATGTCTTGATTTTTTTTTTTGTTTTAGTTCTACCATTTTATTTGGTTTAATCGGTTCAAATAACTTGTTCTTTCTTGAACCATCTATATTGGTATTTAGGAGTTCTTTTTTAGTTTATCTTGTGTGCTTTTGAATTTAGTTGAGTCTTCTTTTAATTTCTTTTGGTAAAAATAGTTTATGTTGGTTTCATTTCTATTTTATGATCCATTTCTAGTTTTCTAAATTCATGTTGTTTCCATATATGTCATAAAATCAAGTAGTCTTTTGTTTGATTTTTTTGTTTCTTGTTTTTACAATGAATATCCATGTGGTTTGAGTCATTGGGTTCCTTTTGTGTGCTCTTCTTTTTATGTTTTTGAGTCTCTTATCTTGTTATTAGATCATTAAAAAGTTCATTAGAGTTATATTTCTATTATGTCTTGAGTTTCAATTCTTTTTATTCAAATCCCTTAGGTTTCTTCTTTTCCAGTTTTTGAGAAATTGTCTTTGTTTTTATAATTTGTTATGAGTTTTTTATTTCAGTAAAAAATCTCAAAAAATTCACAGAACTATACTAAGATGTTGTTGGTATCTATTTAAAAAGGAACATCCAAAAAACAATAGAAAAAATTTGTAAACAGTAAAAGTCAAGACGTTTCCAACCCAGAAAAACAGTTTCAGTGTGGTGTTGCTCTCAGTATAAAATTTACTGCACCTTATTCCTTGGGATTTTTTACCTGAAATTTTTACCACACCTTACTTGATGTGTTGTGGAGTTGGGATAAAGTTTGGAATTCAAATTCGTTATAATATTTCCCCAATAAATTTTTGAATCATCTTTGCCAGTGCTAAAAATAAGTTTCAATTTTCGAATACTGGTGCTGCAGTGTTTGATTTATTTCTCTTAGAATACACATCTGTTTGACCTAAAATTTGTTTCATTTGATCAAATATTGTGTTTATATTCTCACATAAAAAGTTCATACAAAAAATGTTTATGGATGAAGTTTCAAAAATTTTGGAAGTTTCAGTGTCTGTTTCATTCTAGATTTTTTTTTTTAAAAAAAAATCTATTCTAGTGCTATTCTTAGGTTTCCTATTAGAGTGCTTAATGTTTTTGTTATCTTTAATTGTTGATTGATGTCTTAAAATACTCCTTGCAGTTGTCAAATTAAATTCATTTGAGTTTAGAAATTTTAATTGAACTTTGATTGATTTTTATTTTTTTTTTACTTGTTGGCCTCATAAGGTGAAATTCATATTGAGTGGAAGTTTGGTTTTGAAGTTGTCAAGTTAATTTTTACTTGATGATTCATAGCTAAAGGCTAAAAACAGTGATTATTTGAAGAGGGCAGCAATTGAAGACAAGAATCAAGTTCATAAAAGGAGAAGGAAGATTTGACAACTTAAAGAAAATAACTTTATTAAAAAAACATGTTGTATCTTTAGCTTTGTATCATGGAACCTTTGTGTACAAGTTTAATTTCTTGCTTACTTTTGTTTTGTTTGGGAAAATGCTTTCAAAGAAATCCCATTAAGAAAATTGTAATAGTAAAGTTCTTAGTCTTGTGGAAATGTGTCAAGGGACTCAAAGTATCACTTGCATTTTCACCTAGGATTTTTGTCTAGATTTTCTTCCTTTACTTTACTTTCTTCTTGCTAATTTCTTGATTTTTTTATTTCTTTTAAGTCCCCGTGATACTTAGGTTTTGTTCTTCATTTGTAGTTTATCTTCTTTTGATCCTTAGGAAGCCTTGCACACACATAGGGAAAAATGTTTTGTAGTTATTTGAGAGAACTTGTTTTGAAAACTATCTAAGGTAAGCTCTGGCTAGGAAAATCTTGGTACTTAAGCAGTCCATTGTGACTCACCTTACTTTCCTAGGAGTGAACTTGGAGAAAGCTCATACTTGAACTCTTGATTTACTTCACCAAAAAAATATAAAAATATTTTCAAAATTTTTCATCACTCCTTGTTGAATCAAAACTCTTGTTAAATTTTTTTGCATTTTTTCAAAATGAGTGATCATTTACATGACAAGGAAGTAATAGGGAACAAGAAGATGCCTATGGGTGCAGAGAGGATAATAGAATTTTGATAGAAGATAAAGATAGAAAATGGAATGAGATAAAAGAAATTTTTGGCAAAATGGTTCTCAACCAAAATAAGGATAAAAGGTTTGAAGAAGAAATACCTATTCATAGAAGAAAGATTTATAACTCCCATTATCAAAGAAAGTAAAGGGTGTGTTTTGAGCCTAGAAGTTTATATTATTCTACAGAGCCTGAAGTATACATTTCCTACTTTGATGGAAACAAAAATGTTGAAGAATGGGAGACAAAGCTAGATAAAATTTTTAAGAAATACAAAGTGGATGAATATACTGGATTTTTCTTTACCTTATGTTTTCAAGAATATGCTAGGTCTTGGTGGCAACAAAGGAAACTTGATGTTAAAATTGGTACAACATCAAAAGTATAGTATTGGAGTGATTTAAAGGCATGCATGAGAAGAAAATTTGTTCCTCCTTCATATGATAGAAAAAAAAAACTTAGAGAAGAAATGAAAGAGCTTGTTAGAATAGGAAGAAAATTTGTAGACAGAGAAAAAGAATATGCTAGAAGAGAAAAAAGGTTTGAAGAAAAATTACAAACTCTTATCAGAAAGAAAGAAGAGAAAGACAAAAGAGAAAGAGAGGAAAACGAAAGGAAAGATAGAGAAGATAAAGAAAAGAGAGAAAAAGTGATGATAGAAAAAGAAAGTACAAAAAACTCTTTTTCTGGATTCGAATCAGATATCGATAACATTTTATCTTCTCTAGAAAACCCTTGTGAGGATGTGCTTGAAGAAAAATCTATGTCTAGAGCTGAACCAGATATAGATATAAATGTTTTCTCCAGAAAAAATACAGAAGAATGTTTGATTGAAAAGGAAGAAGAAGAGAAAACCAACAAAGAAGAAGAGTCTTTTATGATACCCCCTACAAGCATAGTTGAGAAAGAATCCTTAAAGGGGGATAGCAATACTTTGAACTCTTCTTTTCAATTATATAATGCTCATTTTTATTCATAAAAATCTCAAAAACAACACTTTGTGATGTTGTTTCCTAGCTTGGGCAATAAACAACACAAAGTGAACAAAAATATTTTTGAAAAAGGTCTTATGTGTTTCTTTCAAAAAATTTATAAAAAAAAGGACCTTATTTTTATTTTATTTTGTTTTGTTTTAATTTTATTTTAATAAAGAAAATTATCTCATATTTGTTTAATGTCTATTGTAGATTGACATTTGATCCAAGAGGAAAATAACAAATAAACAAAGTTGTTGTCAATGAACATCATTCAGGATCTGAGAACATATCCTTCTCAAGGGGGAGGGAATGATGAAAACCCATCCAGCCTAGATTGGAAGTAGGAAAAGGATCTTAGAAGACTCTAACCTCAAGAAGTCAAGAAGACCTAATTGTTGTCTACTTTTCCATATTTAGATGGTTTTATAAACATTGTACAGAGTATAGGCTTTATTTTGGGCTTGTATTTGGGCCATGTTTTGGGCCAATTTTCATGGGCCATGTATTGGGCCAATTTTCATGGACCATGTATTGGGCCAATTAGAGTATGGTGTAAATAGAAAAAAGAAAGAGTCTAGCTAGTTACAATTGGGCCCCTTGGACCCAATGCAACTCTAAATCATCTAGAGTGCACAAATAAATTACTGGAGTGCAAATAGAAAGCATGGAGTGGCAAGAAAGGCATGAAGGTTCACAAGTCATCTCCTTAATGGAAAGAATTCCCACCAATTTCAAAAGGACATTTGTCTTCATGGGAATGGATAGGATTCTCTCCAATTAAAGGAGGACACTTGTCAGCCTCTAATTTGAGAGGATTTGCTCCAATTAGAGAGAGTCACTTGTCCTTCTATGAGTTGAGAGTTTTTATAATTAAAGCTTACATTTTGGCTACCTATAGCACTATAAATACAAGTTTTATCCCCCTTTTAAAGGAGCTTTGAATAGATTATTGAATTGCTACCAAAATTTCAGCATCAACTAGTCTCTTAGCTCACTCTTTGCTAGCCCTATTTCTAAGTGTTTTAGCAAGGAACCTCTTAGGAGTTGGCCTAACCTCTCTTAAGCTTCATTATCATTCTCTATAAACCAATACTTCACAATTTGTTTCACTCATTTTAGCCACCCAATCCCACCAAATTTTGCACCCCAAAATACTAAACAAAAGACTCATGGCAATGGAAGTTAGGATTGCATCACACCCCCTACAAGCATAGCTGAGAAAGAATCCTTAAAGGGGGATTTCAATACTTTGAACTCTTCTTTTATATTATATAATGCTCATTCTTCTTCACAAAAATCTCAAAAACAACACTTTGTGATCTTGCTACCTAGCTTGGGCAAAAAACAACACAAAGTGAACAAAATTATTTTTGAAAAAGGTCCTATTTTTTTAAAAAAAAATTATAAAAATAAAGGACCTTATTTCTATTTTATTTTATTTTCTTTTTCTTTTAATTTTATTTTAATAAATAAAATTATCTCATATTTTCTTTTTTCGGTTTCTACATCCATCAACTTATATTCTTTTGCATTCTCCTTGTGTTTGTTGTCTTTTTTCATATAGATTCATAAACTAGGAGGATTTTAAAGTCATTCATTTCACCTAAGGTGGCAATTTAAATTGGATTTGAGGACAAATCCTTTTGAAGGGAGTGAGCCTGATGGAGGACCATCCAAGCCACCATACACAAGAATAAAAGACAGATGAACTGTCTGTATCAATAATAAAATAAACCTGTATAGGATTTTGTATTTTAAATGTCCTTAAAGTATTTTATAGATGAAACAAAGATACTCTTGAAACCCCAACTTGTCACACAAGTAAGGGCTTCTACAACACATTAGAAGAGTACATACAACCTCCTTAAGCCACCACACTTACCATACTTAAGTTTACTTAACTAGAGTTATGGTAGCTAAAGGAGCAAGCTACCTTCATTTATAAATACTCCAAAATACTCTCATGTATTGAGATTTGCAAATATTGAATGAAGAACTCTGAATTTGAGATTCATTCTCTCCCAAATCTCCTTTTGCTAGAAAGCCTCCAAGGCCTAGTAATCCCTAGAAAGTTGACCAAACCTCTTTTTACTTCCTATCATCAAAACTACTCCAATTCTTCACCAAAATCTCTCTTTCTCGATGAAAACTCTTCTCCATTCTACTGTCACTGCATTCAACTTCTTCAATCCATCACCTTGGATTGCATCAGAAAGGTATCTTAATTCATAGATAACAACAACCTTTGGTTTCCATGACCTATTTAAGCTTTTAAGAATTTTGATGTTGAGTTATCCTCTATGAAAATTCTTTCCAAGAGTAAGAAGGTGATTCACTATATGGGTGAACCTTTTTTCTACATCATATATGTTGTTACCTTGAAACATTATAAACATCTCATACTCTTAAATCAGAGTATTTTTCCTTGCTCTTTTCACTTATTTAATACCTTTATGATTAACCTCTAAAAGATCCCACATTTCTTTACCTGAAAAACACACAAAGACTCTATAAAATTCATCAAGAGTTAAAGCATATGCTAATATATTCTTTGCTCTTACATCATAATGTGCTATTTTATTTTCAGGAGTCCACAAAGAAAATTCCTTAGGAACAATATTATAAAAAGATTTAGTAGGTTTAAAATAAACATTTACCACTACATCCTAAACCCCCTTGTCAACAGGATTAAAAAATATTTTTATTCTTATTTTTGAAAAAATAATATTTTTCTCTAGCAAAAAGAGGATGTATGTTTATAGATGCATTATCTCCAAAAGTTTGTGAATGACTAGCTATTTATAATAAAAAAATTGAATAACTCTCAATTTCCAACTCTTGATACCAATTGTTAAAATAAAGTGTGGCTAAAAGCTTAACCAAGAGGGTAAATAGGTTAAAGGAAAGACCTATTTTATTATTAAAAAAATCTTCTTACCATTCGAAATATACACTCTCTCGCATTTTCCTTCCCTCCATACCATCTTCATTCCCAATTTTTTTTTCCGCTAACCTTATCAATTTGACTCTTTGGAAACTAAAACTGACTTGGAACCCTCTTCACTCACAGAACCTCTCACTTTCCCCATACCCTCTTCACTCTCCAGAAACCCTTAAACCCTTCACTCTTCACTCACAGCACCTTCAAACTCTTCACTCTTCTCTACAAACCCTTCCCTTCACCCTTCAATTTGCTCAAAACTCTCACCACAAACACTCTCACACACATTCACCCTTCACTCTTTTCATGAAACCTTCACTCTCGCGCCCTCTCACTCGGTCTCTGCAAACCCTCTCACTTTCGCACCCTCTCACTCAGTCTCTGCAAACCCTCTCACTCCCGCACCCTCTCACTCAGTCTCCTCATAACCTAACACTCCTTCAAAAAAGATTTAACCCTTCCATTCACTCTTCGTGCGAAATCATTGTCATTGTTTATTCTGAACGCCATTGTCGCCGACTTGAAGGACGCCTCCTCGCAACGATTTTAATCGTTCGTCATTGCAACAGTCACTGACTTGCACATCAGTTCGAGATAACCTTGTCTTTGAAATCTATTGTTGGATTATCATTATAATTGTGAACATATATTTGGTTAATGTGTAAAATTGAGGTGTATGGCATGTTGCGGAGAAAAAGTGCCTCCTAATAACTTTTGTAAATTGTGTTATACCTTTAATTGTAATTGATTTCCTCATAAGCCATTTTATTGTTCAAATATTATTATTTATTAGTTAGACAATTTTAGGCTAATTGACAAGTTCTCCACCACTCTAAGTTTGAAGGGGAATTAGAGATGTTAGTTCAATTTACATTTCATAGTGAGTCATACAATAATATATAGCTAGTTCTCTTATTTTCTAAAAGGTTAATGAAATGACTTCAAGTTCCCTCTCATCCTATTTTGTAAACACTGTCCAATTTTTGTTGCAAACTTTTAAATTTCTTCTAAATTTTATTTAGTTTTCACACATTATTTTCTACGTTAAAGATCCAAGTTGTATGATTGTCATGATCTTGTAAAATCTCTTGCACCTTATGATGGAGATCAAGATCAAGAGAACATAGAGGCCAATCAACAAGATCAAGAGGAGGTGGAGGCACAAATAGAAGACGGCCATGGAGGTCAAAGTCCACCTCAAAGGCTTACAAGAAGCATGTTTAAAGCTTTAGGAACTAGAGGACATTTATTTTCTCTTTTTGTAATTTCTTTAGTTGAAGGTGCTTAGAGGGAAACTTT
>Ga0123342_1010421_pt1 | contig 10658 bp, 4 predicted proteins | sample Turbeawhitnodule_FD_89960 | JGI IMG/M metagenome (GOLD analysis project Ga0123342, IMG submission 89960) | Root nodule microbial communities of legume samples collected from Mexico - Turtle bean Mexico white nodule | ecosystem: Host-associated > Plants > Roots > Nodule | place: Mexico: Nepantla... | reverse complement strand
GGTTTTTAATTTCATATGTTCAGTTAACTACTTGTGTTTTTAATTTCAAGTATTCTTTACATATGGTTTTAAAGTTCCCTTTTTAATGAAACTGGTATATGGCAGAGATTATGACGTTGAAAGTGAAAGACAAAAGGGTGTGGAGGAATTTTATAGGTTGCAACACATAAACCAGACATATGACTTTGTAAGCAAACCAATATGTTGAATTGTTTTCACCAATACTTATATGGATTTCCATTTTCAAACTAGGAATGACAATGCTGATTAAAATGGAAATTGCGAATAACTGATAATGATTGTTATGGATCTAGGCCAAGAGAATGAGGGAGATATATGTCACAATGGACAAAGCTGAAATGGGCATATGGGAATGTTGTGAGCTGCTGAATGAGGTGGTGGATGACAACGATCCTGATTTGGATGAAGCTCAAATTCAACATTTGTTGCAATCTGCTGAGGCCATTAGAAAGGATTATCCTGATCAAAATTGGTTGCATTTGACCGCTCTTATCCATGGTAAATAAGTTCTCAATAAATACCAATTAACATTTCAGTGACAGATTGTTTTTTTCTTATTGATTTTCTTAATTATTTATCCAATTCTCTTTGTATATATACATGTAAATTAAAAGCTTGATCAATTTTAAATTTGCAACGTGATAGAGACATAGATCGGTATATGTATATGATGTTGTTGACGTGTTTCAGATCTTGGAAAGATCCTTCTTCTTCCTTGCTTTGGTGCACTTCCTCAATGGGCTGTAGTTGGTAAAAACCCTTCTTATCCAATTTAATCCTTATTATCTGCGTGTATACTTAGATTAGCTTTGTTTCTTGATTCCAATTTGTTTTGAAATTTGAATTTGGCATTTGATTGAACAAGTTAATGGCGTGTTTGTTGCAGGAGATACATTCCCCTTAGGCTGCGCCTTTGACGAGTCAAATATTCATCATAAGGTAATCAATTTCGTGTGATCAATTAAGAAGCATTTTATTCATGAATTGATTATCAACGCAAACCCTAATTGCATTCTGATGAATATGCAGTATTTCAAGAACAACCCAGATTACCAATGCCCTGCATATAATACTAAGAATGGAATCTATACCGAAGGATATGGACTGCAGAACGTAATGATGTCATGGGGACACGATGAATACATGTATTTGGTGAGCCTATACATGCATATAAACTTCACCATACGGATTTATATATACATATATATGTGTGTGTAAAAATATCTGATAATGCATGAATGCATACATGGTGGTGCATTGAAATGTGCAGGTTGCTAAGAAAAATGGCAGCACTTTGCCATCTGCAGGATTGTTCATAATCAGATTTCACTCTTTCTATCGTAAGTAGTTTCAACACCGACTATATATATATATATATATATTTATCTTCTATGTATCTATTCCACCAGTCTCCATTACCACGTAAATGACAGCAACTTATAATTAATTTTGCAGCTCTACACAAGGAAGGTGCATATACTCATTTGATGAATGAAAAAGATGTTGAGAATTTGAAATGGCTCGAAGTATTCAAGTACATATCTATAATTTTGACTATTTTTTTATTTCACTACCATAACTTCTTCTCACTGCATAATGAACCTGTAAATAATATATATAATTGTGTACATTCATGCAGCAAATATGATCTTTATAGCAAGAGCAAAGTTCTAGTCGACGTGGAGAAAGTCAAGCCATACTATATGTCACTGATAGAGAAGGTGAATCTTTTATTTTATTTTATTCTGTCACTGTTATTGTTGATGTATATTTATATGTGGGGTTCTTATTTTCTTTGAATTTGGCCACTTGCATTGCAGTATTTCCCTGCCAAGCTTAGATGGTGATGGTGAACCGTGTGAGACCAACGATTTACTAAATGATGTTGAAATGCTTCTTTGAATAATAATAAAATTTCATCACCCCAAGCATCTTCAAAGGATTATCGAAAATTAAGGAGGAGTTGGTATTACTGTTGTCATAAATTTCAAGATATGATGGATGAACTTTCTCAAAGAATAGAGATTCAAAAATTGTTCTATAGATGTTGAAAGTTTAGATTTGTTTAAATTGAAATCTTGTAAAAGTATAGATTGACATTATAATATTTCTTTCACAATGAAAGAATTAAGAAAAAATTGCATGTTATATTAGAAGGTAATTGATGTAATTACTAATTATAGCGGAAGTTATGAAAGAAATTGTAATAATAAATTATAGCAATATTTAGTTAAGATACACAGTGTTGGTATAACTTTGATAAATAATCATTTGCATATGTTACTTATTGATTTCCACTTATAAAGTTATAATATTTTTTTTTATCTATATACAAAATTTACTCCATTGTAGACTCTTTGACTTACACTTATAAACGATGATAATACTTTCGTTTTCGATATATTATTTTATTTCTACGAATTAAGAACAATAATAAAGATGTTAAAAGTTTTTCTCTTTTTGTTTTTTTTTATGCAAAATTGTTTGCTAAAAGTTCAATATATAATTTAGAATGGATGGTTATTCTTATCCTTATTTGACCCCCCTATGATTTGAATATTTAGATCTTACTCTTTCTTTCAACGAATAGGAACTCACATGATATTGTTGACTTTTCAGATCTTGAAAAGATTCTTGTCCTTCCTGCTTTTGTGAGCTTCCTCAATGGGTTGTTGTTGGTGAGAACCCTTCTTATCTGATTCAATCATTATTATCTTTATCTCCATAATAATTAGCTTTTGTTTTGAAGTCTGAATTCAACCTTTTAATTGAATTGAATGGTTAATATTTCCTATAGGGTGTATCTTTGGCAAGTCAAATATTCATCATAAGGTAATCAATTTTTTCCAACATTGATCTTAAAACCAATTTACAAGATAAGGTTTCTACTCACTTATATAATATGAAATGCTTTAATTTCTAGTTAATGTGAGAACTTCAACACACCACTTCATTGAAAATACACATTGTGCATGACACTATATATTACAAATAGTCGAGTGAAGTGTTTTTTTTTTTCTTAATCAATTATTAACTATCCCAATTTCATTCTTGATGTAGTATTTTAAGGACAATCTTGATTACAAATGCTCTGCTTATAACACTAAAAATGGGATCTACACTGAAAGATGTGAACTAGACAACGTGGCCATGTCATGGGACATGATGTTACATGTATATGGTGAGTCTCTGTATACGTTTGTCACTCTTATGTTTCAAATTTTAGACACATGTACATATTTTTAAAATATACAGTACTTCATTTAAGATCTAATAATGCTCAAACATTGGTACTTTGAAGGTTGCTAGAGTAAATGGCACCACTTTGCCATTTGCAGGATTGTTCATTATCAGATATTACTCTTTCTATCAAATGCCTAGGTGATTCTGGTTGCGGCTGTAACTGTTCAAAGACACCATTCCATGTTCTGAAAAGAAAAATCATCAAGATTACTATTAATTAACTAAATTCTTATTCAAGAATGAGTCTTAGTAATACTAATTACAATCCTCAATAATTTAAGACAAACTATTGATTACTTGAACAAAATCTATCATACTCAATCATTCAAATTCCTCGTGAGGAGGAAGGTTCCAACAATAATCACTTAATTGTAAAGTTCATTCATAGTAATGGGGTTAGGCTAGTAATTATTCTTAATTGTGCTTATTTCATACATGACATCTTCTCGTAAATCAAATCCTCAGTTAGTAAAGGGGTTAGGCTGCCTATTAGTTTGTCATGTGCATGGGACACTCTTCAGGTATATATAACTATTCTACCTCAACATTTCACTGATCAACTATCTATAAATTATAATTTAACTATTTTTTATCTGCACCATAACATTCTTTTCATATCTAGAATAAATCTTAATCAGGTTTTGTTCTACTTAAGATTTCAAATTTTTTAAACATTGTCCACCCTCAATTCTACACTTATGATATAGACTATTTGAAGTTACTTTCATGCAAATCAGTGTAAGTCAATGAAATCATAAACTACTCAAGCATACCCACGGGTGATTATTACAATGATACTGCATCAGTGAAGCCAGTATCCCAACTCCACCATCAATACTATCATATATCTCAATTTGAATAACTATCTTGTTTATTTTAGAAGACCCTATCTCATCACAATTTTAACACTACAAAAATACATATTATTGCATAATTTAATTTAATTGCACATTATTGTGCAATTTAGTTTTAATGCTTCTAGTTACCTAAATGAAGAATAAACACTTGTTCAACTGGACAAGATTGGAGTTTTGAAGTTAAGAAGTTTTCTAACGAGAAATGTAGACCATATTAGAGTTCTTAAACAATCAGAAATAAGTTAATGAAAATAAAAAAGAAGCAAACAATACATATTTACAAAATTTTGGAAGATTACCTCCAAAAATTTGTATAACCAAATGTAAGCCCAAAATGACCAAAACAGCTCCACCAGCAACACCCGGATCAACAATATTCTTCACCTCTCCTGTTTTTGGACTACTACAGAAATAGCATGGATGGGGAAAAGATCAAATACAACAGAACCAACAAGTGTTCCAGGTCCCAAAACTGAATATTCACCAATTATAAAAGGGTTTATTTTATTGATTAGTGCATACCCAGTTTTCTAATCAAATTATTAACACTTTAAATTAGTAAAAAAATATGAAGTCAGGAAAAACAATTGCTTGGTCAGTGAACTCTAGCAGACATAATTTAACAGTTTTCACACCCCTACAAAACATAGTACCCTGAAAGAAAGCAAAAACATAAAAACCATATATGGTTGCTTCTTGGCAAAGACCCTATATAGCTGTTTAATGGATAAAATTAAAAGACCAGACAACAAGTTTTGACAAATATAAGGTAACCAATCACAAAAACATGAGCTGTTCAACCAAAATAAGCACCTCTCCTTAATGTCTTCAATAATTCACTTTCATCAAGCCTATCAACTTTCACTAGTGCTATCGTGTATTTGAAAAGAGCTGAGGGACTATTATGCAAAAATGGTTGGCTTTCAAATACTCTAATCATAACCTCAGAATCATTCTGATGGTAAAGTTCTTTGAGATAAGCAACTTCAGCAGCTTCATCTGCTTCATGCGCACCAAGGTATCAAGACTGAAATCTCTCTTGGGCATCCGAAAACCTATTCCCTACATAATTTTGAAAATGTAAAAAGACAAAGCTAATTGCCAAACAGAACACAATATCAAAGTACTTGTAACATGAGCATACACCTGAAAATAAAAATAGACATGAGTAATTTCATAAACAAAACCAACCCATCCCCACATCTAAAAAAAAGAGAAAGATAAAAAAAATCCACAACACAAAAAGTTGTTGAAATGAAAGTTAATTCCCAAACCAACATAACTAGGGGAAAAAAAAAACCTATGTTAAGAAAAACAAAACTTATAACTTATACAAGCAAATAACAAGAAGTTAACTATAAGAATAATGCATTGTCAATGGGGAAGGGATCTATACCTGCACCATATCCAAACTTACTGACAAGAAAATAGTTTATAACAAACACACTTTGAATCTGTCCAACATGGATTGTCGTCTTGCAACCTATAAAAATAAATTATAAAGTAACAAAATCATTAAATAAATCTAAAAAATAAACCACATATGCCAACTAGTATTGTGTAAAAACTAGCAACATAATCAATAATGCACACAACATGCATATGAACACAGGTTCAAGTTCAAGTTCTCATATTTTTCTAGTATCTTACACTTATTTTTCTGATGTACAATGGAGATGTTTAAAACTATAAGCAGGAGACAATTACCAATAGTACGACCACTAATATAAAATATATAAGATGAAGAATAATACGGTAAAGACTAGTTGAAGCTGATACTTGAAGCCTCTACATTATATTCATATGTAAGTCACTAAGAAAAAAACTCCATAGACATAAAGAACCATATAACCCAACAGGTTGATCTGGATTCTAGAGAACACCCATTATTGTAAACTTTTAAAAAATAAAAGTAAAAAATTAGTGAGAACCTTGAAAGGTTATTGAGAAGACCCAAAATATAAATCTGTCTTAAGCCCACATAGATAGGAAAATTGGGTAAATATTATATTAGAAGCTTGAACTCGCTCTCCATTACCTGCATTTGCAAAATCCCCAATAATCATTGTTTCAATCTCAAAGTCTTCCTCAAACCCAAATGGTTTGTTATTCTTTATATACATAATCTTTACTTTCAGACACCCTTATAATGGAAAAGCAACTAATGGCAAAACCCTAGGGACTGTGAGAGTGACAAGCGAAAGAGGTGAAGGAATAAACGAATGGAGGGTTCGTGATCGGATACTTACCTCTCATCTTCGAAATGAAGACTCAAACAAAGGGTGATGAATGAGATGGAGCGGCTACATAGATCTTCCCAAAGAACAGAGCTTTTTTCGAATAAATTTACATACAAAAAATAGTTGGTAGGTAATTATCATAATTTTTCTTTTGTAGTGATAACTCTTATCTTAAATCATTCCATAAAAGAAAATATTAAATAAAAATAAATCTAATTAATATTTTGAAAAATATAAATATTCAATAATAAAAAAAGTCCTAAAATATAAACAAAGTAAGTAAGAAGATTAATGCATATTGAGGAAAAAATTAGGATTACGCGTATAGAAGATAGTAAACTTTATTTTTTTTTGTGAATTTGAAGTTGAAAAAAAGTGTTTTCTTAGGTTTGATTTACTGTTTAAAATATAAGATTCCCAGAAATTAAGGAGTTCTGATGGATAATGTTTTTTTTTGTTAAGTTTCTAACAAAACATTCTATGTGGAAATTAATTTTTCTGAGTAAAAATTAAAAAAAAACACTAAAAAATATATTCTGTTATTTTTTATTAAATAATTTAATTTAATGCGGTAGAAAACTAATGTTTTTGATAATATTTTTCACCAACCAACCAAAATTTAATCATTTAAAAGATTCGTAATTATCGAGTGAAAAAAAAATATTTTTATATGAAATACTCTTTATTTTTCTAATAAAATTAATTTATTGCTCAGTAGAGAAAATATGTATCGTAAAAATAAGTTAATAGAGTATAAATTTAGACGAAAATAATCGAGAAATAAATATAAAAAAAAATTGCAGAAATAAAATATGAAGTCCCTTATATTTTTTTTAATTAATTTATGTATCTCAGCCGTCACTAAACTTCTAAAATAATTTCTTTTATTTTTTTCTCTCTCTAGTTAATTAATTACACACATGATAAATCAAAGTTTAAAAAAAAAAGATAAATTTATAATCCCTTTGGATATAATATGTATAGAATATTGATTATTTCATATTTAAAAATAAATTATATGATAATATTATTCTTCACTTATCTATGATTGTAGTATATTTCTTATCTTAAGGAGTTAATAAAATGAAAAAGTTATGCAAGGGTCAAAATATAATGTATACAGGACAAAAGAGCTAAGTCAATAGGTAATGAAACATTTAGTACTATGAGGGGTTACATAAAGAATAAAGAAAATGAAAGTCTGTTTTTCGACAATGTAAATATGATTGTGACGTTTTTTCGCACTTAACATTTTACTTTTATTTCTTTATCTAGAATTTTTTTTTTATCTAATATTTTTTTTATTTTTCTATTTAATACCGTTTTAAAAATAAATTGAAAAATTAAAAAATTTAAATATATTAAAAAAATAAATATATTGATTGTAAAAAAAAAATATTTTTAATGTTTAAAAAAGTTAAAAATAATTAATGAATAAAAAAATAAATTTTTATAAAATAAAAAATAAAAGTACTTAGTTTAAAATTATTTTTTATAAAAAAAATAAGAAAATAAAAAATTCAACCTTACAACAACATAAAAGTTAATCTATAAACATAAATTAATATTTTTTTATTATTAATTATGTAATCATGTTAATTTCAAGTAAAAAATACATAAATAATTATAAAAAACCGTCAAATAGTATTAATTATATATTTTTTATATCTTTTATCTTTATCTTATTTTGTTTTGTCTTTATTTTATATATTTTCTATTGTTCTTTATTTATTTTTGTTTTTGTTTTTATTTTTATTGTTGTTGTTTATATTTTCTATATTTATTTATTTTTACATTTTTTTCTTCTTCTTATTTTTACGCATTAAGTGTAACATTCGCATTAGTTTTTTTTAAAGATTTTTCATTTAGGGTAGACACTTCAATATTATTTGTGTGTCCACTACTAATTAATATTAATTGACTTTGATTTTTTTTTATAATTATGTTATATATTTTTACTTTAAATTAACATGATTACATCATCAATAATAATAAAAATAAATACTAATTTATGTTTATAGATTCAACTTTTATGTTGTTGTATGATTTAATTTTTTATTTTTTTCATCTTAAAGAAAAAAAAAACTAAACATTTTTAATTTACTATTTTTTTTTATTTTGTAAAAACTCATTTCTTTATTCATTAATTACATTTCTAACTATTTTAAATATTAAAAATATTTATTTTTTTAATGCATTTAAAATTAAAGTTATCAATTTTTATTTTTATTTTACTTTTGAAACCATGATAGATAGGAAAATAAAAACAAAAGGGTGCTAGATGGGGAGAAAGTATGTTGGTACGCAAAATTCTCTTCTATACCAAAAATTTAGCATTTGTGTTCACAAAATGATATGAAATTGTAATGTGAGAGTAGTAAAAGTTTTGTTACAAATGATTTTAACTTTATGATTATATATTAAAAATAATAGATAAATTAAAATTTTATTTAAAGTGAATTAATTGAATAAATAGTTATTTGGAGTCATCAACAATAACAATTTATTCTTGTTAATGATAGTCCAACAAATAAGGACATAACCCATAAATGTTGGTTGGAAATACATCGACTTATATAACATTTCATAATAATATATAAGTGAGTACAAACCTCAAATTATAAGTCGATTTTATAAGATTAAGTTAAATTTAAAATTCACTTATTAATTTAATGAGAACTTATCATAACAAAAGTTTGTTAAACCTATTATGTCACCAAACAACTTCAAAACAACAAGTAGGAAACAAGAACGTGACGTATGAAGAATTAATTCTTAAAAATAGTTTATAGTAATGGACTAGTTCTTATTCATAAGATAATAATCATAAATAACATTTATGAAAAATATATTGTTGTGAAAAAAGGTGTCCAATTGTACACAAGTATACAAAGAAGGAATGTGATCGTTTTTGCAATGAAAGGATGTAACAACATCTTTAGTTCTTAAATTTATTAGTAATTGAAAATATCTAATGGTGTTAAATTTTTTTTTTATTGTATAGAGTTAAATTCTAACGGTCTCTTTATATATATAAATATATTCTTGTTACTAATAAAAATAGGAATTAATTTATTTAACAGTATAGGAATTTTTCTTCCCTCTTTTTACATACACATAAGTTTAAGTTATAATAGTAATTGAAATTTCTCATTATTTAGATATATGTTCAAGAAAAATATTTACATCATAATGTTAATTATTTTTCAAGTTGTGTATAATTTATTTATTATATTTTTTAAATAATTAATTATGTAAATATAATAAAATTTTGTATAATTTTGTTAGTATTAGTTTATATGATAGTTTTTTTTTATTTAATATATTATGTTTTATATATATATTTATATTGTATTTATAATTACTGTTACACGTAAATGAAAGTTATAATATTTATTAAAATATAAATTAAATAATAAAAATATTAAGATCTTACTTATAAATTGTTTTTTTTATATATTTTTTACGAATAACTATATAATTAATAAAATATTAATCTTTATAATTTAGTTAAAATTATTTTAATAATTTATGTTATGTCAAGCATTATTTACTTTATTATTTTTTTACCTTCAACATTAAATAATTAACTATAAATAATATTTTTATTATAATATCAGATTTTCTTATTTATTTTATCAACTTTCAACAAAACTAAGTCCTTAAACCAAATATAGGGTATGGTGGTTTAGATAAATAAATATAAAATATTTTAAAATAAATAAATATAAAACATTTTAGAATGATTCAATTCTTATAAATAAAATTCTTAACCTTTTCTTAACAAGAACCTTAACCTCCTACCAACAACAAACAAAACAACTAACAAAACTTCTACAAACCCCAAAAAACAACAAAGGACAAATCAACATCGCAAAACATCAATTAACAAACTTAAATTCATGGGAATATAAATACGCTATATTTTTTTTTCAAATAAATACCACATCCATTTCCTTGACATTATCTTTTCTTCTCTCTTTTCTTCTCTTCCCCGATCCTTTCTCTTCTCACCGAAGAACAAAATGGCCATCCTCAATGACCAACCTGCACTTGGTAAGCATCAATATTATTTTTGCTAGCTTTTGTTTTCGTCTCTTACTATGCACAAACTAATTTCTCATGGTCATATTGCATGCACACGTTCACAACTTCAACAAGGGAATAACGTGTTAAAGAATAATAATGAGGCAAAAGATGGATTTATGGCTCCAGATATCAATTCATATGGCCACTCCTTCAGGTTTTTAATTTCATATGTTCAGTTAACTACTTGTGTTTTTAATTTCAAGTATTC
>Ga0123342_1010420_pt1 | contig 10659 bp, 11 predicted proteins | sample Turbeawhitnodule_FD_89960 | JGI IMG/M metagenome (GOLD analysis project Ga0123342, IMG submission 89960) | Root nodule microbial communities of legume samples collected from Mexico - Turtle bean Mexico white nodule | ecosystem: Host-associated > Plants > Roots > Nodule | place: Mexico: Nepantla... | reverse complement strand
CCAATCCGACTGCCGTCAGTTTTTCGGCAAAGTTCTTGTCGAGGAAATTGACGACCTCGGATCGGCCTGCGCAACTGCGCATCATCTGCGATGCTGCCGAATGCGGATGCGCGATCATCGATGACGTCAATATGACGGCCGAGAACAGGCCGCGGATCATATTGCGTTTCATGACGCACCTCCTTTTGCCGGAAACCGGCAGAAGAGGAGACTTCCGCTGACCTGTTCTGCCGTCTAACGGCATTCCATGGTCGACCGTCACGAAGCGAGGCGCTCGGGCGGCGCCATGCAGGGATTATAGCGCAAAATTGTATCGGGCGCCATCTTTTGCGGAGAAGTCGAAGGACCGGCGCGTTTGCTATCGGGCGGCGCGCGCGACCCATGATGGAATCAGTTCGCTGGAAAGCTTGCGCAGCTTCTGCCCTTTCGCGAATTCGGAAAGGCGCATACCGCTTCTTGCCGTGGCCATCGCCTGCTTCTTGGGAAGGAGCAGTCCAAGCTCGAGCGGCGACGAGGCACGGCCGATGCGCTGCAGGAAGGGCCGTCGATATCCCCGCGAGGCAGTGAAGCGCGCCGGCAACTTGTTTAGCGCCATGTACTCGGCAATCTCGTCGATCCAGCCCGTCTGTGGCCGCGCTCCCGGCTCGACGAAAAGCAGCCACTCGCCCCGCGCCGAGCGCACTATATCCTTGATATCCCATTGCGAATGAAACCGGCAGCCGGCGGCATCGGCCACCCTTGAGGTCCCATCCCTTGAGTCGTGGTCAAGCACAACGACATCGCTGACGAGCCCCTCCACCGCGCCTGCAACCAAAACCGATAACGTCTGCGCCAGTTCAGGTTCCTGATCCCGGCATTCAAGTACGACAGTCAACATTGCCTATTCATAGAGCGCCGCACAAAAATTTGCCAGCGGCACTTTCCTCATTTTGTTCTTGCATTGTTCTCATTTTGCCGATAGGAATTTAATCATCAAAACGGATGGAAAGCAAAGCTTCCGCCAGCGGAGAATCCGATGAACGAGCAGTCCCTTGCAGGGCAGGCCGCATTCGCGCCTGCCAATACGGCAGATATTGCCGATGCGATGATCGTATCTGCCGGCCTGCGAATCGATGTCGACCGCCGCCGGGGGCGCGCGGCCGGGCTCAATCCGAGCGGGCGCTTCGAGCCCCTGCGTCGGGAGACTTTCGACGATGGTTGGCAGAACCTCGAGGATCTGCCGCCGTTCAAGACCGAGGTGCAGATCGAAAAGCCCCGAACGGCCATCACCCGCAATGAATCGCCGGACATTGCCTTCGACCGCTCGATCAATCCCTATCGCGGCTGCGAGCATGGCTGCATCTACTGCTTCGCGCGGCCGACGCATGCCTATATGGGGCTTTCGGCCGGCCTCGACTTCGAAGCAAAGCTCTTTGCCAAGCCGGATGCCGCGAAGCTTCTGGAACGCGAATTGGCGAAGCCCGGCTATAAGCCGCGCGTGATCGCGATCGGCACCAACACCGATCCCTACCAGCCAATCGAGAAGGAATGGCGCATCATGCGGCAGATCCTCGAGGTGCTTGAGAAGGCGAACCATCCGGTTTCGATTGTCACCAAGTCGGCAATGATCATGCGCGACATCGACATTCTCTCGGCGATGGCGGAGAGGAAGCTTGTCCGTGTTTCGCTGTCTGTGACGACGCTCGACCGAAAGCTGGCGCGAACCATGGAGCCCCGCGCCTCGACGCCGACGCGTCGGCTGGAGGCCATCCGCGCGCTCTCCGAGGCGGGTATCCAGACATCGGTGATGGCTGCCCCGATGATTCCGGCGCTCAACGATCATGAACTGGAGCGCATTCTGGACTCGGCTCACGCCGCTGGCGCTGCGGAAGCGGGTTATGTGATCCTGCGCCTGCCGCTCGAAGTGTCACCGCTGTTTCGCGACTGGCTGCTGCAAAATTATCCCGACCGCTACCGCCACGTCATGTCGCTGGTTCGCTCGATGCGCGGCGGCAAGGATTACGACGCCGAGTTCGGCAAGCGAATGAAAGGTGCTGGACCCTATGCCTGGCAGATTGCGCGCCGTTTCGAAATGGCAACGAAACGGCTCGGTATGACCCGACGCAGCATGCCACTACGGGACGACCTGTTCGTTCCGCCCGATGGCACTGGCGTTCAACTCTCGCTGCTTTGATGTTTGAGTTCGCGGATGGTCGCCCTGCCCTTCCGCGCTCAAGTCCCCGGCCCGCCGCCCTGATCCGGGGACTTGCAGGAAATCGGGTTGGCGTGCGAGGTTCAGCCGCATGAAACGTCGCACGTCACCCGATTCTCCCATGCTGTTCGAAGATGTCCCTCTCGTGCCGGATTTCCGGCTGGAACTGAAGGCGCGCAAGGCCGGTCACTGGCCGGTCGCCGGCGCCGATGAGGCGGGGCGCGGACCTCTCGCCGGCCCCGTCGTGGCGGCCGCCGTCATTCTCGATCCCAAACGCATTCCTGATGGGCTGAACGATTCGAAGCAGCTTTCAGCACAGAAGCGCGAGGAGCTCTTCGTGCAGATTCTCGCAACGGCGACGGTGTCTATCGCCTCCTCAAGCTCGACGCGCATCGACGAGACGGATATCCGCAAGGCGAGCCTCGATGCCATGCGCCGCGCCATCTGTGGCCTGTCGATTCCTGCAAGCTATGTCCTGACCGACGGGCTCGACGTTCCACCCGGTCTTGCCTGCCCCGGGCAGGCGGTCGTCAAGGGTGACGCACGCTCCGTGTCCATCGCTGCCGCCTCGATCGTTGCCAAGGTGACGCGGGACCGAATGATAGCACGCGCCGACAGCACGTTCCCGGCTTACGGCTTTGCCGCGCATGCAGGCTACGGCACCGCGCAGCACCGGGCCGGCATCGAAAAACACGGCCCCTGCTCGCTGCATAGGATGACCTTCAGTCCGCTGAAAAAAAGTGAGCTTATCGACGGCGAATGACGTCAGGTCAGACGCGAGACGCCCGCTACGATCTGCTCCTTGTGGCGTTGGATATAGGCGATGTCCTGCCGGTAGAGCCGGTCATGCCCTTCCTCGATGTTGCGCTGATACTTCGCCGATCCCGTTGAAGCTTCGGTCTCCATGAAGGAAACGAGGGCTTCGAGCCGCGTGATTATGCCGTCGACTGCCGTAGCGCGAAGCTCGCTGTCCAGCCCATACTCTTCCAGGAAGACGCGCGCCCTTTCGATCTGGCTCTCTATACCGGAGAGTTCATGTGCGACGATTGCCGAAGAGAGCGGCGCCCAGCGATAAATCGCATAGGCCAGATCCCATATCCGGGAACCCGGATGCGCAGTCTCGAAGTCGATCACTCCCGCGAGTTTGCCGTCTCTCAGGACGATATTGTAAGGCGCGAAATCGCCATGGCAGATCACATCCAGTGGCTCGCGTGGCGGCAGTTGCCATGTTCGCTTCGCCCAGTTGGCGGCGATCGGCGCGGTACAGTCGTGGTAGCGGCGCAGCCAACCTGCCGCTGACAGAAGTGCTGGAGCGGATTGCATCTCGGCATCTAGCTCAATGTCCGCAATCTTTCCCGGGAGAAAGGTGACACGCTCCCAATCCGCGTCGAGACCGGCCGGCTTCGGTGCGGTATCGAAACCGTGCGCCTGCAGATGCGCCAGAAGCGCCTGTACGCTCCCGCTCCGCGGGCGGGCGCAACGCCACACCAGGTCGCCACGGCCGAACGGCCGGTCACCACTGCCTTCCCCCAACATTCAATTCCCCCCATGTGCTCCGGAGACGCACATGTGCGCACAAATAGAAAAGCCCCGCAATGCGGGGCCTTCCTTCCAGAAGCTTGTCGCTCACCTCAGTTGAGGCGGCCTTTGACGTGGCTGACAGCGTCGCTGAAGAGCTCGGACTGAACCTTCGTGTCTGCCTTCTTCGCCAGGACGTTTTCGGCCGCAGCGATCGCCAGATCGACGGCAGCGGAACGAACCGCCTTCATCGCATCGGCCTCTGCCTGCTTGATCTTCTGTTCGGAAACCGCGGTGCGGTTCGCGACGAATTCTTCCGTCTTCTTCTTGGCTTCGGCGGTCAGCATTTCGGCTTCGCGCTCGGCTGCAGCAACGATGTGTGCAGCTTCGGCTTCGGCTTCCTTACGCTTGCGCTGATACTCAGCCAGCAGATGCTGGGCCTCTTCGCGCAGGCGCTTAGCTTCAGAGAGCTCGTTGCGGATCTGATCGGCACGGTCGTCGAGCGACTTTGCCATCATGCCGGGAACCTTGAGGTAAACAACCAGCGCCAGGAATAGAACAAGGCCAACGAATGCGAAGAATGTTGCGTCGAGTGCAAATTCCATCGATCAAGCCCCCTTCTTGATGTCAGCGACCGCAGCGGCAACATCTGCCTTCGCCGAGGTGCCGATCAGCTGTTCCACGACAGCCGTTGCGGTTTCTTCCGCGATGGTACCGACGTCAGCGAATGCCTTCGCCTTGATGTCTGCGATGCGGCCCTCCGCAGCCTTGAGCTTTTCGGCCAGGCCTGCTTCAACGGCCTTGCGGTCGGCTTCCGCCTTCAGCTTGGCGGCGTCGCGAGCGGCAGTACCGATCGAGTTCGACTTGGCGCGAGCAGCAGCCAATTCGGCTTCATAAGCGGCAACGTCGGCGTCGGCTTCCGCCTTCAGGCGGCTTGCCTCATCGAGGTCCTGCGAGATGCGATTGTGGCGCTGCTCGAGGATACCGCCGATGCGCGGCGTGATGACCTTTTGCATGAGCACGTAAAAGACGACGAACGTAATCGCCAGCCAAAGCAGCTGCGAGGCGTAAGTCGTCGAATCGAAAGGCGGGAATACGCCGCCACCATGATGCTCGGCTGGTACGCCGGTCTCGGTGTGGACATCGCCTGCTGCCGGGGCGGCGTGCGTGTCTGTACCGGTTGCTGCACCAGTTTCTGCGGTTCCCGCCGGGGCCTCTTCGGCGTAAGCCGGGGTCACAAAAAACATGCTCACCTCCAGGTGTACTGCAAATGCAAAGGATCACGGCATGCGGACTGCAGGCCGTGATCCTTCAATGCGCCTGTATTAAACGGCGAAGAGCAGGAGGAGAGCGACGAGCAGCGAGAAGATGCCCAGAGCTTCCGTAACGGCGAAGCCGAAAACCAGACGGCCAAACTGGCTGTCAGCAGCAGACGGGTTGCGCAGAGCGCCGGACAGGTAGCTGCCGAAGATGTTGCCGAGGCCGAGAGCCGTACCGGCCATACCAAAGCAAGCCAGACCTGCACCGATGAACTTTGCTGCTTCCGCTTCCATGTTGAACTCCTTTGAAATGGTTGTGTTGCGGCGAATTGACTGACGCCCGAGAGACGTCAATGTCGGTATCCCTTAGTGGCCACCCGGATGGATCGCGTCGTTGAGGTACATGCAAGTCAGCACCGCAAAGACGTAAGCCTGGAGGAAGGCGACGAGGAACTCGAGACCGGTCAGGGCGACCGTCATGATCAGAGGAAGAACGGCGCCACCGATGCCGACCGCACCCAGCGCTCCGAGCGAGGCGACGAAGCCTGCGAACACTGTCAGGGTGATGTGACCAGCCAGCATGTTGGCGAAAAGACGAACGGAGAGCGAAATCGGGCGCGACAGGAAGGAAATGATTTCGATCGACACAACGAGCGGCAGAAGAATGCCAGGAACCCCCGACGGGACAAAGACATTCAGGAAATGGAAGCCATGCTTGTAGAAGCCGTAGACGAGAACCGTACCGATAACGAGCAATGCCAGCGCGAAGGTGACGATGATCTGGCTGGTGACCGTAAAGAAGTACGGGAACATGCCGAGCAGGTTTGCCGTCAACACGAACATGAAGAGCGAGAAGACCAACGGGAAGAACTTCATCCCCTTGGATCCGGCGCCTTCCTTCAGCATGTTGGCAATAAACTCGTAGGACATCTCCGCAACCGACTGGGAGCGGCCCGGCACGATCGCCCGATTCGACGTCGAGAAATAAAGGAAGCCAGCGGCAACGGCAGCGGAAGCCGCCATGAAGAGCGATGCATTCGTAAACGAGAAATCAATTCCGCCGACTTCGATCGGCACAATCTTCTGGATCAGGAACTGATGGGTCGGATCGTTAGACACCGCTTGTTCTCTCTATCTTTAGCCCGCGCGAGACGGGATTATTGCACTGGATCGAACGCTGGAGCGCTCTGCCCTATTTTCCACCATTCTGGCGCTCGGCGGGATCAGGCTTTGCAACCTTCCCCGCAGCACGCAGAACGTTCAACACGCCGGCACAAAATCCAAGAAGAAGAAGAACAATCAATCCCCAAGGCGCCGTGCCGACAAAACGGTCAAGGAGATAGCCAAGAACGGCGCCGACGACGATCGCGGAGATGAACTCGCTCGAAAGCTTCATCGCCTCGGCATAGCCTTTACGGCTCGCTTCGGCGCTGGCTTCGATAGCCTCTTCCTTCCCCGCCTCTACGCGCTTGGTTGCGTGCTTCGCTTCCAGTTGCGCACGACGCTTCTCAAGACTTTCCTCGCGGTCATCCGCCATCGCGTTCTCCTCCTCCAGCCGCTGTCCGCGATCCCGCTACCCCGGTTTTCCGGACAACGACCCCAAGGTTTGAGAACCTTTCGGCCCGTTCTGAAGTCGCGCGCAACATAGTTTTAGCAAAAAGCATAGTCAAGGCGTGAGCGGCCGATGTCCAGCCATAAAATAGGCATTAGAAAACATATGCTTAGACCGATCTTGGCGCACTTGGCCAAAATCGACCGAAAGAATCCGCTTTTGTGTGTGGCGATGAGACGCGAAATCGCGCCAGGATCCGCTTTTCCGTTAGCTCCAGCCGCCGCCATAGGTGCGATAGAAGACGTGCAGGCCGATGCGGCCGACCTTCTCCATGGTCTTCGCCCATTTCGGACGAACGTAGACAGCATGATAATGCGTGGCGGAGCCAACCTGCGGGAGCCAGATCTTGCCGGCGGTAACCGCCATCGCAACTTCGCGGGCGATTCTCCAGTGATACTGCGAGTTCACCCGATCCTTGACGTTATCGCAGGCAAAGGAGAACTGGCATCGGTTGCGCCAGTCCTCGTTCTGGTAGACGACGCCGCAGATCGTCTTCGGGTAAGCCGGATTGCGGACGCGATTGAGGATAACCTGGGCAACGGCGGCCTGCCCCTTTACCGTTTCGCCACGCGCTTCGAAATAGATGCCGGACGCCAGGCACTGCTGCTCGGCGGCCGAGAATACCGACGGCGCCAAGATGCTTGCAGCCCAGGCGTGGTCACGCGGACCAATCTGCGGCACGAAGCGGCCGTCGTCGGCCTTGTCGGTCAGAATCGAATCGAACGGCGACTGACGGGAATAATCAGGCGCGGCCGGTGCATAGGCCGTCGCCAGCACGTCGGCCTTTGCGTTGGTCACGAGGCCAGCCAGCACGGGCGAGACGCCGCGATCCGGCTTGGGCGGTTCCTTTTTATAGAAGTTGGTCGCGATCTGGATTTCCTTGCCCTTGATCTTCGGCTTCACGAAAGCCGACTTATCCTTCAGGTCAAAGGTGGGCTGAAAAAGCAAGCGCGTTCTGTGGAGGATAGACCCGGCGGAGAAATCCTTTGGCGGCTGCACCTTTTCGACGGCAACGACGCGGCCCTTCTTAGATGGACGATTGACGCGGTCTTCGTCCGGCGTCGCCTCATGTCCCTTGCCCTTCGCCATGAAGGCGACCTTGCGGCCGTCGGGCAGAACCATGCCTGCGCCGGCGGCGATCGTGCCTGTCACGACAGGATCGGCAAACGTCAGTTCCGCCTGGTGGATCGACCCTGCTGGCGAATTGGTCAAAATCATGCGCCAGTTTTCCCGTCCCTGGTCGAGGCCGGCAAGCAGAGCAGCGAGGTCAGCATGGGACGCCATCGTCGGCGACATCAGCCACCCGCAAACGCCGAAGAGCGCGGGTGAACTCCAGTTTTGAAGCAAGAGGCGCAGCTTGCCACGGGGACGGCTATTTCGACGCAACGCGAGACTCCGGCATGAGACGCATGAACATGCCGTTGAAAATGTCTCATTAACCTTGATGCTTGGTTAATGCGGACACCTTCCAAAGACGAAAGCATTAGCGGCAGGAAAAATAAAAGCCCGGCAGATTGCCAGGCTTTCAAAGGGTACTTGTTCGGCTAGATAATGACGTGCGAGCCGAGTTCCACCACGCGGTTTGCCGGCAGGCGGAAGTAGTCCGACGGATTTGCTGCGGCATTGGCGAGCGCGATGTAAAGGCGATCCTGCCAATAGGGCATACCGGACTTCGCATCGGGAACCAGCTTGCGGCGGCCGAGGTAGAAGGAGGTCGACATGATGTCGAACTTCAGGCCCGTCTTGCGCAGCGTCGCCAAGGCTTGAGAGACGTTCTGCGATTCCATGAAGCCGAACAGCAGTTCGACGCGCGAGAAGCGCTCAGAAATCTGCTCGACCTTATAGCGATCGGCGCTCGAAACACGCGGCTTGTTGATCGTGCGGATCGTCAGAATCACGTTCTTGTCATGCAAAACGTGGTTGTGCTTCAAATTATGCAGCAACGCGGCGGGCGCCGATTCCGGATCGCTGGTCAGGAAGATCGCGGTGCCGGGCACCTGAGCGGGGGAATGGTCGCTCTTGCGTTCGATCGAACTGACGAAAGATGCCATCGGGATATCGGTATGGCGCGTCTTCTCCATTAGTAGAGCCGAGCCGCGTCGCCAGGTCCACATGATGACGGTGAACACCGTGGCAATCATGATCGGAATGTAGCCACCGTCGTGGATCTTCAGCAGGTTCGCGCCAAGGAAGATGAGTTCAAGACCGACGAGCGGCGCCAACGCGAGCGTTGCGACCAGGATAGACCAGTTCCAGCGAACGCGTACGAACTCGAAGGCCATGATCGAAGTCACGACCATCGCACCGGTGACCGAGATGCCGTAGGCCGTTGCCAGCGCATCCGACGTCTTGAAGCTGATGACGAGGAAAATGACGCCGAAGAAGAGCACGGCGTTGACGGACGGCACGAAGATCTGTCCCGTATTCGTCTCCGACGTGAAGAGGATTTCCATGCGCGGCAGGAAGCCGAGGTTGATGCCCTGGCGGACGAGCGAGAAGGCACCGGTGATGACGGCCTGACTGGCAATGATCGTCGCAGCGGTCGCCAGGATGACGATCGGCAGCAGTGCCCATTGCGGATACATCAGGTAGAAAGGATCAGACATCGCCATCGGATTGCCGAGCACGAGAGCGCCCTGCCCCAAATAGTTCAGCGTCAATGCCGGGAAAACCAGCGCGAACCACGCCCACTGAATCGGACGACGACCGAAGTGCCCAAGATCGGCATAAAGCGCTTCCGCGCCTGTCACCGTTAGGAAGACGGCACCAAGCACCACGACGCCGTAAAATCCCTCATGCAGCAGGAAGCTGATCGCATAGTAGGGATTGAAGGCAGCAAGAATGCCGAAGTCATCGGAAATGTGCGAAATGCCGGCGGCGGCCATCACGATGAACCAGAGCGCCGTGATCGGCCCGAAAAACCGCGCGACGGCGCCGGTCCCGCGAGACTGGACGGCAAACAGCAGGGCCAGAATGAAGACCGAGATCGGCACGATATAGCTCGTCATGCTTGGCGCCACGAGCTTCAGACCTTCGACGGCCGACAAAACCGACAGCGCCGGCGTGATCATTGCATCGCCGAGGAACAATGCTGCACCGACAAGGCCAAGCAGCATCAACAGCGCTGTATGCCCGTTGGCGGTCTTCATCAGCAACGCCAGCAGGGAGAGCGTACCGCCTTCGCCTTCGTTGTCAGCGCGCAGCAGGAAGAGCACGTACTTGATGGTGACGATAATGGTCAGAGCCCAGATCATCAGCGAAATAAGGCTGATCACCTCGAAACGCGTGAGGCCGTCGATCGCGACGGGCTTCAATGCTTCGCGGAACGCGTACAGCGGGCTGGTACCGATATCGCCATAGACGACGCCGACGGAGCCCAGCGCAAGATAGAACAGCTTGCGCGGCTTCATTTTTCGTTCGTGTGAATGGCTGCCTTCGTGCATGAAATGAAAACAGGCTCTTCAGAGCCAGCCTTTCCATCGGAAAAAGAAGAAGGGAATGATGGCGGACAACACCATAAGCCCAATCGAATAGGGATATCCGTGGGCAAAGTGCAGTTCCGGCATGAATTCGAAATTCATACCGTAGATGGAGGCGACCAGCGTCGGCGGCAAGAACACCACGGATGCGATCGAAAATATCTTGATGATCGAGTTCTGCTCGATGTTGATCAGGCCGAGCGAGGCGTCGAGCAGGAAGGTGATATTGCCGGCGATGAAGGACGCGTGTTCATTGAGCGACTGGATGTCGCGCGAGACCGTCTTGCAGAGTTCCTTGGTGTCGCGATCCTGCTGAACGGCCGGGACATTATAGAAAAACGTCATCAGTCGCGAAAGCGACGCGAGGCTGTCACGGATCTTGCTAACGAGGCGATGATGGCCTGCAATGTCCCTGAGCTTTTCTTCCAGATAGTTCGACGGCTTGCGAACTTTCCTGGCGCGGTCGCCAAACACATGCGTCGACAGGATGTCGACACGCGCGACCGACAACTCCAGGATCTCGGCAGTCCGATCGATCACGGTTTCAAAGAGTTTTGCCAGCAGCGCGGCACCACTCCGCCACTGCTGCGGCACGCGGTG
>Ga0123342_1010419_pt1 | contig 10661 bp, 4 predicted proteins | sample Turbeawhitnodule_FD_89960 | JGI IMG/M metagenome (GOLD analysis project Ga0123342, IMG submission 89960) | Root nodule microbial communities of legume samples collected from Mexico - Turtle bean Mexico white nodule | ecosystem: Host-associated > Plants > Roots > Nodule | place: Mexico: Nepantla... | reverse complement strand
ATTTATATAATTTTAATATTATTTATGATTCTTTAAATTATATATATATATATATATATATATATATATATATTTTAATGCTCTAATAAAGGTATAATGGAGCTTAAATTTGATTTATACATAATATAAATTAAATGCTAAAAGAGTTGCATTCAAAACAATATCATTCTCTAAATAAGTACCATTAAAACTACCATGAAAACCTTAATATTCTAAAAACAGAAAAGAAAATTCAATGTTTTATGACTAATATAAAAAAAATACTCCTATTAATCAATAAAAAGGAATAATTATATTAATTTGATCTAGATTTAAAATGGATTTTAATTAACACAAATTCATTCAAATGGACCCTCAATAGCAAAAATATGTAATTTATTTATTTAATTTTAAATAATATAATATAAATTTCATTATTATCTTAATATTTCTATTTTAAATTAATTTATATAATTAATTTTCATGAAAATAATTATATTATTTTGATTACTAATAATATTTTCAAAAGAATACAAATTATTATAAAACAAAATAAAATCAAACAACACAAAAATTCACAAATCTGAAAATAACTAACATAATCGATTATTTCTATAGTTAAAAAACTAACATAATCAATTACCCTCACTTTTACACGGAGTGCGTAATCGATTATGGTCGAAAAAAATAACAGATAGTCGATTATCCCAAGAGCATAATTGATTATTCACTGTTTTTAACAGCATAATCGATTATGTACTCTGTTCTTTTTCAGTCATAATCGATTATGTGCTATACAAAACCAAGGCAATGCTAACCTGAGACCAAACAACCATTACTAAACTCACTCCCCTACCACTTTGATGCATCACGAACCTCTCCAACCCCAGTGAACCACTACAAAACTCACTGTTCACTGTTGTGGTGTTATGCATGGCATGCAGGCTCACGTGAAAGATAGCAAAAAGCAAGGGTAACTATGTAAATGACACTATCCTATGTGGCTTTTTTCTTAATCTCCCCATGTTTCTCTTCACTCTTGAGAGTAACAAAAACACTATCTACTTTCCCTTCACTCACACTCTCAACCTCACCCTTCAATAGAAGCAAACGGGGGTGGCACCAACAATTTGTCTGAGGCTACAGTGTCACCCCAGAAGCAAATAGGCACTAAGTTCCAAGGGAAATAATATATATAATTATTATCCCCATCTGTCCCTCGATAATTATTGATGTGACCTGACAGATCTTAATAAATCTAATAACAATCACTTGTTGAATTTAATATAGTTGCATCCATATCAATTTTGTATCCCTCCATTTGCCACTAAAAACTCTCCCTCTCACCCAAAATCTAAATTATCTTTATAATTAAAACTCCCTTCCTCCAATTAAATAAAATGAACACTAACAAACAATCAATGCCTGATTCTTGTTCCTAATAATGTCAGCTAACTACTGAAAAAAAGAAATTTGCGAGACCAGAGAGCCAAAACAAAGAACTGAACCAGAGAGAGGTCTCAATAGAGGAGATTCATAGTGATTAATAACTAGAGAAAAAAGGGAAACGAGATTTTGGTTCCAAACACTACCAACTTGAGACTGCATGTGTGGATGGATTGGTGACTTGATTTACTAGAATCATACTTCTTGGGAACTTTAAGTTCAACTTGTATATAATAAGCTACAAGTATGTTTCCTAATGACGATCCACAAAATATATATTTTATCCACATTTGCCAAACTTAATATATATTATATATTCAACCCACTCACCTTAATCTTAATCACATGTTGCATTAACACATGTACACATGTAAAGCAACTGATTTTGGAGGTATCACATACCAGAATTTGAGTGATTTGTTACATTACTACCTGCAACTGTACTTTCTAATTTTGAAGCCTTAACATTGTTGTTATAAAGTAAATTTTGAAAATATTTAGATTGTATTCACGAAAGGGACAACATAAAAACAAAAATTTGAATACGGTTTTATTTCTTCAAGGATTTTTTTGTACCCGAAATTTCTGGAAGTCTCATTAAATTGGATTAAACTCTTCATATTTTATAAAAGATTGATGTGAAGATATGTTAATATATTGAAGGACTAAATTAAGGATATTTTATTTTAATATGGATCACAAGAATCCAAATACAAAAAAGTACAAACAACATCCAGCAAAAGGTTTTGGAAGAAGAACATATGCTAAAGAAATCACAAGAAGAATAATAATAATTTAATTACATTGAGGAGGGGGAGGTGGGGTTCCACAAATGAAAGAGATGGCAGTGACTACACTTGAAAGTGCTATGTTATTATTATGAGCAGAGAAAAATGAGTTCTCTGGATTCACATTAAGAAGTCAAAAGTCACAGTTAGCCTTTTATGGATGTTATCACTAGATATTTTTAATGATTACAACACACCTTTCTAAAATAGAACATTTCATATTTCCTTCTTATGCCTAATCTATTGGTTCTCATCTCATCAAGAACACCAAAATCAGAATCCAGATATAGATGAGATGAAATGAAATGCTATTCAACACATCAAATAAGAGAAAAAAGAAACCAATGAAACAAGATCAGAACAACACACCTTATCCATTAGAGGGAATAGTTTTTCAATCCTTACAATTGCAGCCAAGGAGGAAAAAAACTTTTGCTTAGATTTGTTTTCATTTCTTTATCCTGTTCTCCTATTTTAGCTTTTGGAAGAAATAAAGTAAGGATTTTGGGAGTAGACAAGGAATGTTTACATTCCTGAACTGTATTTTCATTATAAATTGATTAAACGTCTCTTTTTTTAGTCATAACTTCAAAAACAAAAAAAACAAAGATTCAGAATCTTGACTCTAAAATTTGGGGAGAAGAGAGGTTTCACAATGGCAATTGGTGAATTCCATCCTCCATTATCTAAAAAATGAATATGTTGTAAAGTGCAATAGTCATTTCTTCAAAGAACGTGTAAAGCCCCACCACTTTGACTGGTCGAGAGGTTTTAAACTAACTTCATCAGTTTCTAATAAATTTTTATATGGATCAACATCATAAGACCAATAATAGCGCATTTATCATGTTCCAAAAGTTGTAGTTATTATATAATTTATTTCTTTATCGCTAATCTGATTGGAATTTGCATTGCATGTTTAGTTATTATTCTACTTATGGACATGTTGAGAAGCTAGCTAGAGAGATAGAAAAAGAGGTTGCTTCTGTGGAGGGAATACAAGCAAAACTGTGGCAGGTTTGTAAACCTTTTTCCATTTTCATTCATCCATAAAGAGCTCACTTTTGCCACCTCTTTTAACATCTCATAATGTCATTACGTGATGATATGAAAGTAAATATAAATGCTTTGGGAGATATGGATCTGCATTACTATTCTACAGAAGAAAGAATAGTCAAATGCCCTAAAAGCTAACAATAACTTCTTAGATAGATTTATGCAAGCAATTAAAGTACCTCTGTTCGCATCTCCCCTCGCACTTCTGTTCGCCTTCGTTCGCACCCCCGCTTGCCTTCGTTCACACCTTCGTTTGCCTCTGTTCCCACCTCCGTTCGCACCGTCGCACGCACTTCCATTCACCTCTGTTCGCCTCCGTTCACACCTCTGCTCGCACCTCTGTTCGCCTTCGTTCGTGCTTGCAGCTTCCTCCTCCTCCTCTAATGCCTCTGTGTTACTTACCCACTTCAATCCCTAAAATCTAACAATAACTCTGCATGTTAAAGAAGAGAAAAGTCAGAGAATTTTTTTTAAAATTATTATTAAAATTCTTATTATTATTATTATTATTATTATTATATTATTAAAATAAAAAATTACATTTATCGACCAAAATAAATTTGGTGGCTAAAAAAACACATATTTGGTGGCTGATTCGGGGCCAAAAATAAACATTTATAGTTAGCGACCAAAAGAAAATCGGTGGCTAAAAAATAAGCAAATTGGGTGGTTGATTCGGTGACAAAAATAAACAGTTATATTTAGCAACCAAAAGAAAATTTGTGGCTAAAAAATAAACATATTCAGTGGCTAATTCGATGGTAGAAAATAAGCAATAATATTTAGCGACTGAAATAAAATCGGTGGCTAAAACATAAATATTTTCAGTCCTAATTCGGTCGCAGATATTTTTCTCAATTGATTCATAACGCCCACCACTTTAGCGACCAATGGTTTTGTCACTCTCATGTTCATTCATTGATTCGGTCACAAAACTAACTAACATCATTAACAATTTACTCGTTTGTTATTTCGGTCGCAGATTTGACACTAAGGGTATTTGGTGGCTATTTCGATCGCAAATTGCGACCACTTATTTTCGGTCGCTGAATTCGGTGACTAAATTGTTATTTTCTTGTAGTGTATTATTTTGGATCATAATCACTACTAGCTAACTCATTTAAGAGTATTCTTTGAACAACTAACTCTTCGCTAATAATTGAATATTCTTTACCAAACAACCACTCTTGGCTAAGACAAATAAATTATTTGAGTAGTCATCAACAGATCATAGGGTTGATCACTAGAGAGGAATATCGTTTATGACATATGCAAGGTTTATGCACTCTTTTCTAGTTTGCTTAGGGAACACGGACAATGTTCTCTTTGAAGTATCTTAGCGTACAAAATTGTGAACAACGTTTCAACATTATGCAATTTGATCTCTCTCTTCTTAATGAATGGAATTAAATAGGCGTTGAAGAATATGGTTGTTGCAAAATCCTTTTCTGACCATTGAGCAAATTCAGTTCACTTAAATGTCTTTCTTGCATCTAATGAGCTTGGTCGTGGATAGTGCATTAAATGCACTCCATGCAGCATTAAATGTTCTTTTCTTCTTTACTCGACATCTTGATAGTTGAATATACTTATCTCTTCTTAGATAGTGTGCTTTTACTTGAATTTGTGATATTTTTTTCCAGTATCGATAATGTCTATGCAGAGAGTTATTAAAGAATGCAACTTTAGCTCTTTATCCAAAAGATAATTGATGTGAATTGAGTTTGAGTGGATCTTTTGAACAGAAGAAGATAACAGACATTCCCTGCACCATAGAATAAGCATATGGATATTCGTGAATTAAGATGTTAGCTTAATATTATGTGCTTGTTGTTGAACGAATGTTATCATCTTACATACGAAACATGATCATGTTTACACTTAATTGTTTTTAGCACTTAATCAAAATCATGGGTTACTTTTCCCTAAGAAATAACTTCCTAATAGGGATGACAAATGAACTCGTCCCCATATGATGGAAGACCCCAAAGCAAAGGACCAACAACTAGAGTTATAGCCAAGAGAATACATGAAAAGTGGGACTAAGCTGAGCTAACAGGGTCAAACTCTTATCTTTTTAGATCATGCTTTAGTTTGTATAAATGTATAGAGTAGAATATGATTTATTTGAGTTTGTAATTTTTAAATAAATTGGGCGATTTATTCGGGCCAAGTGGAGTAGGATTTTTGGTCTTGTATTTTGGCCTAAGGTAGATTAGGGTTAGGATTCTAAACCTACCTAGGGTTTCATTTGGTCTTCCTTGGCCCAAAGAAAACCTTAGGTTGGTCATGACATTCAGCTAGTGCACCATATTGAGCTGGCCAACAAGGAATGGCGCAAGGAAGGCATGGGAGAAGCAAGGAAAGTGTGAATATCCACACGACATACTCATTTGCTCTTCTACATTTAAGATTTTTATTTTGAATTTGATTTTTCTGAATTTGGCTCCATTTTTGGTTAACCATGACGTCATAAATAAATGTGCTCAGTTCTTGTATTTTTCAGCTTGAATGAGAAGAGTTATGTTGCCCATTTTGTGCCATAAACACTTGTTCTTGAGCTCTAGGGTAGTCTCTTGTGTATCCTCCCTAGACTCCTTCCTAGTGAGTTGGTCTCACCTCTCACTCTTCCAAACTCATTCAAATTAAGAGTATTTCGCATCCATTCCCAACAACTTCCGCGACTCCATACAAAGATTCAAAACAAAACAATGCAAGGAGAAGAAGAAACCTATCATTTAGTATCTAGAGCCATGATTTTGTAAGCTAAGTGTTTCTTATTATACTACTTTCTTTCTTAATATTTGTGTTGTGCTCAATGTATTTTACTTGTCTTGAACATGTTTCCATCTCATTTCACCGATTGAATTATTGTTTTGTCCATTTTATATGGTTCAAATTAATTGTTCCATCTTGAACCATCATGTGTTGCTTTTAGGTCTTCTATTGTATTATTGTGTGTGCTTTTGATTTTTTGCATGAGTCATTTTTCATTTTATTTGCTTAATTAAATTTAATTTTGTGTTATTTTAATTTTCTAAATTTTTCCATGTTGTCAAAGTCACCTGAATCCATAAATCTAATAAAATTCTAGTGATACTTTTTGTTTCAAAAAAAATTTTCATGCTTTTATGTTCAACAACAACAAAAATTTCAGAAAATTGTTTGAAGAAATACTTAGCATATAAGCTAAGTATTTCTTCTTCTACTACTTTCTTTCTTTATTTTTTTGTTGTGCTCACTGTATTTTATTTGTCTTGAACATGTTTCCATCTCATTTCACCGATTGAATTGTTGTTGTTTTGTCCATTTTATACGGTTCAAATTAATTGTCTCTTTTTGAACCATCATGTGTTAATTTTAGGTGTTCTATTGTGTTACCGTATGAGCTTTTGGCTTTTTGCTTAGAAAGATGCATCTAAATTTTTTTTTTTTTAAATCATAGGTATGAAAAAGTCAAATGCTCAAGCTGAAAAAGCCCAACGCAAAACACTAGCGTTGAGCAAGTTAAACTTCAGTTTGTGATTTATTATTTTTAAGTCTAGTTCTGGATTGATATAAAAAAATTGTGAATATTTTCCAAGGCCAAATTACTTTTGAATTTAAAGAAATAAATCAGTCAGGCACCAAGACCTATAATTCTAGTTTTTAATTTTTGTTTTGTTTTGTTATCCATTTTGTTGTCATTCTTAAGTTTCTTTTGAGTGCTTGCTTTTCTTGACAATCTTTAATTTCTTTCTTGTCACATTTAGGGTTTAATCATTGTGTTTTGACCTATAATTCTAGTTTTTAAATTTTGTTTTGTTATCCATTTTGTTGTCATTCTTAGGTTTCTTTTGAGTGCTTGCTTTTCTTGACAATCTTTAATTTCTTTCTTGTCACATTTAGGGTTTAATCATTGTGTTTTGTCTAATATAATTTCTCTTGAGTTTTACCTTTTCAAATTGAACTTTTATTGATTTTCATTATTGGTCTCTTTAAAGTGGAATATCCTCTTTTGGGTTGTGGTTTTGTGAAAATGAATTAACTCTTAGGTAGCATTCTAGGAGAAGGAGAAGGAAACTTCAAGGTGAATCTCCTAAAGAGAGCCAACAAGCGGAGGTAATTGGAAAGGATAAACATTTTAAGGAGATAGTTGAAGACTTTAGTTTTTCTGCATTTTTCTTTTGTTGTAAACGATCATTACTACTTTAGTTGAACGCTTTGTAGATGGTGAGTATGTCTTGGAGGATCATCAGTGCCAACAAGCTTCACCATTAGGATTCACCTAGTTTTAATTTATGCAATTTCAATTCCTAGATTTTCTAAGTTTTCTTTTAGTGTCTTTTGTTTCATAGCATTCTTGTTGGTTTGTGACAAAGAACTTTTCATTAAAAGGAAATTTGTGAAGTACATTTGGATAAGTTATGGCTAGGAAAAACTTGGTACTTAAGTGATTCATAGTGGTCCAGCTCTCTTTCCTGGGAATTTACCTTTCATGTAAAGCCTATAATGCAATTTTCCTTGAGTGTTCAATGGAGATTGATGGACGGGATTTGTAGATTTGTGGAGGAAGCACCAAATGGTCATGGAAGTTCTTGGTATGGGCGAGTTTTACAAGGTGCGAGGAGCAAGGAAGAAGTTAGGCTAACTTCCTTGAGTTTCTAAGAATGCAGGAAGCATCATAGAAGAGAAACTTGGATAAGTGTGCTGAAGATTTCAGAAACACAGTTTCATATATCAATCAAGTTTAGAAATTATAAAAGATGAATCTCTTATTTATAATATAAAGAGACTCCTAAAAATGACTAATGAGTTCTCAAAATTCTCTCTATTCCTAGTATATCATATGATTATCCTATGTATAGAAAATTCTTCATTCCTAACTTGTAATATGAAAATATTTACAATAAGCTTTATGATATTTGATATTGTAAAAAATGTGGAAAAGAAACCTACTTAAAAAAATATTAAATCTTCCTTTAACACAATTTCCTTTATTCTTTTCAATATTCACATCACTAATAATATGATAAACAATATTTTTATTAGAATCAACAAAGAAATAAGTAAAATCAGGATGAATAATATTCATTTGATCAGAATCAAAATCATCGAGCAGTGTGTTTCTAAATTTCTCTATTCTTGGTAAAGTTCAACAAAATGTTTTTCTATAAAAAAAAATACAAAATCAATGGTAATTACCATCATAACGATAAAATATATTTTTATATTGTATATTATTCTTTTCACCTTTTTATTTTTATGTTAATTTTCCACTTTTAGTAAGAAAAGTTATTTTCATTACTTCATTTAAAATCATATCTACGACCATGGTTTTAATCAACCACTATCACTAAAATCAGATCGTATTTTATTTACTCCTAAGAACAGAACAAAACCAATCACGTGACCCTCAGGATTCCTATTAACAACTCATTATTTTTATAACAATGGTTTAAAATAACAGTTATAAAATAAAAAAATATACTATAGAATTTGAATGAGAAATGAACTTAAGAACCTAAACAAAATAATAAGCATAAGATGTTAAAAAGAAATTTTAGAAGAAGAAATATAACTAACCTCAAAACGTGAATTAGAAAATACAAACTATATATTTGTATTGATAACCTTATAAAATATAAACTCAAAACATGTAGAATGAATAAGAGAAAAAAAAGAGATAATGTATTAAAATTTGTCTATTTTCACCAAATAAGAATTTTTTTTATTTATATGTAAAAAAACGTAATTTAAATTATATAATTGAAGGACTCAATCAAAACAAAAGATTCCTCCTATTTACTTAAAAACTATTAAACATAGAATCCAGAAAACTAGTGGAGAAAATCATTATAAAATAAATATTATACCACAATAATAACATATAAAATTATTATTGTAAAGGTTTATGTTATCGAAAGGGATATAGAGAAAGATTGAGACTGCTCTTTTTCTTCCTTGGTTGGTCGGTTGAATCGCACTTCAATTTCCTTTCCAACAAACTTCTTCCTCTCCTCGTAATCTCGACTTGGATGGTACATGCAGAAGGCATTTCAACACTCAAATCAGATTTAGTAATTGTTCAATACTTATAATGACGTACCTGATCTGTGTTATTTATATTGTTATGGTAGACCTTTCTTATTGGACCAGATTAGAAAACTTGGGTCATGTTTAGAAATACATTACCTAACTATTGATTACAGATTAGCTTCACTAACTCTACTTAAACGTAATTGAGTTTATAGTGTCGGTCAGCCCAATGGCCAAGCTCCGAGCCATGATGTCGGTCGTACGGATCCTCGTAGTATAGTTTATAATGATATTTTGACATATTTGTATATCTTTAATATAAAAATTTGAAGACCTGGAATAATTAAATTTAGAAGAATGAGTCCTGGTACGACAGAGTATTCTTGAAACCGTGTAGCAAGTAAACCCATTTGTTTACTTTCAATTTCTTGTCAGCGCAAACCATTACTTGTAGTATTTATCAAAATCTTTTATGTAAATGGAGCTAAGTCATCAAATTAATGTTGTTCCTTTCCTTTTACTCAATTCAGAAAACAAAATGAGAAACATTTCCAAAACACCATACTCTATATTTCTCCTTTTGTTAGCAACAACAATTAGGGTTCATGGTCGCTATCTGCCAGAAGTAGTTTCAGATGGTGTTCACAAAGTTCAACACAACGAAACTTCTTACTTAGTTCTCAAAGGAATTGATGATGAATCCTGTGAGGAGCAGTGCAAACAAATGTATGGCTTCTTGCCATGCACAAACAATATTTTTGGCCATCTCTTTCTCATTTTGGTGTATGAATATTTGCTGTTCCATGGAGAATCATATTTGGCTAAAGGTGGAGAACAAATCTTCAAGATTCTTGGCCCTGGTATCTTTGGTGCTAGTGCTTTTCACATCCTAGGTGCCCTTCCAGAGTCCTTAATTCTTCTTGGTATGTTTCATCTCTTACCTTTTTGAGAGAAACAAAACTAAATTATTCTGCTTTTGTGACATATTGCTCTACTTGAAGTGAATACATGCCTCATGCAGTTGCAGATACATATAAAAACTGGAAAAATTATATGATGTATGAAGCTGTTTTCCATTTTTAACCAGTGAAAATGTCAATAGTAATCTTAATATATATATGATACCTAAAGTACATTATTGTTGTAATACTTTCAATAATTCTATAATTTTAAAACTTTAAAATTAAAAATAAAAATAATTTAAATACATATTTTTTTTAGTCTTTTAAAAATCTTAATCTTTTAAATACTTTTAAAAGCTAAAACGATGAAGAAACTCGAAAAATACTTGATGTGTTGACAACTAGAAATATATATATATATATATATATATATATATATATATATATATATATATATATATATATATATATT
>Ga0123342_1010418_pt1 | contig 10664 bp, 12 predicted proteins | sample Turbeawhitnodule_FD_89960 | JGI IMG/M metagenome (GOLD analysis project Ga0123342, IMG submission 89960) | Root nodule microbial communities of legume samples collected from Mexico - Turtle bean Mexico white nodule | ecosystem: Host-associated > Plants > Roots > Nodule | place: Mexico: Nepantla... | reverse complement strand
TGATTCCATGAGACTTGACCTAGATTTGCTAAAGATTTGGTCACATTCTAGAAGGATTCTCCACATGGACGACCATGTGCTCCATGTGATGTAAATTTGCATTTCATTTTGATTAGCATTAGGATTGCATTATGGTCCTCCTTAGCCTATAAAAGGAGGAGCCTACACCTTGTATTTTCAAGACTATTTTGAGTAATGAAATGCTGCCCAAGTGCCATTCAAATTGCTCTTTGCCAAATTCTCTCTAGAATTAGGTATTTAGTCTTCAACCTTCGCTCTCAAATGGAGATGGCCGAACCACTCCAACCCTCACTACTCCTCATGCACCTTCAAGGCACCCATAATTCCTAGGAAGGCCTTGTTCCACTCTCCTCCACTAAGCTTCTGCAACCATCATCATCAAAATCAAAGAAGAGCTCATAGGAATGCCATCACAAGGCAAGGGAGTTGGAAGAGTCACTCTTCTAGTTCCTTCTCTAAAGTAGCGCCTAAGAGAGAAAGGAGTTGGAAAAGTCATTCTTCTAGTTCCTACTCTAAAGTAGCGCCTAAGAGCCTTACATGAGAGGTGTCTTTTGGTTTTCCTCTTTTGGCATCTTCCTAAAGCTACTTCTATATTATTTACAAAATTTATAAAGGGTAATTTCAAAAGGAGAAAGCATTTGATGCTCTTTACCAAAACTTTAGCCTTGCTCCTTGAAATCTTTTGAGGCATGAAGGATTTTGAGCTAGTTTGTTGTACCGACCAGTCATCGGACCTCGAGGAGTGGAAGTAATGGGGAGCCACGTAAGTTGGGTCCCACAAGCGGTATAAGCTAGTGTGTCGATCAGTCGTCAGACATCGACTACTAGAGAGTATTGACTAATCCTCAGACGTCGACCACAAAGGAGGGTCGAAGAGTCATCGAGCATACAGGAGGGTCGATGACTCCTCGAGCATTGACACAGCAAATGGGGCCGCGAGAGGTGGGTCCCATAAGAACATATCAGTTATCAGTAAAAGCACCCATAGATAAGGGGAAGCTTTAGGTCACAAAGAGTTTATGTGTGTGGTGTGAATAGCGCATTCAGGCGCAACACAAGTAAAGAACCACTAGGGGCGCTAAGGCCCATTAGGGTTATGGTTTCCAGGGGTAGGTTGCATGCATGGCATGTGAATACTTAGGGCGCCCAAAGAACAAGGGCCCCGGAGGGTTGGTACATGAGTTGGTACCTTGGTGGCCATCCTGTTAGTCGTTGCACTCCAGTTAAGGGCAGTCCTACGTGCTAGATTACGCTAAGACTGTGAAATAGTTGTGTGAGGACGTTACCCCAACAACCCTAGTTACCACGTATATAAAGGGTGTTGAAAACCCTAAGAAGGTACGCAGTTTCTAAGTTTAGAATTTTATACACACATATTGTTTTCTCTGCCCCAGTATGGACTTGAGCGTCAGAGTGCAAACTGCAGCCAGGGCGCCCCCTTTGTCTTTTCAGGTACAGAGTGTTCGATCCAAGAAAGCGCGAATCCAGGAAGATACAGGCGAGCGTAAGATTGTCATTAGAGTCAACCAGCGAGAACATTTGTCCTTGAGGTTCTTGGGCTTGAGCCTCATCCTTTTAGAAGACTAACAAGAAGAACTTTAAATGCTTTGGGCCTTGTCCATTTCTTTTATTGATGAAGTCTTTATTCGCTTGTTGAGATGACCCTTCAAGTGTAGCATCCTTGGTCATCTTTATGTATTTTTGGATCACATCATCTCCTTAGCCAACAACATTCCAGCGATCAGGGCCTAGTACTGGCTTTGAAAGCGAACCGCAGGGCCTGCTCAATCAATAGCCCATTTAGCCCTTCCAAGATGATGCCAACCCTCTACCCTGGAGGAACCGTCTATAGAGAGTACCCATCTGAAACCTGCTCCTTCTTGGTGTGTGGCCGCCGAAGATAGATCTACCACGAAGTCAGCATAAACCTGACCTTTAATATGTCCTCTAAGCTCATACTGCACGTCGAACTCTGATAGCTCTACTGCCCAACGCACCATCCTTCCTGCAACATCCAGCTTCTGTAAGACCTTGCGAATGGGAAGGTTTGTCATCACTATCACGATAAAGCTCTGGAAGTAGTGGCGAAGTCTTCGCGCTGAGAACACTACCACCAGGATTGCTTTCTCTATGGCCTGGTATCTTACCTCAGGCCCCTTCAATACTTTGCTAACAAAGTAGATTGGCTTCTTCACCAGGACCGAACTGATTGCCCGCTCTGTAACTGCGAAGTACAGACGAAGTGGAGTACCTAGTTGTGGCTTGCACAACACTGGTGGACTGGCCAGGTATTCCTTCAGTTTGAGGAACGCCTCTTTGCACTACCTGGTCCATACGAACCTGTTATTCCTCTTCAGACATTGGAAATAGGGATGCCCCTAATCTCCCCCCGCTGACACAAATCTGGACTAAGCGACCATGCACCCTGTCAACTGCTGCACCTCTTTTACTGAGATCGGGCTCCTCATTGCTATGATCACAACGCACTTCTCAGGATTCGCCTCTATCCCACGCTCGGTGAGTAGGAACCCTAAGAACTTGCCTGCTTCTACCCCGAACACACACTTCTCGGGGTTCAACTTCAACCTGTACTTAGCTATTGTGGTGAATAGCTAAGTATTGTGGTGAATAGCTATTGTGGTGAATAGCTTCAACCTGCACCTCTTTTACTGAGATCGGGCTCCTCATTGCTATGATCGCAACGCACTTCTCAGGATTAGCCTTTATCCCACGCTCAGTGAGTAGGAGCCCTAAGAACTTGCCTGCTTCTACCCCAAACACACACTTCTCGGGGTTCAACTTCAACTTGTACTTAGCTATTGTGGTGAATAGCTCTTCTAAATCTGCTACATGTTGCTCCCTCTACTGGGAGGTGACCACCATGTCATTCACATAGGCTTGGGCATTTCGCCCTATCATGGGCGCTAGTACTCTGTCCATCAGCCTTTGGTGAGTTGCACATGCGTTCTTAAGCCTAAAGGGCATCACCTTATAACAATAACAAGACAGCTCTGTCATGAACGTTGTCTTGCACTCGTCCCTGGGGTGCATCCTGATCTAGTTGTAACCAGAAAAGGCGTCCAGGAAGTTGAGTAGTCTGCAACCAGACGCATTGTCCACCAAAGCGTCAATGTTGGGCAGCGGGTAGGAGTCCTTCGGACAGGCCTTATTGAGGTCTGTGAAGTTAACACACATTCTCCGTTTTCCGCTAGCCTTCCTCACCAACACCACGTTCGCCAGCCACTCAGGGTACTAAATTTCCATGATGTGGCCAGCGCTAAGCAGTTTCTCTGTCTCTTCTCTGATGACCTGACGCCTCTCGTCATTGAACTTTTGTCTTCTCTGGCAAACAGGTCAAACCTGGGTGTCCATGGTGAGACGATCACACAGGAAGTCAGGATCTATGCCAGACATGTATGAGGCAGACCATGAAAAAGCATCTAGGTATCGCGCTATGACTTTGGCGATCTGGTCCTGTGTCTCTTGGCCTAGGGATTTGCCAAGCTTGAACTTCTTCCCACTGATCTCCCTCTCCAACACGTCTTCCGCTGGTTCGGGCCGTCTCTCCCGGGCGATCTCTGCTCGGGTGACCCATTCTTCCCTTGGAGGCTGGGTGGTGACAATGAACACTTCTCTCTTCGTCTTGAGGCTATTCTCGTAACACTTCTTAGCCTCCTTCTGGTCAGATTTGATAGTGATCATCGTCCCCTCCAGGGAAGGCAGCTTCATCTTCATGTGCCTCGTAGAGGCTATCGCTCCAATCCTGTTTAAAGCAGGCCTACCCAAGAGTATGTTATAAGCTGAGGGAGAGTTAACAACAAGGTACTTGATGTTTGCGGTGCGTGAAGTCGTGCCATCTGTGAAGGTTGTCCTCAGCTCTATGTGTCCACGCACTTCTACCTGGTCTCCAGCGAAACCATACAAGCAATCGGTATAAGGTCTCAACTGCTCTGGAAACAACTGCAACTTGTTGAAGGTCGACCAGAACATCACATCGGCCGAACTTCCCTGGTCCACGAGGACGCGATGCAACCTCCTTCCTGTTGTCACTACCGAAATCACCATCGGATCATTGTCATGTGGAACGACGTCCTAGCGGTCGGCCTTGGTAAAGACGAGGTCGACATCGGGAGTCTGATCTGCCTCTTGTACCTCTACTGCCATCATCTCTTGTGCATACTTCTTCCGCTGGGAGGCGGTGCATCCTCATCCTGAGAACCCTCCAGAGATGGTGTTGATCTCACCATGAATGGGCACCTCATGCCCCTGATCTCCTCCCGGGGCTCGGACGCCTGAGCCCCCTGTGGCTCTAGGAGGTAGTCCTTTAAGAAGTCGTTCTTCACTAGTTCGTCCAATTGGTACCCCAGTGACAAGCAGTTGCGTATGGCATGGCCATAGGCTTGATGGAATTCGCACCAAGCGTTCTTGCTGGGCCCCAACTTTTTGTTAGTCTTTAGGGGTGTCCTCAGCCTTTCCGCTATGTTAGGAATAGCGATCAACTCCTTCAACTCTACTCGAAAATTATGCCTGGGAGGCGCGTCCTCCCTTGTGTGTCCCCTTGTTTGGGGCGTCCTTGTCTCATATGGTTGCTACTTTCCAGAGCCTTTCTTCTCTATTGTCGCCTCGTGCACCCTCATGGGTTGAGGTTGACCTGTTACTTGAGGTAGGACAGGGTCGATGCTGTTGTGTTTTTCTATGACTCAATCTTCCACGACGATGTACGCCATAGCCCGACGCCTGATCTCGTAATACGTCTTCGGGCAATATCTAAGCAGTGAGTCACTAAAGGGCCCTGGTAGCATTCCTTTAGTGAAGGCATGCACAGTCATGGCTTCATCCTTAGTTTAGCCTCACCACTTGGACCCTAAACCTGTTTAAGAACTCTTTCAAGGACTCTCCCTAGTACTGTTTTGTGCCAAAAACATCGTAAGAGATCGAAGGGGGAGCCCTGTTGATAAGGTACTACTCTCTGAACAACGTTGCGAATTGGTCGAAGGTAGTAATGTGTCCGTCAGAGAGACTGACAAACCATTCCAATGCTGCGCCTTCCAATGTACTCATAAACAGCTTGTAGTGCACAACATCAGATCCTCTTGTAAACACCATCTGGGTGTGGAACACTGTGAGATGAGCCTTTGGGTCTTCCACACCTGTGAATGTGACTTTCGGGCCCATGGACGTGGCTGGTAACATAGCATCCATGATCGCTTGGGAGAACGGCATGGGGCGTGCCCTAGGTGGTATGGATGGGGCACGCTCATCCATTGTGCGTTCCCCCGCTTGTTGCAAACTCATGCGCAGTTCCTCATTGGTTCTACGTAGCTCTTCGTTGTTTTCATGTGGCGTGGCTAGGTCAACCTGAAAATGCTCTTGGTCGACCCTAGACGCCGCTACCTCCTCTTGGAGGGCGCGCATAGTCTCCATGAGTTGTTGCATGGTGACGTTGTCCCCTCCTGATGGCGCGGTAGATCCTTGCCTCGTACTCCTCTTATTGCTGGTAAGCTCTTAACACGATTGTTGGTGGGACCTTGTTTTATCGAGCCCCTCGGTGGGTGCCAAATGTTCTCACCGGTTGACTCGTTTGTCGGTTGACTCGAACGACAGTCTCTGGCTTGCCTGTCTCCGCCTTTGAATCAAGCTTCTTAGGGTTGAAGAACCTTTCATCTCCAAAGACAAAGGGCGCCTTGGCGACCATTTGCACTCCGACGCTCAAGTCAGTACTGGGGCAAAGAAACAGTAAGTGTATAAAGTAGTTTTAGTCTTAGAAACAGTGTACCTTGTTAGGATTCTTACCACCCTTTATATAGGTTGTAACTAGGGTTTACTTTTGTTCTGTTACCCATATCTAGGGTTCCTTGGAGAATGTCCCTACGTCGCTATGACACAATCTTAGCATAATTTGGCACATAGGCCTTCCCTTTACTGGAGTGCAACGAATAACATAATGGCCGCCAAGGTACCAACTCATGCACCAATGTTGCTAGGCCATCTATTCTATAGGTGCCCTAAGTATTCACGTGTCATGCATGCAACCTATCATTGGGAACCCTAACCCTAATGGTTCTTAGCGCCTCCAAGGGTTCTTTACTTGTGTCGCGCCATACACCCCACATGCCTAGATCCCTCGTGACTTAGGGTTTCTAGTATTTGAGTGTTTTATCTGGTAACTGATATTGTTTCTGGGGTCCACTTTACGTGACCCATCTTTACTATCTAACACCGATGTCCGATGTCTGAGGTCTTATCTGGAGTCGATGACCGAGGACTGGTTGGTACAATAATATAATTTTTTATTTAATAATTAGATAAACAAAATTCATTATTCAAATAAAATTATTATTAGTATAATATTTGATAAAAAATTATAAAAATTATCTCTATTCCTAAGTTAATGAATAATTGATTTGATAAGTGGTATACACTATATCAAACATTCTTACCCACTTTTCTTCAACATAGTTTTTGCTTCTTTTTTTATTTAATTTTTTCATAAAAAAGAGAGACTCGATTATTTTTATTAAAGCATAATTATTTTACATAAAAAAAAAAAAGTGGGAAGGAAGCAGTAATTTTAGTTGTGATTTTGAAGAAGCAAACAGTATTGAAAGGCTGGGTGGACACAACAAACCATTAATCCATGAAAGATGTTATTTAATGTTTAGAGTGAGTCACTATCTTTTTATGGTAGGAAGAAAATTAGGAAAGGAAAGGACCACAATTATTTATTCAATTAATCAACTAATTCATCTCTATCTTGTCTAAATAAATAAATTTGTTGAATATTCTTATGAAATCGATGGTTGCGATATTCAAATATAATAATGTATTTTTCCTTTAACAATTTCAAGACTCTTATGATATTTTTTCATGATATTTTATAACAATATTAACTAGTATATGCGTACTAAATCCGAGACCTTGGATCATATTTTTACAATTTATATTTATTTTCTAAATTTTTTATTAGTTAGAAAATCAAATTAAGTATATAATTTTTAAAAAAATTCAAAATCTTAAATAAGACTCGAGTTTTAAATTTAAGATTTTCACTGTACCATAACAATATACTTCAATAAAAATTCCTTACAAAACTTAAATGTTTTTAAAAAATATACATTGAAGATATTCTAACTACTTTCCAAATATATTAAAAAAATCACTTTTAATATTATTGAAAATTAATTTATGTGTAAGTTAATTTGTGAAATTTTTATTCTTATACTCATATAAGTTAGTTTTGACTTATGCATTTTTATTTTATTTTTCTCTGCAGAAATATTTATGAATGAAGTTTGATGAATGATGTCCTTTATACAATTCAAGAAGTAATTAAAGTATTAACGTCATAACTTTTATGATATATTCTCATATATATATATATATAATTATTATAATATATAATATTAAATGAGTTAATATTATTTAAATTTTAATTGTATCAGTTAATTTTTTGTGTAAAAAAATATAATTGAAAAGCAACCCTTAATAAACGAAATTCACTCATCAAGTGTTTAACTACTTAATTAATTTGAAATAATCTTCTTAAAAAGGATTGTTTTTTAATTAAGGAGAATTTTAGTGTTATAATGTATTTTAAAGGGCTAATTTCTTTTAGTTTTTTTTTTATGAATAGTAACGGAATAATATTAGAGTTTAACTTGGTGTATATTATTTAAATCTTTTGTCACTAGGGTGATTCTAATGATTTGTTAAATTATTATTGTTTACTTTGAAATTAATTAAATTACTCAATTGGTCATGTAAACATTTTTAGTGTCATATTTAAAAATAATCACAATATTAAATTAACTCTCTAAGCTTTTAAAAATTGACTTAATAATGATAATGTACTTATACAATGCATGTAAAAACATGTTTCTACATTTATAATAAAATTTAATTTTTGTGTTTTCTAATATTAAAATATTAATATGCGTTCATTGAATCTAATTCTCGGCTTCAAAAGTCACAACAGGACCCATAATTTTCCTTTGAACCGACACACTTCTCATAGTTCGGGTATCTTTATGAAGTGAGCCACACAGGACAAGGACTTTGGTCTTTTTTATTTTGACTGATTCTTCCTGTACAAGTACAGTGTTGTTCATTCTTTCTTCTAGATTCTCTTATGGAAGTCTTACACACACACACGCAGACATTGTTTAGGCACAATTTAGGCATAGTTCAGGCAGCGTTTTTGAGTCATTTCGACGACGATAGAGAGAAGGCATCAGAGAAGGAGATGCATCACAGAACGGTGAGTTTTTGTGTTTTTTGTGGGTTCTGGATATTTTTGTCCGTGTTATGAGTTCTGGATGTGTATTTTCAGTTGAGTTCTGGATATTAATATTTGTATGCACCGCAAATGAGCAAATTCGGAAGTCTTTTTTATTAGGTTCGGATTTGGAAATCTGGAATGTGTTTATTGTGTGTTTTTTTTTTCTGCTCTCAATGATGTTCTATCTGTGCCCTCAATGAAGTCTCTTTCTAATATGTTGTTGAAGTGGGCACGACATCTTGGTGGTTTAACTATATAGTACTATATGACTAATAATTGAATCACATGATTATATTTTCTTTCTTAATTAATGTATTTAAAAGCATATAAATGTTAATATAAATATTTTAGAATGAAAAGCAATGCTCTTGTTTTATGGAAATGATTGTAACTTTTGTTTCTATCAGCCTTTTTCATTAATGTTTTAGTATTTTATTTTGTATTAGTATGACTAAGTTGAAAGTAAGTGAAGTTTTATGAAAGGTTGTTTTAGAAAAAAAAAAATTAGCTTTGAACTTGAATTCCAAATCTGTAATCACTTGATTTGGTTTAGAAGAATTGTGGTTATTGAATATTCCAATATATTTCATTTTTTTACAAAATTTAATAATTTTTTTTCCTTTGTGACTTAGATGTATGCATACACTTAGCTCTTTATGATTAAACAAGTGTTTTATTTGATCTTTAATTTGGAACTATTAGTTCCTCAAATTACCCTTAACAAGGTGTCTATTTTTTTGGAGGACCAGTTTTATTTTTTATTTGATGATATTTTATGAATAGTAAGATGGTGAGGACTAAAGGAGGAGGATCTACTAATTCGGACTGTGTACGACCAACTGTATCTGTGAGAAGAAGGCGTGGTGGTCCTAGTACTTTAGTTCCAAATGAGGACTTTGAAAATTATATTGAACAAGAGGAAGTTGAAATTGATGATGAAGGTTATCCAGGAGGGCCAGCGGATAAGTCATTACTGATTAATTATAAAGATCACGTGGCTAGACAGTTGTGGGATTGTTTGGTAAGTAATGAACATTAATCGAGTGTCTTATAATTGAATGTCTTATGTATGTATGCATGTATTTGTTGATGTTATATCTTAATTATTGTAGGATCATGGTGAACTGAAGGTCGTTTCTCATGGGAGAAAGATAAATAAGTTAGGAGCACCTCATGAGCGCATAGAGGCTGCAGTAGACATGTGTGGCTTAGGTGGTTTGGTTCATGCAAATTATGAGTTTAGATCGAGGACTAGCTGGGTTAACCCACATGTATGAGCAATTAGGAGATTGTAGCTACGCAAACTAGACAACTAGCTGGTTATGCAACATTGTTGCAAGGTTTGATTTATGAGCATTTCCCATCTATAGGGATGAGACGTGTGCAATCCCAATATTCTGAAGAAGAACCCCGATGTAGGAAGTATGAACCAGAGAAAGTTCCTTCAATTGTTGTTGTCTGATTGCAGCTACATATATTGACACCAACTTCCATTCAGTTTTCCCCATACGACGAGCATTGGGAAGAACGTCCATTTGAGCAGATATCGTTATTCACTAGTTATTTGAGACTTGGAAAGTGGAGACAATTGCACTTTCCGGAATGTGTTCTCCGTCAATATGGATATGTGCAAATCATCCCTCGGCACCCATCTGTAGTTAAAGATGGCGATCTCATTGCAAATGAAGTGGACCGACGATGGTTAAATTTCAATAATTATGTTATACAAAATATGGATGTAACACCTTATCTTGGTGTCTACGTTCAACAATACATGGAGTGGTTTTGATCGGTATCACATCCATATGTCATTGACATGGCTGAGGATGATCGTCCCGTACTCATACCCTCAAGAGCACCTACCCAAGGACCAGTGGCAACGCATCCTCAGTAGACCCATCCTGAACATCCTGCTCTAGTATGTATGAACTATTAACATTTTCATTCGTGTTAATTTGTTAATTTTTGTCTAATATTATGACATTCATGGTTATAAGATATTTGTCATAGAATTACTGAGACATTGGGAGGTGAAGGGAGTGGATTTGTGATGATTAGAGAGAATGTGTGAGGATATGTGAGGTTGTTTGGATTGAGGATGATAAAGTGGATTTATGATAATGGTTTATTGTAAGTTTACAAATTTGTCCTTGTTATTAAAAAATATTTGAATAATTAATTGTGATTCTTTTTATGTGTAGGTTTGAATTAATTAAATTTTTTAATATATAATATTCATAACTACTTATATTTTATAATAAAAAATTAAAAAATATAATAGAAAATATTTTTGTGTTAAATTGAAATAAAATTATTAAATATATTAAAATTTATGAAAATAATATTTATTATTATATTCATTTAT
>Ga0123342_1010417_pt1 | contig 10665 bp, 10 predicted proteins | sample Turbeawhitnodule_FD_89960 | JGI IMG/M metagenome (GOLD analysis project Ga0123342, IMG submission 89960) | Root nodule microbial communities of legume samples collected from Mexico - Turtle bean Mexico white nodule | ecosystem: Host-associated > Plants > Roots > Nodule | place: Mexico: Nepantla... | reverse complement strand
GTTGGGACACATTCTTTTTTTTTGTTCTAGATTTTGACAATATGAATATTTTTTGGTTCGACTATGTTGTTCTCTTATGTTCATATCAATCCTTATTCAACTTGACTTAGGCCTCCCCTTTGAGGTTCTTTTCATGTTGGGAATTGGGCATAATATTTTACTAGTGTATGCAAGCCAATACTCTTCATTTCTGCATTCACCAAATAGTCCTTCGTAAAAATGAAAGACCTGTTGCAATGTGTACACATGTGAGATGTACCTAGTAAAATCATGGTGAGCATATTTTCATGCAGCATGCACATGGGAGCATGGTAGGTGTGGTTTTTGGAATTTCTCACCGTCACACCATAATTCGTCAAAGCCAACTGCAAATCGGCCTGATGGTCGTACTTGTCTTGGATTTTTTCTTTCTTCTACCAAAAAATTTGGTGTTTCTCCTATCAAAAGAAAGCACTGTATGAGTGTTTTCCTTTGACTGTGCATCTTCCAATGCTTTTGCTGCAACTTCAGAGTATACATGTCCAACAACATCATGGCTTCCACTTACCTGCCTCTATCTGTGAAGAATTTATTGCAACAGGTATATGTTGCTATTAGATATAATTAGATATTATGAGATATTATAGATATTGTTATCTATTTCTATTTATGTAATGGGCTTAGCCCCTATATTTCTTTTTCCTTTGTAAACATAACCGTATGTGTTCAATGTACACAAGGGATTTACCCTATTCTTTTTTTTTTCTTTAATATGGTATCTAGAGCATATGGTTAGGGTTCAATTTTTATTGGTGAACCCACTATTCACTGGAATTTTCCAGCCACCGCCCCATTGCCTTGCTAGAGCTTCCACCGTCGCCGACTCGCCGGAGTCGCCGTCAGAATATCATCGGAGTCGCCGCCGGAGATGTTGTCAGAAACGTTGTCGGAGCCTTCATCATTGTTGTTGCCTCCAATTGACCAGTGACTGAATTTGTCCTTATCATCTATGGCTTATTTCATTCCCTCTTCCGCTTTCGCTGCCACTGTGGCTTCTTCCGTTGCCATTATGTCGGATCTCTGTATTTATACAAATTATACCAATGTTCATCTCTCCATTGACAAATTGGATGGAACCAATTATGACACTTGGGTCTCAGATATTAAGTTATGGCTTAAGAGTCAAGGTTATATTGATCATCTTACCTGTCCCAATGTTGCTGAAAATGAGGTTTTTCATTAGTTGAAAATTGATGCTCAATTATGCATTATTGTCAAATCTACCATTCACTCATCTTTAAAACAAATTTTTCGTACCTATGAGACATTTTCAAAAGTTTGGGAACAAGTAATGTTATTATACAACAATGATACTCAACATCTTTATGGTGTGTGTCAAAATCTCCCCATAGTTGTTACTTCCAAGCGTCTTAATGGTACAATGGAGGAATATTTGGGTAAACTTCATGCTTTTTTTCATGATATTAATGAGTTATTACCTCATGACCCCACTCCTTCTTAAGAACTAGAACAAAGATCCAAGTTCTTCATGTTATTGGGTTTACATGGCCTTCCTGATGATTATTCTCATGTTCATGATCAAATTTTGGGACCTCCTATCACGCCTAATTTTACTTCCACGTGTTCTACCCTTCTGCGTGTGCGGGGTAAACACACCACTAATATAACGCCTCATGTTGATGACTCTTCTGCTTTAGTCTCTCAACATAATGAGTGTACTCGCTCTTACAAGTCGGGAAAAGGGTGTCAAAAGTGTGACCATTGTGGCAAACTTGGCCACAAAATTGACAGATGTTATGCCTTACATGGTTGTCCTCTTAAATTTGTTGTGGTTGCCAAACTGCTCATGTGCAACCTTCTACTGTGGACCATACTTCAACTTCATTTGATATCCCAGGCCAGCCTACTATTTTCAATGAATTTCTTAAATGGTATGAGGATCGTTAGAATCCTGGTTCCACTACTTCTGTTGAACATAGGTACATTTTTTGTTGGCATCATTCACTCTACTTCCCTTGGCCCTTGGGTTCTAGGTTCAGGTGCCACAAACCACATTTCTGGTAATCAATCTTTTTTATCTTCCCTATCCACTACGGGTTATTTACCTTCGGTTACCATAGCCAATGGATATAGGGTACCATCACATGGTGTTGGTATTATTAATATTTTTCCTTATCTATCTATTGATAATGTTATTTATGTCCCTGGGTCTCCATTTAACTTGTTATCCATTAGTCGTCTCACTCGTTCCCTTGATTATGTTATTTCTTTTACAAAAGATTATGTTTTTGTACAGGACCGGAGTTCGAGATGGATGATTGGCATCAGATGTGAGTCACATGCACTTTATCAACTACAGATCTCTGCACATGTTAGTGCAATTATGGATTCTACATCTCTCATTCATCTCGATTGGGTCATCCTAGTCTTGCCAAGATGTAAAAGCTTGTTCAAAGTTTGTCTAATGTATCTAGTTTATCGTGTGAGTCGTGTCAGTTAGGGAAGCACATTCGTAGTTCTTTTCCTAGTAGTGTCTCACAACATGCTTCATCTCCTTTTTCCTTATTTCACTCTGACATTTGAGGACCAAGTCGTATTAAGTCTAATTTAGGATTTCAGTATGTTGTTACTTTTATTGATGATTATTCAAGAGGCACTTGGGTGTTTTTAATGAAAAACCGTTATGAGTTGTTTTCTATATTTCAAAATCTTACAATGAAATTAAAAATCAATTTGGAATTTCCATTCAAATTTTGCATAGTGATAATGGACGTGAGTATCGTTCTCATTCTTTTAAAAATTTTATGGCTTCTCATGGTATTCTTCATCAAACTTCATGTGCTTATACACCTCAAGAAAATGGGGTAGCTAAGTGTAGGAATAAACATCTTGTTGAAACAACTCGTACTATTTTAATCCATGGTGATGTTCCTCAGCGTTTTTAGGGTGATGTTATTCTTAATGCATGTTATCTCATTAATCGCATGCCATCTTTGATTTTAGATGACAAAATCCCTCATTCTATTTTATTTCCACATGACCCTCTCCACTCTTTACCTCCCAAAGTTTTTGGGTCCACATGCTTTGTTCATAATTTTAGTCCTGGTCTTGATAAATTATCTCCTAAGGCACACAAATGTGTCTTTTTATGGTTCACTAGATCACAAAAAGGATATAAATGTTTCTCACCTTCTCTAAACCGTTATTTTATTTCAACAGATGTCACCTTCAGTGAATCTTCCCTTTACTCTAAGTATTGTCCTTCTCCTTTTATGTCTTCATCTAATCAAGTTAATATTCCTCTTGTTGTTCCTAGTGAACCTAAATATTCACCACCACCACCAACTCTTCAGGTGTATAGTCATCATCAAATGTCTCATCATCCATCAGATGACTCTCTTCTAGTGCCAACACCTCATCCCCATCTGGCTCCGACAGTTGAACCTCCGACAGTTGAACCTCCGATAGTTGAACCTGATCTACCCATAATCCCTCTCCACATATACTGTTTTGAGTTACCATAAACTATGTCAACCCTTTTATACCTGCCTTTCGTCTATTTCTTTTGTATCCATTCCAAAATCTATAGGTGATGTCTTAGCTCATCCTGGTTGGCGTTAGGCCATGCTTGATGAAATGAATGCACTTTAGAATAATGGAACTTGGGAAATTGTTCCTTTGCCATCTAGGAAATCTGTTGTTGGTTGCTGGTGGATTTTTGCTATCAAAGTTGGTTCTGATGGCATTATTGATCGTCTCAAGGCTCGTATTGTGGCTAAGGGTTATACCCAAATTTTTGGTTTAGACTATGGTGATACTTTTTCTCCAGTGGCAAAGATGGCTTTTATTTGCTTATTCACAACCATGACTACTCTTCAACAATGGCCTCTTTATCAACTTGATGTCAATAATGCTTTCTTAATGGGGATTTTAAGGAAGAAATTTATATGGAGTAACCTCCCGGTTTTGTTGCTCAGGGGGAGTCTTCTGGATTGGTATGTTGTCTTCGCAAATCCTTATATGGATTCAAGCAATCTCCTAAGGCCTGGTTTGGAAATTTTAGCAATGTTGTTCAACATTTTGGTATGACTCGCATTAAAGCAGATCATTCAGTTTTTTATTGTCACTCGAGTGTTGGGTGTATCTATCTTATAGTATATGTTGATGACATTCTTCTTACAGGCAGTGATCACCATGGCATCTCACAAGTAAAACAACACCTTTGTCAACACTTTCAGACCAAAGATCTTGGGAAACTCATATATTTCCTGGGGATTGAGGTAGCACAATCCAATACTGGTATTGTTATCTCTCAAAGAAAATATGCATTAGATATTTTGGAGAAAATTTGGTTGATGAATTCGAAATATGTGGATACTCCCATGGATCCCAATGTCAAACTTTTACCCAATCAAGGGGAGCCTCTTTCAGATCTTGAGAAGTACAGTTGATTAGTTGGAAAACTGAACTATCTCACTGTTACCTGCCCTGATATTTCCTTTGCAGTCAATTTCTTAATTCTCCATGTGAAGATCACTGGAATGCAATCATTCGTATACTGAAGTACATTAAAGGCTCTCCTGGAAAAGGTTTGTTATATGGTCATAATAACGATACTAAAGTCGTTTGTTATTCAAATGCTGATTGGGCAGGATCTCTATCTGATAAAAGATCAACTTCCGGTTATTTTGTCTCCATTGGTGATAACTTGATATCTTGGAAGAGCAAGAAACAAAGTGTTGTTGCGAGATCTAGTGCAAAAGCATAATATAGAGCTATGGCCTCGGCTACTTGTGAGCTTATTTGGCTTAAAAAATTACTTAAAGAATTGCAATTTGGAGAGGTCACTCAAATGACACTTATATGTGATAATCAGGCTACTCTTCATATTAACTCAAATCCAGTTTTTCATGAAAGGACCAAACATATTGAGATTGATTGTCATTTCATTCAGAAAACATTATATCGGGAGATATCAAGACTGAGTTTGTTAATTCAAGTAGTCAATTAGAAGATATTTTTACTAAACCCTTACGAGGGCCTAAGATTGATTACATTTGTAATAAGCTGGGTATATATGATCTATATGCACCAGCTTAAGGGGGAGTGTTAGATATTATGAGATATAATTAGATGTTATGAGATATTATAGATATTGTTATCTATTTCTATTTATGTAATGGGTTTAACCCATATGTTTATTTTCCTATATAAACATAACCATATGTGTTCTATATACACAAGGAATTTACCCTGTTCTTTCCTTTCCTTTAATAGTTGCCATCACCATGAAAGATATTGGATGGTTTCTTGTTTTCTTCAAAAAAGAGTTGATCGTCTTAGCCAGATTGGTTGTCATATGTCCCCACCTTTGACCGTTGTCCCATGCAAGAGTCCACTTCTCTCTCGAGATATCATCTAGCCATTGAGCTGCCTCGGGATTTTCCTCTCTAACTATGTTGCAGTAGTAGAAAAAACATGGCTCTGTCATTCCATATGTTGTAATTATTTGTTGTAAATGTAGTTAGTAAATAAAATTGACAAAAACAATATATAATTTGAAACAGTTGATTAACTTAATGTATGAGGACAATTACCCATGTTGACAACATCTTTCTTTAGTGTTGTATTTCTAAACCGCCTCATGCAATTCTGTGTTATGTGCCGAATGCAATACACATGCACAAAATTATTGTTGTTCTAATCACTACCATCTCTAGAGTATGCACTCTTTATTGATTCGTGGCGGTCAAAAATAAGACAGAGACCATCTTGCGGAGTGACATATCTTCGTAGGTTTCGCAAGAAAAAGAACCAAGTCTCAGCAGTTTCACCCTCTACGATGGCGAAGGAAATTGGTAATATGTTGTTCCGGCATTTTGCGCAACTACGACCAATAACGTTCCTCTGTATTTCCCATACAAGAAAGTTCCATCAACTTGGACCATCGACTTGCAAAATTTGAAACCATCAATGTACGGTTTGAACGTCCAAAATACCCTATTAAAGATGATCTAGTCAGCGTCCAATTGGTTTCCTTCATAAGAAGGTTGGGTCTTTATTTTCCAAATAAACCTAGTAACGTAAAGTTGTATTCCATTTAGGAGTATAGACAATTTTTTATATGAATCTTCCCAATTGTGATATACTTTTTGTATGCAGTTGTTTTCTTAGCCAACCGTATTATTTGAGTAAAAAAAAGTTGAAACCGTGTTATTTAAGTAAAAAAAAGTCCAATTGGTAGTTGTGGAATAACCAATCGTATTATTTGAGTAAAAAAGTTTAAAGCGTTTTGAGTAAAAAAGTCCAAATTTGGTAGTTGTGGAATAAATCAATAGTGACAACTTTCTTATAGGAAAATAATTATATTCCAATCAATAGACTTATAAGAAGACTTGTGAAAAGACAATTAACTAACACAAAACTTGGAACTTTTAGGTTAAACGAGAATTTTGTATAAAAGATACACCATCAAATTCGTCCCTAAAAACTAGTGAGAGAATTCTAAGTTAATAATTGAAAGATATTAAAAAATAGTGAGAGAATTCCAAGTTAAGATTTGAAAAATAATAAAATTAAAAGTACTTTGAAAATGCATTTAGCAATGCAATTGTTTTGAGCAAGTTGTAATATTTGCAATAGCTTCTTCTAGAAAGATGGTTAATTTTTCATAACCGCATAAAAATAGTTCAAATTATAATACAGCCTAATAGTTTACATGAGTAACAAAATAGTGTTATACAAAAATAAATACTATTAGAATTTTTATTTTGTGTTATTTTTTACAAAAGTTCATAAAATTAAGTTTTTTTAAATTATTTTATAAATTTTTTTGTTTTACAAAATATTAAAAAAAAATCCTACAATATTAAATATTTTAATAATAAAAAAGTTTCAGATAAGAAATGAGTTTGTTATAGTAAATTATTTTAGTGTAAATGTACAAAATATATATAAAAAAATATTGACCAATATAAAAAGGAAACTTTTTGTTTAAGACAATAAAATATAAATTAATTAACATTTAAGACAACAAAAATTCGTAATTGCTTTACTAAAATGTGCACTATAATTTATTTTCAAGTAAATTTTCATTTATTTATATTTATATTTTTTTAATATAGATTTGTTCTCTTAAGAAAATCGAGAACTCAATTAAGAAAATTTAAAGTTTTATCTCATTAAGTATTTAGTTAGAGACTAAATTGTAGGATTTGTGTAGTAGATAAATAACTCTAAAACTATAGATGATAATTTATTAGTTTTGGACAGCACAAGAAAGAAAGAGAAAGGGAGAATGGGAAAAGTCAGAAAAAGTAGTATTACATTGACTGAGAAGCTGAAAAAGCGTAAAACTAAAATTATTCTATGTCATTCATATGCTCAGATGCACTGTATTTATAAAGTGCTGAAACAAAGAAAATTATGCACCTTAACAACTGCACAAAACTTGACCCACCTAACTCAACTAGTAAAAATATCCTTATAACCAAATCTACTAAAAACTACTTCTTTGCTGCAACCCAGCTCCAAAATTTATGTTCTCATATTCCAACTGAAATTATGAGTTAGAATTCCAACAAAAATCAGAGACATCTATAGAAAAAAAAAAAAAAACAAACAAACAATCAGCTGAATTCAGTGCAGGAAAATACAGGTTTTTTAAGCTGAAAATTTATTAAATTTTTTAAAAGTTCTAATTTCTGGCAGAAAATAAATCTAATCTAAAAACAGAAAAAAATCTAATCTAAAAATAGAAAATAAAATAAACATTGAAAAGATACAATTAATCTAAAAATTAAGACAAAATCGAGTTATATAACAAAAACTATAAGTTAATAACACATAAAAGCATTAACAAATATCACATAGAAACACATAATAGAGCATTGGAAGCAAATAAACACTCTGTATTTGATATTCATGTGAATGTCTACAGTTATTTCAAAACAAATAAAGTTCTCCTTAAACATTCTTTTTCCAAAACTTCTGCATAGCTGAGGTTCCAATCACATACAACCACATAATAAAAATGATAACCTAGAGCCTGTTTATGAACTTATTTACAGCTTTTGTTTATTTTTGTAGTCCCAATCAAGAAGACAAATCTAGAATGAAGGAATGCACAAAGCATATCTAAGAAGACCTCCAACTCATCAAAACATAAATTAGAGTTTTGGTCAGAAGAACAAGAAAACTGAGTTTCGGCTGACTAATCAACATTATTCTTGAGTCAAGCTTTAACTTAAATAAATTGTATAATTTTTTTTAGGATTTCATGGATGTATTGGGCCTAGTAGCATAAAATAATCGAACCAAATATTTGGGCCAATTAGCATACATTTTTCGGCTTGCATTTGGACCAATAGTAGAATAGGTCTAGTTAGGGTAACAAATGAACTTTTTTAGCCCAATGTAATCCTAGAATGTATAGGGTATAATATAGGACGAAAATTAGCTTGGCAAGGAGTACATGAGTGTGCACATGGCAACCTAGGAGTGAGGAGGATTTAGGATGGAAGGTATGAGCTAAACATGGAAAGCATGAGTCCACATGGCACCTTCTCATTAGAGAGTTTTATTTTGAATTTTTAAATTTTGGCTCCAAAATATTTAGCCCTTTCTCCTATAAATTGAGGTGTTTGGCTCATGAAAACATAGATAAAATATGAGTATTATGCTGCCAAATTGCAAGCCTAAGCACTCTCTTGTCTAGCCTCTCCACCTCTTTCAAGTGATATAGCCGAACCAATCACTCTCCCTACTCTTTATGCAACTCCAAGGAATCCATAGCTTTAATGGAGTCATCCTTGACATACTACTTCCATTAAGCTTCCACCAATCTCCTTCAAATTTCAAGAAAAACTCAATTCGGATGAGAGGATGCTATCATTTGGTATCTAGAGCTTTGGTTCTTCAAGAGCCAGGTGTCTTCTCTCCTAATTTTCTTCTCTTTAAATTCGTGTTGTTCATATGGTATTTTGTTATATGATATCAACCTTCCATACTCTGTTATATGGAATTATGTTATGAACCTTCCATACTCTGTTATATGGTATTTTGAACCATATTTTTGAAGCAATAATTTGTTACACTTTTGTTCATATTTTTCCTTTTGCATAAAGCTTCTTGTAATCAATCTTCTGACTAAGAGGCTCTTCTAAGAAGTTATCACCATATAGCTTCAATACAATTGTGCCAATTCCATAGTAAATCGCTTCCCTCTTGGGATAAAAGCAATTAGGAACACTTTCCCAGTGATTGCATTAGAGATACTAATTGGTCTGATGAACACTTCTTTACTAACCTAACATAGTTCCATAATATCCTTATCAATTCTGGGTAGATGGTTTAATTCAAGAAGGAAACCTTAAATACAACATTCAAGATCCACACTAAATTCCAAAACCTCTTTCATCAAGTTGTTGTAGATCATAGTAATGTTCCATATACAAAAAGGTTTTTAGGTTATACGAAAGGGTTAAAAATAGTAACTGAGCAATTGTAATATTGAAAAGATTACAACTCATATTTTTCTTTCTAAAATTAGAGAAACTAAAACCCTCAAGAATGTAAATAATCACATGCTCAAACGATTTTCAATCAAATATTCAATCAAAACATAATATGGTATTCACGAAATCAACCAATATCATTAATATAAATAAACTATTCAAGAAATTCAAATCAAATGTACAACAAGATTTGATATGATTCCAATAACATGATATGGATATAATATGAACATGTTATGGATTCAACAAGAGTTGGAATATGATTAGACACTTTCTAAGAATTGGATCAATGTTCTTAACATTCAAGAACTTACCAAATCACAAGTAACCAAGCCAAACTCATATAGAAACCCATAATATGGCAAATGAACCGATTAAAACAAGCTAGAATGCAAATGAACCGATTAAAACACAAGGAAACTCAAATGAACTGATTAAAACTCAAGGAAACTCAACCACAATCAGAAGAACAGCAAGCTAGAAGAAACTACCGAACAAAAACACAAAATAAGCAAGTTCTACCGATTGAAATGACTAGAAACATCAAAGACATGTTTTAGAGTTTTTTTTTGGAATGGAAATGGATGAAAAAGATGAAAAGAACTAGGAAACTTATGTGGTTGTAGCTCTTGGAGATGTGCACGCCACTTGAAGGATGAAAGGTTTCAAGATGAGTGTAGTTGCTGCCACTTGAGAGTCCAAGAATGCACTCAAGATAAGACTAGAAGAGAAGAAGACACAAGTCTCTCTCAATTCACTCACCAATTTTGGGAGAGGTTCTTTACTCAAAATATCAATTCTTCTATTTCAAATACTCAAATCCTCCTTTTATAGGGGGAAGGACCGGTCACCAATTACAAAGAAGCTTACAAGAGAAGCTTTCCAAGGTAGCCTATAACTCTTCCACTTCTAGCGCCTAAAATGGAGAGTGAAGGGGCACCTTCTAGACTTTTCCTAAAGCTAACGCCTATAGATGCTATACAGAAGAGGTGTCTTTAAGGTTTCCCTCTTTAGCACATCCTAAAGTTATTCTATATTATTTTACAAATTTATACAAAAGAAACTATAAAGAGAGATATTAATTGGAGCCTATTCTTGAATGCTTGTAGTCTTCTTTTGGCTTTAGGCTTGATCCTCTCTTTATTTAATT
>Ga0123342_1010416_pt1 | contig 10666 bp, 8 predicted proteins | sample Turbeawhitnodule_FD_89960 | JGI IMG/M metagenome (GOLD analysis project Ga0123342, IMG submission 89960) | Root nodule microbial communities of legume samples collected from Mexico - Turtle bean Mexico white nodule | ecosystem: Host-associated > Plants > Roots > Nodule | place: Mexico: Nepantla... | reverse complement strand
TCATTCCAGGATTGTATCCTAGACCATTCTTATTAAAAACAACATTTTGTGAACCCAACAGTGTTTCAAGATTTTCTCTTCCTTTGGTGAAATTTGATAATGTTTTTAGCAGATATTCAACCTTTTTTTCCAGTTTATTACAGTTTTCACAGGTTTCTATGGATGCATGCAGACATGTTAATTCAAGGCTAACCAAATCAGTTTTAGCTTTGTGTAATTCTTCCTCAATAGCCTTAACTTTAGGTTCCAGTACCCTGTTTACTTTGTTCAGTTTGGTACATATAACAGCCAATCTATTTGCTTCATCATGTGTTTCCTTAAAAGCAATAAATAACTTATCATAACTTTCAGAATCAGTTGAAAAATCACTTACCGAGTCAGATACTGATCCTTCATCATTCACCATGAAGCACATATTTGCTTCTTCACTTCCATTTGAGGAGTCACTTGTTGAGGATACTTCATTTTCCTCCCAAGAGATATATGCTCTTTTTCCTTTGCCTCTTTCACTCTTCTTACTTGCTGATTTTTCTTTGTTTTGATTGTTTTGACAATCAACCTTTATATGACCTGGTTTGCCACACCCAAAGCAAGTGTAACTAGAAGAGTTTGAGTCATTGGATTTTGAGTATCTTTTTCTTTGTTGAGTTCTATCTCGGTTTTTTCTTCTAAGGAATCTACTGAATTTTCTAGTGAGGAGACTCAAAGTCTCATGATGTTTAGGATTCTCCTCTTCAGCACTTGTATCCTGTTCCATGGTAGTCTTCAAGGCAATTCCTTTGGCTCTTTTCTCCATTGTTTCTTGTTCTTTCAATCTTTTGAGTTCTAGCTCATGTTCCATCAATTTTCCAAACAATGCAGCAGTGGACATCTTGGATAAATCTCTTGATTCTGAGATTGTTGTTACCTTAGGCTGCCAGCTCCTATCAAGGCATTTCAACACATTTATGTTGAGTTATTCCTTGTCAAAGACCTTACCAAGACCAGTAAGATGATTTACAATATGTGTAAATCGTTTATGCACATCTGCAATGCTCTCTTCTGATTGCATCCTGAACAGCTCATATTCTTGAATGAGTGAATGCTTCCTTGACCGTTTCACATCATCCGTGCCCTCATGGGTTACTTCAGGTACTTCCCACATCTCCTTAGCTGAGTTGCATTGAGACACTCTAAAGAATTCATCCATATTCAATGCAGAGGTGATGATGTTCTTGGCTAGAGAGTCATATTGAGCCTTCTTCCTTTCAGTTTCACTCCATTCAGACCAAGACTTCTTTACTGTTTCTTCTTTAACAACCTGCATAGGTACAAAAGGTCCATTTGCCACTGCATCCCAAATACCCATGTCAATTGATTCCATGAAGATCTTCATTCTAATTTTCCAGAAAGCATAATTCACACCACCAAACATAGGAGGTCTATTAATAGACGCACCTTCAGCAAAAGGCATTTTAAACTCAGACATAATGCACACACTTGAGTAAAATACAAGTCCTAACTCTTGATACCAATTGTTGGGTCTATTAGTGTCTAAGTTCAAGAGGAGAGGGGTGAATTGAAGTTATAAAATTTATGCAAACACAAACTGTTTTATAGTATATCAGAGGAAAAAGAACAAATTGATTTTAGAATGAACAGATTGATTCTTCAAAACACTTTAACACAAACAGAACTGCACCAGATCAGGATTAAGATCAAACAGTGAAAGATAGCACAATTAGATTGGTTCACTTTTCACAGTTTTGAAGAACACAGAATATACCAAAAGAACAATCAACTTTATCAAACACAAAGCTTCAAAAACAATGAGTCTTTATCAAGGATTTAATGAATAAAACTGTTTTTCCTTAATCCAAATAAAAACACATATACAAATGTTTTTTTATTATTAGAAGACTTTTCCAGATCAAGAAGAACAGTTTATACTAAGCCTAGAATTAACAGGTTTAATTTCAAATGAACAGATTTCGTTCTTGACAGATTTAACCAAAACCAGAAATGAGTGCAGGGATGAGACGAACAATCCAAGCACAATTTATACTGGTTCACTCATAAAGAGCTACATCCAGTTTCACCTTACTCCAAGGTGGAATCCACTAAAACCAATTGCAATCAATTACAATACACTGTAGTTCTTGAACCCTACAAGAACCATACAACATAAGCTGAAAAACCCTATTTTAGCACACCTTGCACTCCAAGAAACCCTATCAAAGAAAGAATAAAGGAAATATAACACCTGAAAGAAGATGCAAGAACTCAAAACCAGTAGTTAAATTTGCTATAGAACTGCACTAGCACCTTCACCAAGATCAAGGTTTTCCTAGAACAAACACACTTGAAGATCCCTTTGGAAAACCTTTCAAAAACTCAATTCAATCCTTCTTCTCACACAGAAAATGTTTAATCTCTGTTAAAACCGTGATTGCTCTCAACAACCTTTCATGTAAGAAAGACCTTTCAATTTATAGAAAATAGTTTCTAACAATTTTTCAAAAACCAGTTAAAAAGTTGTTATAAAAACAATAGGTTGATTTAAAAACAAACAGATTTATTTTTAGGAAAACTGCCAACTTAGCTAACTGAAATAACTGACTGAGTTGTACCTTTGGTGCCCTAACAGAATTTCGAAAATCCTTTCAGCACAACAAAAATAAACCTATTCTTTTACAGAGAAACAGATTTATTTTTGTGCAGTATCCTGATTTTTGGAGAAAACTCTAAAAAGCTTTTTGAAAAACATTTAACCACTTCATATGCTTGATCTAAGCTTGATTAGGCATCTAGAATAGGTCATACAGCAAACGGCAACCTTACACAAACACAAGCCTAAATACAAGATCATCTAAACTCATTACAACTTCAAAGCAAACTAGTTATTTTCTTCATCAAACACACACAAGGACTGAGTAGAGAACAAGCTTCCTCCATCTTCAACATCACATACATGTCAGAGAGGAGAGCGAAAGGACTATGCTATTTTTGTGATGAACCTTATTCCATGGAGCATAGTTTGGTTCATAAGAAATTGCAAATTCATGCGATGGAGATGGACAACAATGATATTACCGTTGAGGACACTACCGGTGAGGAGGAGGAGCCAACACAGTCGGCTAAACCACAAATTTCTGTTAATGCTTTAACGGGGGTAACATGATTTCGAACCATGAGAATTACGGGATATTATCAGAAAAAACCAATGCACATTTTGATTGACAGTGGCAGTACCCACAATTTCTTGGATGCTCAAGTTGCTAAAAACTATGGGTGTACAATTGAACAAATGCAGCCTCTAAATGTTGTGGTGGCGGATGGATCTAAAATCTCTATTTCTTCTATGGTCAAGAATTTCAAGTGGACTATTCAGCATACAACTTTTACAGCAGATATGTTGTTACTTCCCTTAAGGTGTTGCAACTTGGTATTAAGCATTGAATGGCTAATACAACTAGGAGATATCATATGGAACTTTGGTAACCTTACTATGGAGTTTAGAGTCCAAGGAAGGAGACATGTGTTAAGAGGAGCGACAACAAATAAGGTAAAAACTGTTAAGAAACAACAGTTTTGTAAAACATTAACCGATGGAGTGCACCTCTCGTTGATGCAAGTAGTGGATGACACAGGAACTTTATTACAGTCCTTAACAACCCATGCCCACACCCAGGTGGACCAATCAGGATTACCGCTTGAAGTAGAAGAGTTACTTGAAGAGTTTCAAGAACCCACTCAATTACCTCCATTCAGGACAAGACATGATCACCAAATATCCTTGAGTCAAGGAGTAGACTCGGTAAATAGGAGACCATATAGGTATGCGAAAACCCAAAAAGACATTATTGACAAACTTATACAGGAATATTTGAAGTCTGGAATCATTCAGAACATCAGTATCCCCTATGCAAGTCCAGTAGTGCTGGTGGGAAAGAAAGATGGATCATGGCGATTATGTGTGGACTACAGGGAGCTAAATAAGGGTACAGTAAAAACAAGTTTCCTATTCCCTTAGTTGATGACTTGTTGGACGAACTTAAACACTCCACAATCTTTTCAAAATTGACTTGAGAGCAGGGTACAATCAAGTCATAATGGACCCTGCAGATATATGGAAAACAACATTCAGAACACACTAAGGACATTATGAATACTTGGTAATGCCCTTTGGCCTCACGAATGCACCTACTACTTTTCAGGGACTCATGAACACAATATTTCAACAGTTTTTGAGGAAATTTTTATTAGTTTTCTTCGATGATATTCTCATTTATAGTAAGAATTTGACGGAATATCTCCAACAACTACAACAAGTCCTGGTAACCCTTAGACTCCACTCTTTATTTGCTAAAAGATCTAAGTGTTCTTTTGCGGTGGATACTGTGGAATACTTGGGACATATCATATCGGGTAAAGGTGTTTCTACTGATACTAATAAAATTGCAACCATTGTCAACTGGCCTTTACCTTAGACCCTAAAGCAGTTGAGGGGTTTTTTGGGGATAGCTGGTTATTATAGGCGATTTGTTAAAGGATATGGAGTCATCCGTAACCCTTAACTGATATGTTAAGCAGAGACAATTTTACATGGACTGATATAACTGTACAAGCTTTTGACAGGCTAAAAACATTAATGAGTAGCACACCAGTTATGGCATTTCCAAACTTCTCACAAAATTTTGTTATTGAGGTAGATGCTTCTGGATACGGAATTGGGGCAATTTTAATGCAGGAAAGTCATCCTATAACTTATATTAGCGAAGCTTTTAATAAGCAACAATAGTCTAATTCAACTTATGAAAAGGAATTGCAAGGAGTAGTCTTTGCGGTACAGAAATGGAGGCATTACCTACTAAATAGGCATTTTATTATCAAGACAAATCATTACAGCCTAAAATACTTCCTGAATCAGAGGTGGACCACTGATTTTCAGCAAAAATGGTTAGTGAAATTGATGGAATTTGACTTCTCAATAGAGTATAGAAAAGGGCAAGACAATGTTGTAGTTGATGCCCTTTCTAGACTAGATAATGTGGAATGCAAAAGCCTTATTACTCTTCAATTAGAGTCACATCTGCTAACTAGAATAAAACAATCTTGGACTGCTGATTCAAATTTACAGAAATTGATTACAAAGGTGCAAAAAAATGTACCTGCCCACAAGCATTATTCATGGCAGCATGATGAATTGAGGAGAAAAGGAAGATTGGTGGTAGGAAACGACTCCCTATTGAGGAAAGAAATTTTGCAGTGGTTGCATGCTTCAGCTAGTGGGGGACATTCGGGAGTTAATGCAACTATAAAGAGAGTTAAAGCAGTGGTTTACTGGAAAACATTTTATACAACGCTCACAACGTGCCAACAAAATAAAAGTGATTCAGCTGCGAGTCCAGGTTTATTACAGCCCTTGCCCATTCCTGAAAATATTTGGCAGCATATTACTATGGATTTCATTGAAGGATTGCTTAGTTCCTATGGCAAACAGGTGATTTTTGTGGTTGTGGACAGACTGAGTAAGGCCGCTCACTTTATGACTTTATTTCATCCTTACTCAGCAAAGGAAGTAGCACAATCTTTTTTAGACAATGTGTTTAAATTGCATGGGTTCCCACATACTATAACTAGTGATAGAGATTATGTTTTTGTGAGCCAATTTTGGCAAGAATTGATGGCAGTGCAAGGGGTTAAGATCCAACTATCTACAAATTACCATCCACAAACTGATGGACAGACGAAAGTGGTAAATCGCTTTCTTGGGACTTATTCCAGGTGTATGTGTGCTGAATCACCACAAAATTGGGTGAAATGGCTATCCCTGGCTGAGTGGTGGTATAATACAACATATCATACTGCTACGAAGGCTACACCATACGAAATTATGTATGGACAACTCCCCCCTATACATCTGCCATATTTGCTTGGGGAATCTAATATTGAATTGGTTGATAGAAGTCTTGCAAAAAAGGGAGGAAATGCTAAAAGTAATCAAATTCCATTTGAAAAGGGCGCAAGAAAGAATGAAGCAAGTGGGCTGATAGGCACAGATCTGATAGGAAATATGAGATTGGTGATAGAGTTTGTGTGAAGTTGCAGTCCTACCGACAAATCACAGTGAGCTTTAGGCCTTATGCCAAACTAAGCCCTAAGTATTTTGGGCCTTATCAAATTCTGGACAAGGTGGGAGAAGTAGCCTACAAATTAGAACTTCCTGTAAACTCAAAAATTCATAATGTGTTCCACGTATCTCAGCTGAAGAAGTATGTGGGAGATACAATAGTCGCTACTGAGTTGCCTTATCAAGCTGAGGAAAGGTTGCAGGAGAAAGAGCCCGAAGCCATTGGATAGGATGACTGTAAAAAGAAAGGGAATGGCAGCCACCAAAGTGCTTGTGAAATGGAAGCATAACCTTCCAGAAGATGCTACATGGGAGTTTTACTATGACTTCAAAAGAAAATACCCTTCATTTCATTTTTTAGGACAAGAATGTATTCATGGGAGGGGTATTGTCACATATAAAGTGATTTTTAGATGTAAAAGTGAGCGGTTAGTGTGACCCATGAGTTTTAGATGTAAAGTGAGCGGTGAGTGTGACCACCGCTTTCACCGCTTAGCTACATACATATAAATACATATTGTAATCATGGAAAAATATATGATAATACACATTTTTACTCACCTCTGGATTCTTCTTCTGTTTTCTCTTCTCTGTGCGAACCCAATTCTCGATTTTGTTCCTCTTCTCTGTGCGGAAACCCCGATTGGTTTTTCTTCCTGCAATCTTTATCTTCGGTGCCCTTAGCCAGGAACCCTACATCCTATTCTGTTTTTATCACAGACCCGCGGGTCAACCCTTACGCGGGACGGACTAGAAAAATCAACCCGCAGATTCTATGTGGGGTGGGACAGCTCGCATTGCCACCCCTAGTAGTGGGAATAAAAGTTCAGAGTGAAATAGCGAAAATAAAAGCGACGCAAAAGGAGGGAGAAGATGCATGACTGGAGCACGAGGAAGGATAGGGGAAGTAAGAAAGGAACCGATATGAGGAGTGGCATCTAGAGAGAAAGGAAGAGAGGCTGCTTCGGCTGCTACCGGCGGATCGGCTGCTTCCGACGAATCCATGAAAAAATAAAAGCAGAAACAACGTAAGTTAAAATAATTTAATTAGTGTAAATTAATCTATCTTAACATCCACGTGTATTTCACTTCAGATCGGATTGGAAGATTAATATTGTTGGAATAAATCCATGATAATGCATTTTGTTTCTACTTTTATTTATTATTAATTAAAATGATATAAAAATAAACATTTATTTTATGTGATTGTGATTTATAATAGATGATATTCACATACTTTTTGTATGGGTCACTACAAAAAAAAGTGTATATTGTGGCGGTTATTTTCGTATAAACTGACGTTTATAACCACCACAATATACGCTTGTGGCGGTTTCCCAAACCGCTATAGAACTGGCCGCCACAAAGTTTAATGTGGCGGTTTTACACTACCCGCCGCAACACCCACCACTTTAAACATAGTGTAAATAGTGACGATTTTTATATGTAAGTAATATCAGTTATAACTGTCGCAATTTACATTCATTGAAGAAGATTTTGGCGCCATAATTTACGTAAGTAGTGGCGTTTTTAACTGACGTAATTTTAATTCTGAATAAATAAAATTTAACAACCACTTTTTTATAATTTTTTTCATAATCTGTTTTATACAATTATAAAATTTAACCACCACTTTTTTATAAGAAAATAAAATAATGTATTAAGTTATAATCATCCATTTATTTCATTGAAAATTAAAGTACACATAATAATGTTCAAAAATTTATATGTAATTGAAAATTAAAACACATAAAAAACTCATACATCCCTAATCAAGTTTAAAATGAATCTCCCCTTTAATCAAGTTTATACACATAGATGATGACTTCTCTAACTTTTCCTTCTCAATCTCAGCTTAGCATGCTGTGTAACACCATTTGCAAGAGCTTGATAAGAGAACTCGAGTGTCTGGGTAAGGTTTAGAAATCCCAATGGATCTGATGATTGCATCACTACAACAAAATTTATATTTATGTCAGACAACAATAAGGAGGCATTCATGAAACTTATAACATGTTTTAAGGGGCAGTATTAGCATACCTTTCATTGTATCCACAAAGAAAACAAAAGTGTTGTTGTTGTATTGACTTGAAAAATTAAATTTATTGATAACTACGGTACAATATTGCATGTTTACTATAAAATATTGTACATATTGATGTTTACCGTACAATATTGCACACATATTTTTTATTATTGTATAATATTGCACATATTGATGACTACTTTACAATATTGCACATATTTATGTTTACTGTACAATACTGCTTATATTGAGGACTATTGTACAATATTGCACATATTGATAATTACGGTATAATATATCACATATTGATTTGTACAATATTACATATATTGATGTCTACATTGCACAAACTGACGTGTACTCTACAATATTATATATATTGATGTCTATTGTACAATATTACACATATTGAATACTATTGTATAATATTGCACACATTATGATTACTGAACAATATTGCACATATTGACACCCAAGTATACAATATTAACATATTGATAATTACAGTAGAATATTGCATATATGGATAACTACCACACAAAATTGCACATATTATTTGTTAGGTTGTTTTATAATAGTACATTTTTCATGTAATTGTTAGGCAAAAGTTAAAATGCAAATACAATTTGATATTTCAATTTTTTTAATAATTAATAAAATATAAATTATTGTATCTTTTAAAAATTTAAATTAAGAATATGCATCTTATTTTTTAAACATTAAAAGAAGTAAAGTTAAAAATTATATATGACCAGTTGATACTATTTGACTGCATCCACAATTGATCAGTTTTCATACTACAAAACTATGATAGTTCTTTTGTATTTTAGCTTCAGATATGTAGCTTAGAAATTGATTGACAAAAACATAAAATCATGTTATAGAATGAATGCATATGTTTAGAAATATAGAGATCAACAAAATAAATAAAAGTCAATGAGGTATTAATATATTTAAATATTTATTGATGTCTTTTTTTAATAATTATAACATTGAAAATCATTGATTTAAAATTATTTATTTCAAACATCAGATATTGGAAGTGATACTCCATCATCACCTAACCAAGTAATAGGATAAAATGTTGGAAGCAAAACTGATTAGGGATGAATAATGTGTGTTTTAATTTTAAATTATGTTTTAACTTTTGAACAAGTATGTATGTTTTAATTTTAAATTACGTATCAACTTTTGAACAATTATTTGTGTTTTAATTTTCAATTATGTATCAACTTTTGAATAATATTATGTGTATTTTAATTTTCAATGCAATAAATGGATGCTTATAAATTTATATATTATTTCATTTTATTAGTATTTTATTTTTTTATTAAGAAAATATATTATGTTTAGTTTAATTGTGCAAACCAAATTATAAAAATGTGATGACTAAATTCCATTTATTTAGAATTAAAATTACGTTAGTTGAAATCGATGTATTATTTTTTCAATTTTATTATAATATTGACGTTTAAAAACGTCACATTATACCCTATATAATGGTGTTTAAATAATCTTTAATGAATTACATTGTGACAGTTATGACTGACATTACTTACATATAAAAACTGTCACTTTAAACAAAGTGTTAAAGTTGTAGGTGTTGCGGCGGGTAGCATAAATAAACTTTGTACAATGATTTCGTATAATATTGGTTGGAAAGTTGTGTGCGGATCACAAAGGATATGTGCAATATTGGTAGGAAATTTGTAAAATATTGGTAGTAAATTTGTGTAGAAAAGTTGTACAATATTGGTAGAAAATTTGTGTGCGGATCACAAAGGATATTGCATATATTGAATCCTAATCAATATTAGCGATACGGATATGTGCAACAATATATACACAATATTGGTAGGAAATCCTACCAATATTCGCACACAACTTTCCTATCAATATTGAATTCTACCAATATTGCACAACTTTCCTACCAATATTGTACAAATTTTTTACCAATTTTCTCATTGTACAAATTTCCTACCAATTTTTCCATTGTACCTTTAACATTTCATTTTTTTTTCACAAATTTGTTGTGTACGGATATTGCACGGATTCCCCATTGTTGTGTGTGGATCACAAAGGATATTGCACATATTGATTTCGTACAATATTAATAAGAAATTTGTACAATACACATTAATATGTAATAATATACAGTAGACATCCCTGTCATCCCTGGTTTGCTTCTTACACACTATACACGTACAAAAATTGTATACTATACATTATTGCACATATGGATTTCGTACAATATTGGTAGTAAAGTTATGTGCGAATCACAAAGGATAATCATTATGTATTCATGGAAATGCTTCAAGGATATTAGGTATATGATGTGGAATGTGTCAGAATTAGTTGAATGTTTTTCTTAGCTTGTATAGCTAATTGGTTTCCAGGTATCTAACATATTGATACCTAACGATTTTCCGCAAAGTTGCGACGAAGGGTATAACTTCTACAAATCTTTCCATTTTCCAATTCGATACGATCCATTCGTTCGTGGAGCTATTTACTCGATCGCAGACATT
>Ga0123342_1010415_pt1 | contig 10666 bp, 7 predicted proteins | sample Turbeawhitnodule_FD_89960 | JGI IMG/M metagenome (GOLD analysis project Ga0123342, IMG submission 89960) | Root nodule microbial communities of legume samples collected from Mexico - Turtle bean Mexico white nodule | ecosystem: Host-associated > Plants > Roots > Nodule | place: Mexico: Nepantla... | reverse complement strand
TTTACAAGCCCCCCTCAGGCCACTCTCATGCACGATTCTCTGAGACATGTTCATGCGAGGTCCGTGCGTAACGCTCTTGCTGGGAACCTCAGTCCCAGCTTAACTGCGTGTAACACGAGCCCCCGATGACCATGCATCCGATGACTGATCGGTGCTCTACTGCTTCTCGCGTTCTGCCCCCAAGTGTTCATCTGGGAACCGATCTGTCGATGACCGCTTGGTTACTAGCCACCAATCACCGTTCTGGGTGATCTATCCCCTGACTTCTCTGCCAACTGGTCTGTCGGTGGCCACTTGACTACTGACCACCGATCACCTCTTTGGATGATCTGCTCCCTGATCTCTCTGCCAACTAGTCCACGTGTCACCCTACGAGTGGTCCACGTGATTGTCTTCTGCTGACGTCATCAACCACCGATGACCGACCGGATCATATAGTATTCAAAAACTAGTCGTTTAAGGCAGCATTAATGAGCCAAAGCAGTTTTGATCCCACCCAAAACAGATTAACATGTTTTCAAAAAATTGTCAGGAAATGTTACAATCAATCGGTTGAAAAATCGTTTTAACCTGTTGAATTGGTTAGGCAGTTACATAACCAAGTCAAAAACAGTTTCAAAACCTTTGAACAAGACAAGTGACAAACAACCGATTATATCGATAATTCAACCGGTTGTTTTTCTCATTACTTAGAAAAACACTTTTCTTTTTAAAACAGATTGGGCAAGCTTTGTGCAAGGATTAAGAACTGATATTTACATAGATTCTAAACACTCTAATCTAAACCCTAACCAAAAGCAGCAAGGCTTCAAGCTTCTTCATGGATTTGAAACATTAAAACTCCCATGGTCTACAGTTCCTTCCTTCAACTCTCCTCCTTTGATTGTTGATGCTCAGTCGGGACTGACCTGAAAAAGGTATTCCAACACTTAAGTAAGTACTCTATGTAAAGAGTGTATATTTGTAAAACTGATTAAATCGTACCTTACACCTTTGTTAAAGGTTTATTTATAATGTTCAGTTATGGGCCCTTGTTGTGGTGGGCCAAATATCAATTGTTAACTGATGTGTAGCGTGATCCTTGATTTATAGGCAGATATATTGGTACATATGTATATTTGATATTTTGCTAATATCTTCAATATCTTCAGTTATTCAGTTGTTTAGTTGATTTCTTGGAGATGTCACCGCATTAAATGGACATGATTGTGACTCGCAAAGGATTCTCATAACTATTGTTGATATCATTTATTAAGTCAGTCGATCGACCAGTAACAGATGCCGAGTGACTGGCTCATCCAGTACCAATTGGGACACTTGCCCCTCAGACTCGATGAATGTTAGTTTATGAAGAATCGAGATGTGACTGTTGGGTGCCCCGAAGTGAGATGTGACTTGGATCCATTTAATATTGTCGGATATGTGACTTGAAAATTTTCAAAATGTCATTTCGTATGTACTATGCGATCAAAAAGTGATCTAGTGGTTACGAACTCTTACACATTCATATACCAAAATTTGTGTGCCCTTGGATGCGAAACAATCTAATTGTCCGAGAGGAGAATTCCTTATTCTATCTCTTCTATAAATAAAGGTGTTTGTGAACATTGCAAAGGGGTTTGCTTAAATGCTATGCTATAGAGTTCATCAAGTGTGATCCAAATGTCGAGTATCAAGCAACTTTCTTTCTTTCGCATCTTTCACTAAAAAAGTTAGTAATGCATTTCCCTGCTGCCATCTATAATTATTTTGAATCTTGAGTCTTCTAAGCACACTCACTCTACATTTGGTGGTGTGGATTACGAGTGGGTTGATCCATGCGTCCTGGACGTCCCATCTTGTTTTAGGGGTCCAACAACTTTAGACAGTTTTTTTGCTAAAGCTTCCATCTTAAAACCTAACGCCTCCTCAGACACGGTTGTAGTTGATAGTTGTAGCCACTCCGACCAAGTTTATCACGGTCGGGAAAATGCTTCCCAAGGTTTCTTTCTTTGTATATCTTACATTTTTTAACGACCTGAACGTTACCCTTCCTTTTGATGAGTTTATGATGGGGTCCTTCAGATCCTCAACGTCGCCCCTACTCAATTGCACCCAAATTCGTGGGCAACTCTCCAAGCCTTTAGGGTAATCTATGACGTTTTTAGGTTGAGACCGACTCCTCAATGTTTTCTTTTTTACTCTAAATCTCGACCGACTACCCTTGTGAGTTGGTTATCCTCAACTAGTCGTCCGAGCAGTATCCGTTTTGGACCTTATACCTCGTCCCATAAACACTTCAAAGTTTTTATTGAATCAGACAACAAACCATTCTTTTATGACTCAGAAGGGAGACCGAAGTTTCCTTTCCATTGGACGCGTAATCCCACGCGATATGTCCCTTGGCTGAGGTCCTCCATGACTCCCCAGGATTAAGAAATCTTTCATGTCTTCGATCAACTCCCTAACTGGCTTCCTACTCAGAAGCTTGTAGCTTTGTTTGAGTTGTCAAAGAGGTGAACCGACCTGACCAGTATGTTATATTTTAACATTCGTAATGTTTCTTTTCGTATATTGACCTAGATGCTAAATTCATTTGTGTTTTGCATAAATCATGTCTCAAATTGACCCAGAATCGGTAAATTTCTTGAAGCAACTGAAGCATCAGACGTCCATGCACTAGAACGGGTCTTTGGAGGTTCTTAGGGCATGAACATCGACTCTAGTTGTAGACGTGGTGCCCCCGCGACCGCCCTGCAACCTGCCAACCTGAGGAAGAGGAACCGACCGACTAAGGCATCCCAACCTAAAAAGGAGACGGGGTCATCCCTTTCTCCATCAATTTTGGGCAAGCATCTGCAGCTAGCCCAAGGCATTCAAGTGGGGATGACCCTTGAAGAGGAAAGTATCATCTCCGCCATTTCAACGAATGATTTGGTGGAGGGGATGGCAAAGATGCTGAGTTGGTCCCTGATGGTGACCCGCACGCTGGGTGATGAATTGAAAAGGAACTCAGCCTTTGTGATGGCCAAATTGAAGGCGAAACTAGATGAATCCTCTAATTCCTTGAAATCAACTCTTGAAGCCATGGGATTTAGGTTGGTGTTTAGGTACCAAACTTCAATGTAAAAACATTACAAATAAAGTTCCTAATCTAATTTTAACAAGAAAATAAATTCTACTCTACACTATTTAAACTAGGATCTAGGCTTCTTCAAACATGTAGAGAAATGTTTCTCTGCCATCAGTAGCAGCATCCCAGTCCTCTTGTATCTCCTTTACCATAGACCTAGTTGTGGGCCCTAATCTTCTGGTTGTTGGGCTTGCACTTGGGCTTGTGCTTGGGCCTATTCTAGTAGTTGTTTATGTTTTGATGAGTTGGAGGTCTTCTTGTATATGTTTGTACATTCCTTTAACCTAGAGTTGTCCTTTTGATTGAGCCTACAAAAATAAACAAAATCCCAATTAGACTCATATCTGCAATTAAATCAATAAACAACCTCTAGGTCTTCCTCCTCCTTATTATATGGTTGTGTGAGGCTAGACGATTTTAATCATCCCCTCCTTCTTGAAAGGATTTGTCCTCAAATCTACAATGTTGATCTCGAACAACAACCTTATTCCTGCTTTGACAACTATGCTCATCCTTCAGGATCAAATGTCCATTTATTGGAGTCATCAAACAAATCAAATGAGTTAGTTTCAACAGTTGTTAAAAATCAGTTTTATTAAGTTGCCATTCCTCTTATTTTTCTATTGTTTTTGGTAAATTTTCACAAGATTTCTTTAAGGAATAGTACATAATTTTTTTTTTCAAAATCTCAAGAGTTTTATCAACTCTAAGATGACTTATGAGTCCTCCTTCCTGTGATTCTTTTACAAGTTTTCTATGTGTTCCTTTATAAAGCAGGAGGCCTGAAGGTTGTTCAGAAAGAAGTATCTTTTTAATTTTGTTTTCAAATTTTTCTTCTTTCTGGATAACCTTGTGGGAAGGAACACTCTTTTCCCATGCCTCTTTTTCCCTAAGGGCTTTTTCTTGGTTTTCTATTTTTTTTCTTCCTCTGTCTTTTGCTTCATTTGTACTTGATCCTTTACCACTTGGGAATGTGATAAGGGATAGAGTACAAACTTTGTTTTCTTATGAGTGAAAGTAATCTCATTGGTAAGACCATTATGCATAGTTTTTTTATCAAATTGTCAAGGTCTACCCAACAAAATATGACAAGCTTCTATGGGAACTACATCACATAAAACTTTATCTTTATAGTTTCCCACAAAGAACTCGACTTTCACTTGCTTATCTATAGTTAATTCCCCATCTTCATTTATCCATTGTAGTTTATAAGGTTTAGGATGAGGTATTAATTGTAGATTCAGCTTCTCAACCATTCTATCGCTACAACAGTTGCAACAAGAGGCACTGTCCACAATGAGAGAACAAACATTTTCTAAAACTTGACATCTTGTATGGGAAATGTTCTCTTTTATGTCTCTTGGTTCTCGCTAGATTGGTTGTTTAGGGTTTTGCGGATCATCATTAAGTCCTCCTCACATGGATATGCTCCCTCACTATTTTCTTTTTCATTTAACCCGCTAGGCTCATCTTCTTGGCTGCTATATTCATACCTCCCTCTTAGCATCATAGTTCTCCTATTTGGCCATTGAGCTTGTACATGGCCTCTACCATAACACTTAAAACACTAGACATCTCTACTGCGGGTTTGTGGGGTTAGCACATCTTTTTCTATATTCTTGGGAGTTCCTTTGGTTTTTCCTTTGATAGGCTTTCCTCCTTTTTATACTCCTCTTTGGGATAAGAGTTAGAGTATGAGCTTTCCCTACGACTTGATCCTTTTCTCAAATTTTGTTGTTCAACATGAGCTTTCACATGGATATGCTCCCTACGATAGGGCAAAAGTTCAACTCTATCTCTAATCTCAAGGTTAAGCCCACTTAAAAATCTTGCTATGGTGGTGGGTTCAGATTCCCTAATTGAGGCTCTCATCATATATAATTCCATTTTCTGCCTATATTCCTCTACACTCATACTCTTTTGTTGGAGTCTTTGGAGCTTATCCATTAACTCCCTATTATAATAGGAGGGAATATGACGGCGTCTTAAGGCTCCTCTAAGATCATTCCAATACTCTATGGGAGGGTCCTTATGAAGACACCTATCTTGCTCTAGGGCAGTCCACCAATACATAGCATTACCTTGAAAACTTAGGGTGGCTAAGGGTACTTTTCTCTCTTCACTCACACATGATTGCAAGCAAACAATTGTTCTACCTTCATTTCCCAATCTATATATGTTTCTACATTTTCTTTTCCATAGAAATGAGGTAACTTTACCCTAACCTCCCTTGGACTTTCTTTTCTTTCCTTTCTAGCTCTCCTAGGTTGAGGTTAATAATACTCATGCATTCTAAGACTTTTTTCATCATATAAAACACTCAACCTAGAGCTATATGCTTTTGAAGATCTTTTTGATTTTGTGGTGTATTCACCCTTTTCTCTAACAAGTTGTAACTCTTCTTTTATTTTAGCAAAGTGAGCATCCCTTTCTTTTAGTTGGGTCTCATGTTGCATTTGTCTATATGAAAGTGCTTGAAAGTCTTTGGCTAATTGTTTTAAAAGAGTTTTGGTAGTCTTTCGATCACTTTCATTTGGACTTGAAGAATGAGAAGACATGCTAAAGTTATGTGTTAAAAGTAATTACTATAAGAAAGATAGGTTGAGTAATGTAGGTAGATTCCTAGGAAAGGGAGGTGGATCACTTGGATCGCTTAAGTACCAAGCCTTTCCTAGCCAGATTCTATCCCTCAAAACTTTCACAAACCTTTCTCTAAGTAATTCACTTAGAGCACAATCAAGAATGAAAACACTATTTTATGCAAGAAAATAAAATGCAAAGCAATAAGCAAAAACACAATTGAAGATTGCTAACTAAAAAACTTTAAACTAGACGTATCCTAAGGTGAGGCTTCTAGGCACTTAGAACCATTGAAGACACATTCACCGTCTAATGTGCAATTAATCCGCTAATTGTTCAAGATTTAACACAATTACAACTCAAAGTAAATACAATGAAAATTTGGATCACAACTTTTAGTAAATCCTATTCTATGCACTTTTTTCTTTTCTTTTTAGTACTCTTTCTATTTGCACTCCCTCTTTGTGTAGACTTTGTAAAGATTGTTGTTGTCCTCTTGCTATACCTCTTAAGGATATTCAACTTGGAGTTCAAATTTGCACCTATTTGAGTGATAAAGCTCTCACCAAAGATGTTAGCTCCAAACTTATCAAGGCACCTTTAAAATTCTCCAACCAAGAAAGAGGTCAACAAAATTTAAGGCAACAAAAATTCAATTTATAATTGGACTACAACGAAGGGAATAGGTATATCACACAACTTGAAAGAGTAATTGAATGAATATGAAAAACTAAAAAAATAAGGCACTCAACAAAAGGTGGCACACAAATTGAACCTAAAGAATGACACTAGAATTGGATTAATAAAACCAAAATAGTAGTACTAGAATTTTGAGGTATAAAATGCGTGACTTAAACAATTTATGCTGAGTTGGAAAATTTAAATTTGAATTTCAAATTTAAATCAGAGACAGTTCAAGATCTTAGCTCAATTTTGGCTCTGGAATCACACGAAAACAATGCGCCAATTAATTGTGATAAATTTTTCAAATATGTTGCCACTTCACCGTTTTTTGTTCGTGCCAGATTGCACATTGTTTGTTTTTTATTTATCATTTTTTATGTATTTTGAATTTTTTTTTCACTTATTTTTTTCTCTTTTCTTCTAACACTTCAATCTATTCAGATCCAGAGTTTCACAATTTTTCTTCAACAAATTTAATTTTCATAAAGAAACTCAGCCAGTACAATTTCAAGAAACCTAATCTGGAATTAAAAAAAAAGTATGAATAAACTTCAAAGACACAATAGAATGGATGTATAGGAACTTGTATGGATCTAGCACACAAGTATGAACTCAAATCTAAAAATTAAAATGCACCAAAGGCTCAGAAACAGATTAGAAACTGCACTCAAAATTAAAATCAATGAACCAAAATTATCAAGAAAAGTACTACATAGAATTGATGACAATTTAGCAGAAACATGACTTGACAAAACATATATGAATTCAAAAATCAAAATGACTCAAACACAATCAATATGAACCGATTAAATTTGCAAGAAAGACTCAAATCTAGCAAAATTAGAACAACAACACCAAAACTCAAAGGAATCCTACACAAAATTGAAATTAGAAGCTCAAGAACAATTTGAATACATTGCACCGATTGGATTTGTCCAAACAGCAACCAAATCCAAAATTAAAATTCAAAAATAGACATTAAGGAAACAAGATGAACAACACGGAATTAAGACAAAAACAGAATTAAAATGAAAAGAAGAAGGCACACTTAGCTCTTGAAGAACCTAGGCTCATGATACCACTTGATGGAGTATGCCTTCATCCGATTTGCGTTTTCCTCCTCCTTATTATATGGTTGTGTAAAGTTGGATGGTTTCGATCATGTGAAGTGTTAGAATTAAATAATTGAGCTTAATTCAGAACCAATTTAATGAAACAATGTATAAATGAGAAAAGTCTAAACTTATTGAATAATGTGCAAATTTTAAAAACCAATAAACTCTTTTGTAAGAAAGTATGTTGGCGGACAAAACAAGTGAAAAAGTATGAAGATAATGAATAAAGTATTAATAGAAAAATTCTTCACATGAAAAAAATCTTAATATTCAAAGAAGTCTTGAAGGAATGTTTGTCGAAAGTTAAAAAAAAGAAGTATAAAATGTGTTGGAAAAAGAAGTATGCAAATGTTGATCGATAGAATCATTATATAAAGACACTATGCATAAAATATTACAAGATTGGTACTACGTTATTATAAAAAAAAGGGTGGGTCTACAAACAGGTTGAATAAAGAAATATAACTGTCAACATATTCTCTATATTTAGAATCTACTAATTCAAATTAAAGATGATCAAATTGTACAATTATTATAATAATTATAACTGATGGTTTCCTTTGTAATATTTATTATCTTCCTATGGTAATTTCTTCTTATTGTTTGTTCTTTTTCTACCATTTATATTCCTTGTCATGTCATCTATCTTTCTTACCATTTAATTTTTTAATGATGATTTAATTTGTTTTTTCTATATTATTATTTGCTTTTCTCTTTCCTATTTTCTAATGATTTAATTTCTCTTTCCTATTTAATTTGTCTAGTGATTTAATAAAGTTTTTTTTAACTTTGATGTTTTTAAAAACTTTATCATTTCCTTTTTTTTTTCTAAACATCTACGTAATTATTCTCTTCTACAGTTCCTTCTTTCTTATAATTTTTTTAAAAACATTTAAAAACTTTTTTTTAGCTTAACCCTTAACCCTTTAACCCTAAACCTCAAATTCTTATTTTAATCACATCAAACCATCTCAAATATCAAAATTAATTTTATATACAACTACAACTTTATTATTCCCAGATTTTTACTCTTATAAACATAATAAATGAAATTTATATTTTTATAGCTATAAAATATCATGTCTATTCAATTTGATTTTAAAAAATGAATATGTTAATGAATTTTAGTCCATGTATAAGATTATTAACACATTGAAATTAAAAATTATACTATTGCTAACCTAAATTAAAAAAAAAAAACTTATAATGTTTTCTTTAATGTTTGAAAATTTGCTTAATTGATATACCATTTTTTCATCTAAAATAACCTCAAATCAATATAATCAGAGTCGATGGAAAACAAAGAAAAACAAATAAATAAAAGCAGTAATCTTTTAAAAATCCACTCAAAGTAGTAACGGATAGTGTAAGAGACTTTAATTTCAGCAATAATTGAGAATTAAACTTAAAGCAAGCAAACACGCAAATACAATATTATTATATACTTTTTTTTTTCTCAAACTCTTTCTTAATTGTTTGAATATTTGTTGTCATAGATTTCAACAAATCGATTTTGATGAAATTTATAAAAATACTCAGATAAATGTTTATTTTAGTATAATAAACGGTGATATATTTCATTTTTAATATAATAATAAAGATAATAATCTTAATATAAAATTTTAATTTCACTAATTTTGTTTAAATTTCGTTGATGATTAAACTAGCTGAGTGTGTATGCATTTGGTTTTTAATAATTATTATATATATTTATTAAGAATTTTTTTATTATTGATATCCAAATTCTTAATTTTTTTTTTAAATATTTTAAATTTTAAAAAGCAAGAGTAAAAAAATTCATATTAATAATATTTTCAACAAATAATCTGATAATTATTAAGATCGATCAAATACATACTCAATTATTTTAATTATTAACATAGTTTAAATAAAATTATTTTGTATATATATTGATAATGAAATATATGATATATATGAATAGTTGTTAGATTAAATTAACTATTTATTCAGAATAATTTTATATTTTATTTATATCGATCAGTGATTATGCTCCTAAAATAATTCATGACTTTACTACTACGTTTAGAATAAAGTAGTGTCCGGAAAAGCAACAACGTGGGTTCCACAATCGGTCGTTTTCTAAACAAATTAGCGTCGGTTTTGAGGAACGAGCTCGCTTCATCAAAAGACGCCAATAATGAACGTACCTTCCTTCCAATTGACGACAAAAGAATATAATAAATGAAAAAGTAAAAATTAAAAACTGATACATGAAAGATCAAAAGCAAGTGAAATAAACGACCTGATACCATGACACTTCATATAGTACAAACATTCTCTTAACAAATAAATAAATTAATATATTAATTATTTTCATTTTATTTTTAATTTAAAATATGATAATATTATTATAAAAAGTTGTTGAATAGCAGTGTGTCAACAATTTTTTTTTCTATAATAAAACCGAAAAAAAGAAGCTGATGGTCAGAAATTCTCAACACCCATTTTGAATACCTCTATGAAAAATTTAAAAACTCAACACTCACTTAATGTACCTCTCTTATAAGTAACTAAAAAAAACCAACACCGATTTCAGAGTACTCTACATAATTTTAAATTTCTGAAAATATTCTTTATTTTAGAAATGAGAATCTGAAATTAAAAATAATACATTTGAAAAAGATTATTGTGTTGTGGAAAGAAAATCTGAAAATAAAAATAAAAATCTCATTCAAATAAAAAAATTCGTTTAAAAAAAATTCAAAAATATATTTTAAAAAATCAAAAAGATATTCAAGAAAGAAGGATTCTGTATTTTTATATGTACGAAAAGGCCCTTAAATAAAAAGGAGTGGAAGTAAATTAGCTTTGGAAGTTATAAAAACCAATTAAGTGTACTACTGAAGACATCATTCACCAAACACTCATAGTTAGTCCAATAATATTCCATCTGCTACCCTATCTCCAGTTTCAAACATGGTGGTATCTTCCACAACTGCCACATGGTTCCTCATATTGGTGGCTGTGGTGGTGCTATGGTTGTGGAAGCTAGTGAACTGGGTGTGGCTGAGGCCAAAGAGAATGGAGAAGCTTCTGAGAGCACAGGGCCTTCAGGGAAACCCCTACAAGCTCTTGATTGGAGACACAAGGGAAATGTATACAGTGCTTGTGCAAGCTGCAAAATCTCAACAATCCATGACTTTTCTCTCTGATG
>Ga0123342_1010414_pt1 | contig 10669 bp, 8 predicted proteins | sample Turbeawhitnodule_FD_89960 | JGI IMG/M metagenome (GOLD analysis project Ga0123342, IMG submission 89960) | Root nodule microbial communities of legume samples collected from Mexico - Turtle bean Mexico white nodule | ecosystem: Host-associated > Plants > Roots > Nodule | place: Mexico: Nepantla... | reverse complement strand
AGTGGTATGTGTTTGTGTGAAGATGTTATGGGTCACAAACTCATCCTCATCAATGAAAGAAAAGAAAAACAACTCATTATGGGTTCTTAAATCCTTGGCTGCTTCTATATCATAGACAGTCTGTACATCTTGATTTGATATCATTTGGAAGGTACACTCAATCATTGTTCTTCATTTAAAGCTTACACAAGGGCTGTCAAGCCCTTATTTAGTTATTATATAATAATAATAATAATAATAATAATAATAATAATAATAATAATAATAATAATAATAATAATAATAATAATAATTCACTTGTTTGTGACCTTTTGCCATATATAATTTACTTGATAGAAAATTCTATATCTGCCAAAATTTGGGTAGTATAATACCTATATAGTTTTTAGTTTGTTTTTCTTCGATCTATAGTGTATCACTTTTGGAAAAGATTTTGTTGACACCCAAAAATTAAAACACATACATTTGTCAATCTATTATTAAATTAAATATAATTCAAATATTAATTTATTGGTATATGAAGTAAATGTTTGATTCTTTTGTTTTTGTATATGATATTTTTAAGCATTTATTTATCATTAAATGTACATATTATCTTGATAACATTTCATTCTTTCTTTAAGTGGTAAGGAGACATCAATAAAATTTATTTATATTAATGTTGATATTTTTTTAGACGAGATCATTGATCATTCACTTAGATATTGTTATATGCATCGAGATGATCTCTAATACCACACAATCTATCAAATATTTGATTGAAGTTAAGAGACTTTATAGAGGTAAAAGTAGGTTATACCACTCATCTGAAGAGGACAATATAATGGTACACCACCACCTAATATTTTCTTCCTAGAATTGTTTAGTACATTTAAAAGTCTGAAATCATTTAAGAATAAAACTGATTACTTTTAATCCATTGAGATTTAAGAAAAAATCATAAGAAAAAGCACCATACACTAAAACATAATACACCATATACAATTAATTATCTTAACATATTGCAAACTGGTGTTGGTATTTGATCATCTATAAGCATGCCTATATATTAATAATGATGAGTCTCTCACTAGAATAATTTTTTTAAATAAAAATCAATTTTAGAAAAATAAAATTAATAATAATTAAATTAAAGATATTTTAAAAATTAAAAAAAATTATTATTTTCTAAATTAATTTCTATTATTGATAAATAGTTTTAAAATTGATATCTAATTAGCAACTAAGGTTTTTATTATCAAATTTAGAATCTAAATAATTGGTAGTTAAAACATTAGTAGCTAATTAAATACTAATTTAAAAACTATTTATTAATATTAATTTTTTTTTAATTTATTAAATGATCTCTAATTTAATCATTATAATAATTAATTTTTTATTTTAAAATTAATTTTTATTTAATGTTTTTTTTTTACTGTCTTACACCTTACTTGTGATTTCTGCAGGTGCCACTTGGCTTTATAGTTCTGATAGAAAAAAAGTTACAATATTAAACAACATGAAGTGTCTTTGTGGTTACTTGTGACTGTGTCCCTTTCAATGGGGCACTGTGTTTGTGGTTGATGCTACTTCCTTGTCATATCTATAACAATATAGTAATATACTAATAAAAAATATGAATTATTTTTTTTATAAAAAGTTTTAGGTTAAACATTATTATACAACTTCTAACAAAGAACAACCATCATTTGCCATGATAATATGAAAAAGAAATATGAACTAATTTACTACAACTATTTAACTTTATTCTGTTCATATAACATCTACTTAAAACAACTTTATAACAACTTTGTAACGTAATATAATTATAAAGTACATATATATATATATTCTAATATATGGTGAGTATCACATATATGCATTTTATTTAACATGGAGAAAAATACTTAATTTATAATATTTTATTAACTTTTAATTTTACTGAATTACTCTTATACTAAACCAGGGTAACCACTTTAATTTTGTAAACAAAATTCTCAAAATAAAGCCAAGCAATCTTTTATTCAAACCATGTATTAGAAAAACCCAAATCCGGCTAAAGATAAACCTTCAAAATAATATAAAAAATAATTCTTATTTTATAAATAAATTTTATAGAAGTTCAGTTAGACCTAAATTTATATCCTAAAGTTAATTAAAATCTACCTTATATTCATTAAATCTTATTTTTTTTATGCAATATACTTAATAGAAATAAGTGAAGGGTAATTTATATCTTAAAAGTTAATTTTATGGTAATTGAGCTTTGCCGTATTTTTCTAAAACAAATTACTTTGTTTTATGATTATTTTCAAAATTTCAGATAATATTAATTTTTCATTTATATTATTATCTTTTATCTAATTTATAATTAATTTACACATATATTATATATTTTTAAAATATTTATCAGAGTTAAGAAAGTTTATTATGTTTCTTAAATTTTTATAAAAAATTAAACTATACTACTTAAAATAAAATATTATTTAAAGAATGACTTTATATGTTCCCTTACAAGATAAATATTGCAGAATTCTTAATATAACGATTGACGTTGAAATTAGTTTTGATAGATAAATGGCATAAAGGAAAAGCATTGATAATTTTAAGAAGCATTTAAAAGATAAATATGTGTAGTTTAAACGGATAATTTCTTCATAATAGTTATTTAAAATATTAATAACATTGTTTTCATATGAACTTGTCATGAAACAATTTTAATACAATGACATGATTTAGATAATTTAAATAGACTATAAAAGGAATAAAATAAATAATATTGTAACATAAATAAATAGATTTCGTTTATACATAACTAAAGAAAGATTTTTATAAAGGTATGCATAAATAAACAAAGATGATTTATAAATATTAATCTAAAAGAGGAAGAAAATAAAACTATAACTTAACATAAATAAACAGAGATTCTTTATGCAGAAATAAAGATATGCATATTACTTAAAAGTAAACTTATTTAATAGATAATACAAAAATTAAAAAGATTTTTTAAAAATAAGATATGCATATTGATTGAAATACATAAGAATTATGAGTCATAATAAATAGAAAATTCAAGAGTGAATAGTTTTATATTATAATTCTTAAAAGTAGAAAAAAAATAATCTTTTACTTAAACGTGGTGATAAGATAATTTTTTTTTAAAGGTTATAAGTTGATTTCACACGAATTCTTACTACTCTCACTATTATTAGTGGTGGCAATGTGCAGAACAACGTCGTGGTAACTCATAACGTTGAAAAAGGAAACTACAGCACACCGACAACCACTTTGTTCCGATAATTTCGTCTAACAATGTCGTAAAAGAAATTGCTGTCAAGTGCCCCACAACGTTTTTCATGTCATTTTCTTGTTAAATTATTAATCATTTTAACTTTGAAAACCTTATCTTAACTTGCTCAATTTTCTTATAGAAATGTTGTTACTGTGTTTATTTATTTGTTTTGTTGAAGATAGGAATTTCCTTATGGTTTTGAATCATAGATGTATGATATAATGAGTTTGGCTGAAAAGTGGGAGTGAGTGAGTGAGAAGAAAATGACACATGTTAAGGTTCCCTGAAAACGTATCTAACGTAGTCAACTTCACACGTTCAAGAAAGCAAGAAGCAACTGTATCCATCCTTTCTTTGGACCATCTTTTCCTCTCTGTCTCCAGCCAGATACCTTTCTTGGTTGGACTTTCATACACCTCTCTGCCTCATCCTCATCCATGTCCATTGCTTCTACACGTTTTTCAAACACTACTTTTTCTCCCTATTCATTTATCTTTATTGTATCTGTGTGTGAGCTTTTATTTGCATTAAAGTCATTTTCTTTCTATTTGCATTGCCTCTTCCGTCTTCAACTCTTTTAAATTCAACATTTGGGTTGTGAATACGGTTTTTTGTCTTTCCTTTTGGCTGTACTTGATCACCCAGTTTTTAGGGGGTGTTATGTGATGTAAGCAATAACCAATGAGGAGCATAGTACTCTTCTTTCTCTCATTTTGCAACCGACCCTTTAACTCTTTCTTTTTCAATCCTCTCACATTTTTGTCTTTATGTTAGATGTTAATCTATGTTAAACAAGGGGTGGAACTGAGAAGAGATTGTTATTAGAAGTGTAAATTGACAAATTGGTTGGTTTTATGTGCAATGGCTTTGCTTGCAGCGAAGTCAAATGCTTTGGAAGTTGTGTCACTGTAACTGCTGCTCCATGACTGTCTGTCAATTTGAATAGCTGTAAGGAGCTAAACTTTTGCAAAAAGTACATTTTCATTCACACAATCCGTGACTCTTTCTGGTTTAATTTATCTATATCCTTTACCCCTTCTAAAGTTCCATCTTTTGGCCACTATTGTTTCAGTGGTTGATTTGTATTAGCTCCTACTTTTCATAAGCATTGATGGTAATACATTCAATGTAACAAGTACAATTTATTATTCATTACTTTTCTTTTCTCCGTAACGCAGATGCTATCATATAGGGAATTTTTATTCTCAATTGGATAGCTTCATCTCCAAGTTTCATGTATATTTTATTTCATTGTTTCACAAAAGTCCTGGTCCTAGCAAACATGGATTGGTCTTCCATTAGCCATGGTCTAAATTTGGTCATTTGTTAATTTCACTTTCAAAAGGTCTCAAAATCATTGATTCAACTAGTGATATATATACATGCATATTGCTGACTGAGAGAAGTTGATACTTGCGGAAAGTCAGAATGGCTTCTGATTGTTCAAGATTTGTAAGGTGAATCTCCTTCCCAGTTTACCCTTCAAGTTCTAAGTTACTATGTACTCTTTCTTCAGATTGTGCAATTTTTATTCTAAACAAGAGTCAATTGCTGTCTTTCAGCAATTGAATAAAACGATTTTCATAATCTATACTATTAGCCTCTAATGTAAAGTCTCACTTTACAGATTTCAAGATGACCCTGAATTGGTAAAATTGCCGACAACAAACAGTGGCAAGGGAATCAGGCGCAATGGAACACGATTAGTTGAGACAAGGGGTAAAAAGGGTCTGAAGGAGACAAGGAAGTTCTTGAAGGCTAGAGTATTGTCGAGAGTATTCTCAGAGGATTATGAGAGAGTTAGAAAAAAAACATTATTAGATCCCCGGGGACAAACCATTCACCGATGGAACAAAATTTTCTTGGTAGCATGTTTAGTTTCTTTGTTTGTGGACCCTCTATTCTTTTATTTGCCACTAGTTCGACATGAAGTGTGCATTGATATTGGAACAGCTCTTGAAGTTTTCCTCACAATGATAAGATCATTGGCAGATGTGTTTTACATGATTCAGATTCTCATGAAGTTTCGAACGGCTTATGTTGCTCCTTCTTCTCGTGTATTTGGGAGGGGAAAACTTGTCATAGACACTACCAAGATAGCTACTAGGTACCTGAGAAAGTGTTTTGGGCTAGACTTCATTGCTGCACTGCCTCTTCCTCAGGTAAGTTACTGTAGTTTTCCTTTATCTTGATCAAAGTCAAGGTGTTTTGACTTGCTAAGTAAAATTGATTCTGTTATGTTTGTCACAGGTGTTAATTTGGATTGTGATCCCCAATCTTGGAGGTTCAACCATGGCAAACACAAAGAATGTGCTTCGCTTTATCATCATTTTCCAATATTTACCAAGGCTGTTTCTGATTTTTCCACTTTCATCCCAAATTGTAAAAGCTACGGGGGTTGTGACAGAAACAGCATGGGCAGGGGCCGTTTACAACTTGGTTCTGTACATGTTGGCTAGCCATGTGAGCATATGAAACTTGCATTTCCTTGATTGTTGCTCAAGCAACTTCACGTTGCCACTCCCACTGTATATATGTTAGCATTTTCCTTTTTATTCTTTACAATTTTTTTAACATTTTTGTGGAGGAAAATCTAGTTTTACATTTAGAAAAAATGATTTTGATGTGAACCAAATTCGATGTTACAAAGTGGTGCGGTGAAGACATCAATAGCAAATTGGGCAAGCTTAGCTGAGTTTCTTAACTAAATAACTTTTATTTTCTTGACTCAAAATAATTGATAAACTAAGCTAAAATTTGATCACATTTATATGCTAGTGAGAAATAATTTATGCGTTGTCTGTCATTTATATAAAGATCTGTTTTAGTGACATCTAAAGCTAGTGTATATCTAACAGTAAATTCTTCATCCACTCTTTAATTTCTAGTATCTTCAAGTGTGATTATGACTCATTTTGTTTTGGTTAAAGTTTTTAGGAGCTAGCTGGTACCTTCTATCAATTGAACGACAAGAAGCGTGCTGGAGGAGTGTCTGCGATATGGAGCCATCTTGCCAATATGGATTCTTTGACTGCAAAAGGGTTGAAAACTCCCTCAGGGTCTCCTGGTTTATAGCAAGTAATATCACAATTTTATGCTCACCAAAGGCTAACTTTTATCAGTTTGGTATATACGGTGATGCTGTGACATCCCAAGTTACTATCTCATCATTCTTTCACAAGTACTTCTTTTGTCTTTGGTGGGGCCTAAGGAATCTGAGGTATGTCTTATTTGGGGTTCTCCACTATATCACTTGGGCTTGTAATATTTTACTTTGTGTAAACACTAGACAGAAACAAACATTTTAGTTTTTCTATTAACTAGATCTAGAAATAAGGATTTTTTTTTGTTCATGAAACAAGGATTAAAATCCAATTAAGGTAATCTTTAACTAATTGGAGTTTTTTCCTTTTCTGATTAAAAAAAATGTTGATTATAGTCAAGTTTAATGGAAGGATTATATGGGTAACTAAAAATGCAGAGTCCTATGTAACAAAAGAAAGTTGGACTTTTTAGCCTTAAACATTTAATTATACGTTTCAAAATGCTACTTCTCTATTTCATTTTGTCTTCTTGAAAAAATTATTAGATCTCTCCCCTAGCAAATAGAGCAAAATCTCTCATCTGGGTGACAAAGACTCACTAAAAAAAGCGTTTTATTTTTTATCCCTTCAACATTAATAGTTTGTGATATATATTCTGTGCAGTTCATTGGGACAAGGTCTTCTTACTAGCACTTTTGTGGGAGAAATAATGTTTGCCATTGTTGTTGCAACCCTTGGACTAGTTCTTTTTGCATTGCTTATTGGCAATATGCAGGTAAGTGTGTATAAATTATCTCTCTTAGCCAATTGCTGCTGAATTAGCATATGTCAACTATTAATTTCTCTTCTAATGTAATAAAATAATGCCTCAACATAAGGACCACAATCTGCTTCGTATTATCCAAACTCATTGTTAATTACTTGGAGGGTATTCCCAGTTTGTGCCTCGTACATTTTGCTCTGAATTCTCATTTGTTTCCTTCTTAGAATTCTGTTGATAGAAATCTTTAATTCCCCAATTTCATGAAAGAGTTTCAAGATGGCTTTGTCCTGCCAGCATTGAAATGTAAGAAAATACTTGAGCACCATGAATGGACATTGTTCTTCATAATTATATTTTGCAGACATATCTCCAATCAACAACTGTTCGCTTAGAAGAGTGGAGGGTGAGGAGAACTGATACAGAACAATGGATGCATCACAGGCAGCTACCCTCAGAACTTAGACAATCTGTGCGCAAATATAACCAATATAAATGGCTGGCCACACGAGGGGTAGATGAAGAAGCTCTTCTCAAAGGACTTCCTGCTGATCTTCGGAGGGACATCAAGCGCCACCTTTGTCTCGAACTAGTTCGGCGAGTAAGCCACTCTCATCAAATTTTACTTGAACAAACCCTCACTTCGCCCCCTAAAATTATGCATTAGTCACTTACTTATGGGCTTTATCCACCACTAAGTTGATAAAACTTCATTACTTACTTTAATATGAAATGAATCTTAGAATAACCTCTTTCACTTAAAACATGTTTGTGATTTTGATGATGACGACGATGACGACATGTGAAACATATGAACAGGTGCCACTGTTCGATCAAATGGACGAGAGAATGCTTGATGCAATATGCGAGAGGCTGAAGCCGGCACTGTGCACGGAGAACACATACCTAGTTCGCGAGGGCGATCCCGTGAACGAAACTCTCTTCATAATCAGAGGCCACCTGGATTCCTACACCACCAACGGAGGCCGCACCGGTTTCTTCAACTCGTGCCGCATAGGCCCCGGCGACTTCTGCGGCGAGGAGCTGCTCACATGGGCCCTGGGCCCACGGCCCAGCTTCATCCTCCCCTCCTCCACCCGAACCGTCAAGGCCATCTCCGAAGTGGAGGCCTTCGCCCTCATAGCCGAAGACCTCAAGTTCGTGGCGTCACAGTTCAGAAGACTACACAGCAAACAACTGAGACACAAGTTCAGGTTGGAGAAAAATGATAATATACAATTATGAGTTTGATGTTGAAATATATATTAAATGTAGAATTATTATTTAGGTTTTACTCGCACCAGTGGAGAACGTGGGCTGCATGTTTCATACAAGCTGCATGGAGACGCTACAAGAAGCGAAAGGAAGCTGCAGAACTGAGAGCTTTGAGCTACGTTCAGTCTAAGAGAGAGGGTGAGAGCGTAGGGTTGGTTGCGTATGGTACGAGGATGACTAGGAAGGGTACTGTGCATTCTGATGAAGTTGTCAACTCTTTGCAGAAGCCAGAAGAACCAGATTTTTCTGTTGGTGAGTGATGAGTTTGGATTGTTACATACCCTACATAGGCTTATTCTTTTATTGGTTATTCATCTAAGTTAGGAAATAGAATTTCTTGCATGGTGCTGAGATAATTGTTCATAATGCATTATAAAAATATGCTTTTTGGAACACAGTTTGAAAGTGAGAAACAAGTTTACTGAACAGTAAAAGCTACAGTGATGTATGTGATTGTGGTCCACTAGTTTTCCATTCCATCTGTCTCGTTTTCCCCTAATAGTGGAAGACCTGTCACCAAACACAAGAAGAAACATCACTTTTCACTTAGAAAAATAATACTTTAATAATTAAAACAATTATATTATAATAATATAAATCGATAATTGATGAGTTAAATGAAATTTAATCTGATTATATAAATGAAATTGTCATTGTTATTTCAAATGAGCTGAAAATATGGCTTATAACTAGGAGTGACAATCTGGTGCGCGACTCGCAGCAAAATACGTGAAGTGGGTTGACGTTTTTAGTTCGTGGATCCGCATTAGTCGCTTCCTATAATTTGTGGTCTGTGTGGACCAGCAGCGGGGCGGGGTGGGCTGACCCGCTAGCTCAGAAAAAAAAATAAAATTAATTGACTTAACAGTAATGGTTTGGTGGAGGAGTGAAAACTTTGAGTGGAAGAAAATTAGGTTTTCACTCCAAACATAATGCAGTTACGCTGTTCCGAAAAATGCACACAACACACGACGCAGTATCCTTTGCACCGCTTGCAACTCCGCGTGGCTTCGCCTGCAACTGTCGCGCGCTACTATCGCTCCACTGCTGCACACTGTTACTGCCTTCACTCCTCCTCTATGTTTAAAAAAAAAAGTGGGCCGACCTACAAGCCCACGGGACAATGCATGCGGGACGGGTCATAAAAATCTGATCCACATTTTATGAGACCATGCGAAGCGGGCCGGCCCTCTTTGCCATCCCTACTTATAATAGAACTCAATTGTTCTTTGGAACTCATAGGACATGATAAAATCTGTTAAGCATTTCAATTGGGCTTTGCAAAGTCAATTTCCAAATGAAAAAACCGAGTTCAAAATTCTGAATGTTAAATAATCTCTTATCTCTTGAAAAGTATCGATTTTAGTTGTTAAAAATATCTATTTAGCATCTGAGTTCTTAGATTTAAACTAGAAGGATCGCTAAAAGAGATTAAAAATAGTACACGGAAAGATTAAAAGTTTGGTAAAAAAGTAAAAGGTGAACTTTATTCAACTATACAGGCTAAATAAATAATTTAACTAAAAATCAATTCCGTATATTAGAATATTGTTAAAATAAATTTAGACAGAAAATAACAAAAAGAAGTATAATTAGAAAAAGAAAGCGCAAAAAAAAAAACTCCCAAACAACATACAGTCAAGGCCCACTCGTCACTAGCATAACAACTTTATTTCTAAATTTGATATAAATTATGAGGCAATTACTTCCGGATGAAATTTGAATATCTATTCGATTTTGAGGTGAAATTTGATTTTTATGTCAAATGATAAAAAGGTTATTTAAGTAAAAGGAAAAGTGTTGAATAAAATTTATTTTAAAATTCTTTTCTTGTATAGGTTTTTAAATTTTATTTTCTGATTTTTTATGATAAATTTTTTTATTCCAAAATTGTTATATTTTTTATTTTTTAATTCTATTTTTGGAATATATTTTTTTAATTTCAGATTTTCAATTCTGAAAGACAATTTTACAAATTTTAAAATGTACAGAGTGCAGGTCACAATTTATAAGAATTTGCCTTAGAATGAAAGTGTAAAAGTTGGTTCAATGGTTAAAGTTAGAGTGTCTAATAGAAAATGTGTATCTTTCATTATTAGTGTTGTGGATAATCTTAATTCAACGTGGAATCCCTTAATATCTACACAAATGGATACATACATATATATAATAGGTAAAAAGCATTTTGTGTTTTTTTATTACCGGACAAAATCATTATTAGACTTAATTACAGGAATATAATCACTATTAATGAGTCTATAATTAGACTTAATTATAGGAATATAATCACTATTAATGGGTCTATAATTAGTCTTAATT
>Ga0123342_1010413_pt1 | contig 10670 bp, 6 predicted proteins | sample Turbeawhitnodule_FD_89960 | JGI IMG/M metagenome (GOLD analysis project Ga0123342, IMG submission 89960) | Root nodule microbial communities of legume samples collected from Mexico - Turtle bean Mexico white nodule | ecosystem: Host-associated > Plants > Roots > Nodule | place: Mexico: Nepantla... | reverse complement strand
GTTTCTGACCCAAATGATATTGCTTAACATATTTGAATGCTAGGAATAAATTTGAAATGCTAATTGCTATCAATGTCTGATCTTACTGATAAGAAGTTTTATAAATATGCGAGAAATCGATATTTAGAAAGCCTCTTAGTAATCTTATATGCGAGGAATCAATATAAATGATTTTTATATGAACATTAATATCAATCAAAGGACAAAATATCGTCATGCTTATCAAAATACAAAAGAGTGAGAAAAATGAACCCCAATCCCTATTTTTCCAATTGAAACAACAAACTCTTTGACTTGTTTTCGTATTAATCATTGTCATCATACCCAATCCCAACAAACTTTTATTATTCTGTTTTATATTTAGTGAATATTATACTTGATTATCCAATTGTTCCTTGTGGGTTCTATATTCGTCCTTAGGGACAAACTATTACTTCTGAAAACGCGGTGCACTTGCCGTAGAAAGGTCATCATATGTCTAGGGTTATGCCTCACGCCTTCTATTTAACCTAATTGGGCTTGGGCTAAGTGACATATTTGTTCATAAGATATACGTTTGCTTCATCTCTCTTTAAATTCCTGAAAATAACACAAAATTAGGAATAAATCGTTCTTATTCATCTCATAATCCAAAAATATGTAAAGAGGTTCAAATTCCTAAATTGGAGGTTGAATTGTAACTACTTTATCAGTTAAAGTCCATAAATGTTTATCTTTTTGTATGAAACATTACTGAATTGTAGTTTACAGTTTCCATGCTAAATCCTTTCCACTCTTAGGTTGTCATGTGGACTTCCATGTGCTTTTTGACAAAGTAATTCTAGGGTTTCATTGGGGTCAAAGAAGCCCAATTGTAACATCAACTAGTCACTTCTAACCCTAACTAGACCTATTTTACTATTGGTCCAAATACAAGCCTAAAAATCTATGCTACTTTAGGCCCAACTTATTTACAAGAAAAGAAATCCTATTCTAATTATTTACAACTAAGGCCTAAAAATATAGAAGAAATTCTCTCTACCACTCTTCCTGAATTCTTTTGAGCAACGCTCTAGTTGATGTTTGGATGACTTAGAGGTCTTCTTGAATATGTTTTATATTTTCCTTCATCCTATAGTTGTCCTCTGTAGTGTGCCTACAAAAGATAAACAAAAAGTCCAATTAGACCCATATTTGCAAGTATGTCCATAAACAGACTATAGGTCTTCATCCTTGTGGTTGTGTGTGGTTGGAGATTTCCATCAAATAGAAAGAGTAAATGTATCAAATTTAATTTCTCTGATTTTTTTTATGACAATGTACAAATAGTAGAACAAAATAGGTACACTCATCAAATCCCTCCTTTAAGAAAGAGGAAGGAAGTTGTGTCTTCCTCAGGAAATATGTGGATTAATTCCACATTTTTCAAAGAGGTAGAAAAAGATGAAAGAAAGAGGAATGAAACAGATGAATGAGATAGAAGCAAGTTCTTGATTAAGAGAAAACAAAACAAATATTATCAACTAGAGTCAAGGGCTATCATAACTGAAAAAAGAGTGAAATTACTTCTTGAGGAATATGAAGATTTTAAAGTTGAAGTAATTAGAAGACAATGGGAGAAGTTGGTAACAACCTGTCCTTATTTCCATGAAGCCACAATTAGAGAATTCTATGCAAATGTTTGTCCAGTAAGCTTTGATGAAATAACTAAAACTTCATGGGTAATGCAAGTCAGTTATGATGCAACTAACATTATAAGGTATCTTCACATTAACTTGGACTTAGAAGGAGAAATAAGAAAAAAGCTTAATAGAAGAAGAAAGGATGTCTCATTGACAATTCCAACAAATCAACTACGCATTCTTGGAAGTATAATGGTGAAAGGAACAACAGGTCTTCCTAAAAAACTCTATAGAGCAAGCATGAGTACATTAACACAGTTATGGGCAAGCATAATGTTTGCAAATATTTTTCCAATACTCATGTATCTGACATGACTTTGGATAAGGCACAACTTCTATACAACATAATTCAAGGAATAACAATGGATGTATCTGAATTGATTTCTTAGGAGATTCACAAGATTGTGTTATATCAAAATAGTGCTAGAGGTACTACAAAGCCTCTAGGTTTTCCTAGTTTAATATGGGAATTATGCAAAGAATTTTGAGTGCAAGTCAAAAGCTATCCAATCACTACAAGAAAAACATGAAATAGAAACCAATTTTAGAAACAAAAAAAAATAGTTGTTATAGGAACTAAATTAGAGACCATTTTAGAAACTAAAAAAAAAATTGGTTTCTAAATTAGTTTCTATTATTATTAAATGGTTTCTAGATTGGTATCTAATTAGCAACCTATGTTTTAACTACCAATTATTTAGTTTATAAATTTGGTATCAAAAACCTTGGTTGCTAATTAGATACCAATTTAGAAACCATTTAACAATAATAGAAACTAATTTAGTAACCAAAACTTTTTTAATCTCTAAAATGATCTCTAATTTAGTCACTATAACAACTAATTACTTTTAGTTACTAAAAATTAGTTTCTATTTCATGATTTTCTTGTAGTGAATTTACATGATTAGACCTCCCATCAACAAAGCATACCATCAACAAAGCATACGTCTTCACTCACAAAATAATTTTAGATGATGACTAAAGGCCAAGAGAAAGGACAGCTACACCAATGAGAGAGGAGATTGCAACTGAACTTGTCCAATCTTAGTAAAGACTAGAAGACACCTTGGAAGACATTCAACTCCAGTTAGCAACTAATCATAGGGCCAATACTATTATGTTTAACACATTTTCTCTATTTTCTCAGTATCAATCGTCGCACCAGCCAACCACACCTTTTTCCTTCATAACAGAAGATGAATTTAAGAAAGTTGTAGCTTGGCCTGAAGATTCAACTAGAGACAACAATGTTGCAACCTGAAATGACAATGGAGCAATAAGAAATGAAGAAAATTATTGAAAGAATGTTGCACCAATTGTACCTGATACTAAACACAACTGCTACCCTTTGCACTTCTTCAAGAAACTAAAATTTGACTGCAGTTTATTAGACAATTAATAATAATAATAATATTGTTATTAATATGAATAATATTATTATAATAATTAATAATGTTAGTAATATGAATAATATTAATGATATGAGTAATGTTAATAATATTAATATTAATAATAATAATAATAATAATAATTATAATAACTATAATCATAATATGAAATCAAATCTCATGTAGTGGTTAAAGGTTTTTGGATCATTGGATCCGAATTCTTCTCATAACGAATATAAAATTAATAATATAAAAATTAAAAATAAATATAGAAAATTGTCTATAAATTTATTTACAAATTTGAATTAGTAGATATTACTTAAAATTAGCATTGGTAAGTAACTCACGATTTTGTTACCCATTTTTCTTGTAACGTTTAAAATAAATCTTTTCTCAAATTTTATTAACAATTTGTTGTCAACATATCAAAATATCAAGTTTAACTTTAGAGAGACTTCATTCTTTTCATTAGGAAAGATGAATACTCCTTTCCACTAAATACAAGTATAATTTGAGAGCATGTTTCACAATTACACCTCACCAAGAGAGATTGCCTAGCCACATAGTTCACACCCATGTCTACGCACGTGAAATCTTCCCTTCTTATTTGACCAAATGTCCACGTGAATTCTTCACTACTAAGGTATATCGAATAAGAACCCTTAAAAAGATTGTTTGATTATAATAATTTTCTGAACATTATCAATTTTTCCTATTCCGACCCAAAGGACAGTTGCAATTAAAATAATTAAATGTATTGAAACGGCCAACCTCAAAACTAATGCTTTTATTTTTTGTCAAATCCAAGTATAGATTACGCGGAAGTAAGGAAGCCCAGGTGATTTTCACGTGGGTCTGGTCCCACGTTAGACAATGTAGGTAATCTCGAAATTGGTACATATCACGTGGGTCAGGTCCCACACTACACCACGTAAGCCAAACCCTATTCAGCTACCAAATTGAAGTAATACAAGAAAAAACTATTAAAATAATACTAGAAAATGGATAATATTTATATAAATTTAATGTTCGTAAATTAAAAATATAATAGAACCAAATTTGAATATTTTTTCCAGTAAACTAATAAACTGCTGTCGAGATATAAACAATAATAAATTTTATGTGTTAAATCATATGTGGCTATTATAATTTTTTCAAGCATCGCTTTAAGTTCTTTAAAGAACTCTTAACAAATCTCATAATTTACTTCAAGGTCACGACCACAGTTATTTTTCTCCAAAGTTATTTTCTTGTCTGATTTAACCTGAAATTTCTACCCACAAATAAACTAACAAATATTGCATTTGCTTCATGTCAATTAATTTGTTCAAAAATCTCCAAGAAATCATAATTATTTGATATTATTATCATTTTTATCATTTTTGCATTATCTATTTTATATGAAAAAGACGAAAAATACTGGGAAGATGCAAGTTGCAAGTGTGAGGTTGTTTCACTCCTATTTATTTTGGTGTCCCGACAGAGAAAAGAACATATAGTTAGAAGCCAATAGAAGAGAAGAAAAGAGAAGAAAAGAGAAGATGGATGGGTTATCTTGTGTGTTGTGTGAGAAGCGGGCTATGATGCTGTGTGACTCGGACCAGGCTAAGCTATGCTGGGACTGCGACGAGAAAGTTCACAGCGCGAATTTCTTAGTCGCAAAACATTCCAGGGTTCTTCTCTGTCGTTTGTGTCACTCCCCTACTCCGTGGACGGCTTCAGGCACGAAACTCACGCCCACCGTGTCGTTTTGTCACCGTTGCATCCTGCGTCGACACACGCGGTTGAACCACTTGGTGAATACCGATCAACGGCACCGTGATAGTGTGAACGACGATGAGGAACATGATTTTGATCACGTTCTTGATTACGATAACAGTGATTACATTGAAGAAGAGGGTGAAGAAGAAGATGATGATGAAGAAGAGGATGAGGATGAGGAAGGAGAAAATCAAGTGGTTCCAATGTCTTCTGGTTCTGCCACGTCACCTCTGGTGAAGACGATTCAGGTTTAGCTTTGAAGCGGTTAAGAAACATCTCTTTAACTTTTGATTCTCATGTAAGTTTATCTCTTCTTTTTCATTTTTTGTTTCTAAACAAAAATATCAAAAAAAATTCAATCCAGGTTCAGTGATGAAGATAAATAATCTAAGTTTATTGTTTCCATGTCATTGAATGTGTGATAGCAAAATATATGAATATGTATTCATCTTCTTGTTTTCTTCCTTCTATTCTCCCCTTTTGTTTACATCTGATTCAGATCTGTCTTCTTCTCACTGGTGCTTTCGGTGTGTTTTTTCTAGCAGCTTCTGCTTCAACCCTGTCAATTTTAATTTTGATTCATTGCGCAGCAATCTTTGGACCATTGGATCAGAATATTAAAGAAAATTCTTTTTACAATCCTTATTGAAAAAAAATAAAATAAAATGATAATACATTATATCCTATCATATTTTCTCTTATAAAAAGATAAAGTATTAAAAGATTGGAAACATATCATCATGAATTGAGAGCAGGCATCTCAGTGAAACGTTGCAATCTGTGGTAAAGGAATAAAATAAAATTTTGTATATAAAGTCTTACAAATTAATTTATACATATTTTAATTTTTACTTAGCAATTAATTTCAATTTTGCTATTTTTTTTTTTAAATGTACGTAAATAGTTTGTTCAAAAGTTTTACAAATCTTTTAAGGTTGTCTTTTTTTACATTTTTTCTTGTCTGAATCTGGATATCTTTCTCAAAACTTTGGTCATATAGTAAGCTAAAACTCCTTTATGTCAAATTGATGTGTTTACACTATCTGTTAAAACTTGGCTACAATGATTGACATTCATTTAGTTTATACTTTTAAGAGGTGGGGATTTTTATAATAATTTTATTATTATTTTGTTTAACGTTACAGGATGATAGAACATGTTCTTCAAATGAGATTCTCACTGCTACATTGTCCAATAACAACGAATCAACCTCAACGAGTGTCTTCGGAGCATTGAAGAGACATCGAGTCAATCAATGAAATTATTGATTGACCCTTGGTTGAAGATTGAAGAGGTAGTGAAGGATTAACTTGACCCAAAATCTGGCTGTTCATGATGATTAAATTAAGATGCCAAATTACATACAGTTCATAGTTCAACAACTTCAATTTCAACTAGATTTAGTTTCAATTTCCCATTCAATTTTGTACTCAGATTCATGATATATGTGGAGGATGTATATATTTCAAGTCCTCTTATTGCGTAAAACTCTCCACAGTATTTTGTAGAAGGTTATAATCTTTTCTTTTTCCTCTTTTTGGTTGCGCTTAAGTTTTTCATCTGGTTAACTTGCAAAAAATGGCTTATATTTGTTCCATTTTGGGTACACACTACCTCATTATCAGTAGTATTGTTGCAACAAGCTTGCAATAGTTGTCACATCCTCAAATTTCATGAAAAAATTGAGAAAAAAAAAAGAATCAAAATAGTATTTTTAGGAAGAAATATTATATATATATATATATATAAACTATTAATTTATTATATTATTGTATTTAATTAACAGAATAGATAATGAATTAGTTAAATATAAAATGTATATGGATTTTGACTTAATTTTCGAATACTTGTTTATATATTTTTTTGTTTTAATAATTTTTTTTTTGTAATGATAGATGATTGTTGAATTTTATAATAATATTTAAAATTATGTTTTTTTATAAAACAAAATGAAAAAAATATTAATATATAAAAATAATAAATTATTAGAAGTTATTAAAATAACTTATTTTAAAATACCTTATAAATATTTTCTATTGATGAAAATAAGTTATTATAAGTTAAACAAATGAGTTAGCTATAGATAGCTTTTACCAAATAATTTCTAAATCTTACAACTTTATTTCTTCCTTGTATTTCTACACTACCATCCACCAAATACATACATACATACATAATGTAATCATTCGCTTGGGCACACATACATTATTTGAGTAATACACGTGTCAATTGAAGAGTTGTGGCTGTTTTGGCTTTAGGGTAAACATACATTTAACATTGGGTGCAAAGTAAGAATAGTTGAGTTCATTGCACATAAGTGGATAGAAAGCAAATATTTGCATGGACTTGTCTACATAGTGTAGGTGACAGTGTGGACCTCACTAGAAAACTATTAAACATATGGTGGGATAATGTGGGTTCTATTTTTCTTGTTTTCACTTTGCCTTATCTTTTGCTTTTCTTGTACAGACTTTAGGGATTGTGCCCTTAGTGAAAGAATTGTGGGTGGCTCACACTAAGGGTATCTTTGGATTGAGAATGAACTTGAAGGAGTGAAGTTCAATAATAAAAAAAGTAAAAATTTAAATTGTTTACATTAAAAGAAAGATAATAAAAATTATAGAGATTGAAAAAGTTTATGAATAATTTGATTGGTATATTAATATATTTAGAAAATAAAATTTTATAAATAATTTAATATAAAAAATAAATTTTCAGAAAATGTAAATTAAAGTTATTAAAATCAAATTTAAATTAAAATAGAAAATTATTATAAAATTGTAATAAATAAAATAATTGTATTTCATAATTAAAATATATTAAAATAAATTATCAAAATTTATTTTATTTTACTTATTGTTTTAATATCTTAATATTAATCATTTTAATCTATTATGATTTTTCTTAGGTTATAGCTTAATTGTAACTTTTTCTTCGCATGGTAACACAAAGCGTTTTAAAAAACGATTCGTATAATTTTTCATCCTTTAACTAGTAGAGAAAGACCATATGACAACAACTACAAACTTGGTACTCACTTATCGTCTTAAAAAATTATGGTGATACTTTTTAAAATAATTTGAATATATATAAAGGTTATAGGGAGGATCGTCGTCTATACAAAGGAGGAATGATGAAGGATAATCCAAGCCACCATATACAAGAATAAAGATAGAATAATTGTTTGCATAAATAGTAGAATAGTCATGTTTAGGACTTGTATTTTAAACTAATTTTAAGAGTACTTTGTAAATAAATCAAATACATTCTAGAGACCCTCACTTGTCATACAAGCAAGGGTCTCTAGAGCATCTTAAGAGGACACACACGACACCTCCTTAAGCCACTAAAGTTCACCTTAATTAAGCTTGCTTAACTAGAGTTATGGTAGCTTAAGAAGCAAACTACCTTCATCCCTCTTCATCTATAAATAGCTAATTAAAACTCACAAAATGTATTCAAATTTTCATATTATTGAATGAAGTATTCAGAATTGAAGCTCATTCTCTTTCAAATCTCCATTTTCTAGAGAGTCTCCAAGGCCTAATGAAAACCCTAAAAAGTTGACCTCACCTCTTTCTATTTCTGATGTGTGTTGATTTTAAGATTGATCATTAGGTGACACTTTTATATTTATAATTGAGATTTTAAGACAATTAAAGAGTGAAAACCTAAGGAAAATCCCTACTGGACATTAACTTAACAAAGTGGTTAAGTAGGTGTGAAGGTTCATTTCACAAAGGTAAAAGGAAAAACACAATTAATGGGGATGATGATGACAAATATGGTGCGGATATTGAATAATCAAGAGAAACACAATTGAATGGACCGAATTGTAAAAACAAGGAAGCAAAACTAAGAACAAGAATATGAAAACCGAATTGACACAAACATAAAAAGGAATGGAATAATGGAAGAGTTGATGAAAGAAGAACTTAGGAATGGTGAAGCTAAGAGGAGACACGCCACTTGAGGGGATGGAATCACCAAGATGAGTGCATGGAGGCTACCACTTGAGAGGTCATTTCTCACAAGATAAGACCCATTTAGGAGGAGATTCACTCACTCACAAATCACACAAAAATTGTGCATAATTTCTTTACTCTAATTTCAACTTGTCAATACATGAGGTAGGCCTCCCTATTTATAGATTTAGGAGCCTTGTAGAGCAAGTTTAAAGGGTAGAATGGGGAGAGCATAGAGTGGGGCGACTAGGGTGTTGACTATAATGTCACTGACTATAATGTCACACCCTTCACCTATTCTAGAAGGTAGGGTTTCCTTCCTACCCTAATTGACATCTCATAGGCCCATTCTTATGTGTTCACCTCCTATTATTGCTATATAGACCTACTCTTGCTTATTCTACTATTTGGACCCCTCAAGTGAGCCCAAGTTGTTTACAACATTTTTCTTTACATTAAGAAGATTAGCAAGAAGAACTTTAGGTGCTCTGGTCCTTGTCCAATTCTCTTTCTGGTGAGGTCTCTACTTGGAGATGACTTTTCTTTGTGTACTTTAACATCCTTGGTCATCTCCTTGTGGGCTTGGTTTGCATCATGCCCCCCAGGTTGGAGAGAATTCAACCACGAATTTAGAACTCTTGCAGATAACAAAGTTATTTTGCGGTCATATAAGAGAGTGCAAGAAGAGAGATGCAAACTTGACTTAGATTCTTTAAGCGCGAGGAGTTCAAAAAATGAGGTTCTATATATAGACCATGTTTGAAAAGATTGTTTGGGAATGACAATGGTTTTTGAAGAAAGTCCTCTTAGAAGGTGAAAACCTTTAGGAGGTGTGTAAAAATCATTCCTAACATTCGTTAACCAAGATGGTGTGTAAGGAGAAACCTTTGGTAATGAAAAAGATAAGGAAGAATAACACCTTGGAGGTGCAAGTTGTAGCTTGGCACGAGTCAACATGATGGGTTTAGTGGTTAAAGATGATACTTGGTGACTCGATTTAACGTTTCTTTCTTGCTCCTTTTCATTTTCTCTTTTTGTTTTCATTTTTATTTGGTCCTCATGAACCTCGTTGGGAGAGAGGGGTTTTAAGGTAACCTTATGCCCTTGGAAGGTAAAAGTCATTTTGTTGGTTAGGCCATCATGTAGAACATGTCTATCATATTGCCAAGGCCTTCCCAATAGAAGATGGGTTGCTTCCATGGGCACAACATCACATAAAACCTCATCTTTATACTTTCCTATAGCAAAAGTTATGAGGACTTGTTTTTTAACCATGGTTTCGCCTTCTTTACTTAACCATTGAAGTTTATAGGGCTTGGCATGAGAGATGGTAGGCAATCCAAGTTTATCTACCACTCTTGTGCTTGCCACATTTGCACAACTACCCCCATCTATTATAATGGAACTTAACTTATTGTTGATAAGGCAGCAGGTGTGGAAAATATTTTCTCTTTGGGTGTCATCCAAAGGTTTTGGAATTGTGCCCAACATTCGCCTTATGACCAATAAGTCACCTTCACAAGGTATCTCACATTCATTATTACTAGGGGATTTTGAAGGGGAAGGGGAGTTAGACCTAATAGATGTATCACTATGTTCACTTACTACTTGAGCCCCCTTAACCATCTGGTTCGTTTGGTTGGACAATCGGCCGCTATGTGCCCAAAACCTAAACATTTAAAACATTTTTTACTTGAGGTTTTTCTAGGGGATTTAGGAGTTGAAGGTGAGGGTTTAGAATCCCTAGGTTTGTGTACCGTCCCGTATCCGGACGTTGACTAAGTCAAAGTCAAAGTCAACGGCTGGAGAGTCAAGGTCAACGCAAGGCGTCGCCTAGGTGGAGAGACGCCCAGAGGAAGCGTCGCCAAGGCAAGGCGTCGCCTAGGTAAAGGCGT
>Ga0123342_1010412_pt1 | contig 10670 bp, 8 predicted proteins | sample Turbeawhitnodule_FD_89960 | JGI IMG/M metagenome (GOLD analysis project Ga0123342, IMG submission 89960) | Root nodule microbial communities of legume samples collected from Mexico - Turtle bean Mexico white nodule | ecosystem: Host-associated > Plants > Roots > Nodule | place: Mexico: Nepantla... | reverse complement strand
CTTCTCTTTTTTGGGGTAAATTACTTACAACACATAGCTTTAACCATGTCTTCTCATTCTCGTCATTCTAATGAAAGTGAAGGAGAGTCTATCAAATCTCTTTTGAAAAAAATAGCACAAGACGTTCAAGCACTTTCATATAGACAATTGCAACATGAGACCCTACTTAAAGAAAGGGATGCTCAATTTGCTTTGATACAAGATAAGAGAGAGCTGAAAATACCAAATCCAAAAAGAGAGCCCAAGAGAGGTTAGGGTAGAGCTACCTCATTTCTACTTTGGTGGTTTGTGTTTTGTAATCTGGTTTGATTGCTTAGTTGATTACCCAATGGTATTTTGGGGACTGGATGTAGCTCTTGGCTTAAGAGTGTACCAATATAAACTGTTGGTGCATCTCTCTCTTACTCTGAACTCATTTAATTTTTGTTTTAAACTTTACTGATATAAACAACCAATTGTTTTCTGTTGTTTTATTGCTTAATTTCTTGGCAAACTTGATTCCTGTTCTGGATTCACACAAAGAATTTTGTTAAACTAGAAAAAATTTTCAAAAACCTCTCTTAAACAATTCACCCCCTCTCGTTTAAGGCCATGTATTCTAACAAGTCTACCAAATAGACCAGCTTATGAAACTAATCGTGACGAAACTAAGGAGATAGAATCACAATTTCAGGAGTTGTTGGAGAAGGGTTGGGTTCGAAAGAATCTAAGTCCTTGTGTTGTACCTATTTTGTTGGTGCTAAAGAAAAATGACAAATGGAGAATGTGTTATTATTGTAGAACCATCAATAATGTCACCATCAAATATAGGCATCCAATTCTTAGACTTGATAATATGCTTGATGAATTGCATGGGTCCCCTACATTTTTCAAAAGTGATCTTAAAAGTGGATATCACCAAATAAGAATCAAGAGAGTGATGAGTTGAAAACTACTTTTAAGACCAAATTTGGACTATATGAGTGGTTAGTAAAACCTTTTGGACTCACTAATGCACCTAGCACTTTCATAAGGCTTATGCATCATGTCCTTAAGAATTGCATAGGTACATATGTAATAGTTTATTTTGAGTATATGCTAAGATATCACTAACAAGTGAAGGTCAAGTTATCTATAGGAATCTACAAAGATAAAATGTTATGTGATGTAGTGCCTAAGGAAACTTGTCAAGTCTTATTGAGACGACCATTCCAAATCACTAAAAACTCCATGCACAATGGTCTTACCAACGAGACTACTCTCACACATGAAAAAAATAGATATCTTTTTTATCCTTTAACATCTTCTTGGGTGCTAGATGGTCAAAAAAGATTAAAACATAAAATAAAAACTGAGAAATCACTGGCTCTTCTAGAACAAAAAGTAGTGTCTAAAGAGTCTAGTAACAAAAAATTTGAACAAGGGAGGAAAAACTTAGAAAAGAAAATTATGTACTCCTCTCTAAAGAAATCTTGTGAAAAGTTGCCAAAAACAATAGAAAAACAAGAGGAATGGCAACTTAATAAGACTGATTTTTGTACAACCGCTCAAACTAACTCATTTGCTTTGTTTGATGATTCCCATGGGTGGACATCTGATCCTAGAGGACGAGCCTAGTTTTCAAAGCAGAAATAAAGTTGTTGTTCGAAATCAAACCTGTAGATTTGAGGACAGATCCTCTCAAGAAGGAGGGGATGATGGAAACCATCCAGCCACACACAACCCCCATATTAATGAAGAAGAAGAAGAAGAAGAAGAAGAAGAAGAAGCATTGGATTTGAGGACAAATCCTTTTCAAGAGGGAGGGGATGATGGAAGAGGCCTAAGCACCAACTCAAATGCAAGCCCACCAAAGTGTAGAATTGGGCCAACCACTAGAGACATGGCTAAGAAGCTTCAAGAAGATTGGGATGCTGCTACTAATGGCAGAGAAACCTTTTTATACATGTTCAAAGCAGTTAACAACAAGAAAGGAGCAAGTTAAGCATATAGCATATTTCATAAATAAACAGATACATGTACAGGTGACTGAAATGGTTCGCTAAACAGTTAAGTTACAAATAAGGAAGGAGCAACTCTTGGGCGTCGACCAGCTGCCCATCAACGATTCTCTTGGTTAGACCAGTTTGGGATAGGTCCACCCTGGGGTGCACACAGGAAACCTGGGCCATGGCATCCTCAAACCCATCACCATAAGCTCCAGTAGCATCGTTGGTGAGCTTCTCATTGATCTCACTGAAGAGTTCGTCCTTGCGAACTAGCTCTCCCTCTAGTTAGCCGCACCTCCTGCTGGGTCGCCCTTTCTTCCAGCCTGGCCATCTTGGCCTGCGTCTCCTCAGCCTTCTCCTGCAACACGATAACCTCGTTTCGGAGAGGCAAAATCTTTGCATGAGCACTCAGGGCCACCTGAGACTTCTCGAATAGGAGCTTCTTGGTCTCCTTGTCAGTTTGGCGAAGGTCTGCCAACTCCAGATGCAATACGGTTTCGTGCTGAGTGAGCTTTTAGATTTGAAGAACGTCTTGACTTGTCGTCTTGCACTTGGGTCGAGGCCCGGCATGCCCTCGCAGGGGGTCTTCGCCCTGGCTCTCCATTTCCCTGTCTTGGAAGGTTTGAAGAACCTCCTGGAGAAAGGCAGGCAGCTCAGCAACGGGAGGCACTCCAAAATCGCCTTTAGGGGAACTCTCCTCCCCCCCTTCTTCGTGTACCACTAAGTCACGAGTAGAATAGACACTTGGGGGGTTCTCGGAAGGAGGAGGCGCAACCATTTGAGGCTGATTGAGCTGGGGCCGCGACATTAGCAACTCTTTTCCTCTTGAAGACGAAGTCAGAGCAGGTGTCCTCGTCCTCAGAGGCAATAGCCTCAACCACACCCTCCTGCCTAAGGTCCGCAGGGGCAGGAGCATAAGGGTTTGGGGCAGAAATAACCGCAAAAGGAGCATCAGCAGGGGCCGCCGTGTTGGCATTAGATGGGCTAGCACCAACTTTGAGTTTGGAGGTTGCCTCAACAAGCATCCACCTCTTCTTCGCGTTTAGCACCATGCCTACACAAGAAAACAACAATGCATAAGAAGTAAATCAACACAATATGCAAGTAGATGAGAAAGAGCATAGTCAAACAAGATACCCGTATAACCCTTGAGGGCCTTTGGGTTGAATTCAAGCTTGAGTAGCTCCATCGTATTAAACGGTGCTTAAAGACCAGAAAGGAGGTTGCACACCTCCCGCTCTTGAGAAGGTAGGTCCTCGAAACACTTGGGCTTCTGGAGATTGGGCTTCTCCGCCCAGTAAAGAGGAAACTCGTCCAAGAGAGTGGGGTCCTTCCTATTACACCGCACTTTGAAGAAGTGCTTCTTGAAGAGTTGTGGTTAGTCTAGCCATTTTTTAATAATTTTATTTTATTGTTTCTTAGGAATACAAGGAGCATTACGATATATATAGCTAGAGGGACATGCATTACCTGCATAGAAAATTGGCTTTATTAACTTAAGTAATCAATCAATAAGCATCACCCCTTCGCAGCAGCCATAGCACACAGACTCACCAAAGAGAAGAACAAGAGTAGATTCCACATATCCATCAACGCAAAAGGTTCGTTATGCAAAAAAACACATATTTTTTTTTGGAAATCATTCGACGGAAAGGGGGAGAATAAGAAATTGGGATTTTTGCAATTTAAGGTTTTGAAAACACAGTAAAAATAATAGAAACATCACCTTCTATCGAAAAAAAACACTGAATGTTCTAATCCTCAATTTCACGATGTTGTTGTTATACTCTTTTTCAATTTTGAATACCTTACCGTTTTCAACTTTGCTTGAAATTCAATCCGCCTATGAACTCTTCTTCATACGCTTACTGTCTTACTGGAAAGGCAACCCAACAGATCCCACATTCAAGAAAATATCAACCAAAAAAGTAATATTAACTGCGAAAGTAGAAAAGCAAAACCTATACATTCATGAATCATAATAAAAACATGAACTTCAAAACCCTAGGTAAAAAAAGGTAAAAGGAAGCACCTTTTTGGAGCTAACGGTAATTCCGAAGGAGGGGTCCAAACTAGCAGCGTCGGAGGAGTCCTTTGATCAGTAAGTAATGTAGCTGAAGGCATCGCGGTCAATCCGGATCCGGAAGATGGTATGGTAGATCTCGAAGCAAGACTTGAGATCGAGGACGAAGCAGTCCTGAGGGAGGCCCATCACGACCATCGTGGAAGGCAGCGCAGGCTCGTCGTCGGTCTCTCCTCCTCCACTGGTTTCGGTAAGGGGGGGCAACGCTGCTCTCCATTTTCTTTTCTTATCCGTTTATCTTTCTCCTTTTCTACGTCCTAACCCTAAGCATGGTAAGACCAACACTTTATTTTTTTAATGCATTAAATATATCAATGTCTTTACATACGAACAAAATCCGTAAGTAACTATTTCAATTTTTTTAATGAAATATGTAATATGTTATATATGGATAAAATCCGTATGTAATTATTTTTTATTTACATACTTAAATTTTCATATGTAATATGTATTTACATACTAAATGAAATCCACATGTAAATGTGCGTAGGTAATGCAATTTACATACGGATTCGTATCCGTATGTAATGCATTTTACATAGAGATTTGTATTCGTATGTAACAATCAATATGTAAATAAATAATTTCTTGTAGTGTTTAATTATGTATACATCATAGCGTTTTGCAAATTGGTGGAGGCCCGACACGGCCACCGCGGAAGGCAGTGCAGGCTCGTCGTCGGTCTCTCCTTCTACTGGCTTTGGTAAGAGGCAGCGACGCTGATCTCCATTTTCTTTTCTTCTCTGTTTCTCTTTCTCCTTTTCTACGTCCTAACCCTAAGCATGGTAAGACCAACACTTTATTTTTTTAATGTATTAAATATATCAATGTCTTAACTTTACATACGGACAAAATCCGTAAGTAACTATTTCCATTTTTTTAATTAAATATGTAATACGTTATATACGGATAAAATCTGTATGTAATTATTTTTTATTTACATATTGAAAATCCATATGTAATGTGTATTTACATATTGAATGAAATCCATATGTAAATATTCGTATGTAATATGCAATTTACATACGGATTTGTATCTGTATGTAATAATCAATATGTAAATAAATAATTTCTTGTAATGTTTAATTTTGTTTACATTATAGCGTTTTGCAAATTGATGCTAGATTTTTTATAATAAGTGTTTGCTTACTCTTACCTAAACACAAGATATCATAGAATTTAAATAAAAATAATTTTTTTCGCTTTTTTTCAACTTAGCCAATGCTATCTTCCCAATTTGTGTCAAGAAAATCGATTCTAATTGTGTCCTCATACTACACTAACTTTAATGTATTAGTCATCATAAATTAGAGTCCATTATTTCTGGGATGGTAAGCCGACCTTTAATACAATTTAGCGTTTCCCTTTTTTTTTGTTGCATATGTCTTTGGATGACGCTAATATCACTATAGAAATTCATCAACACCATTTTCATACATATTATTGATACGACTCTCATTTATCCAACTACGATCCATTACATATAGAAAAACTTATCCATCAATACATTATGTTTGGAATATAATGTATTATATTTTGTAGGTCAACCCCAACCGAGCACCAGTGAATTGAGAAAGGAGACTTAGAGTGAAGAGTAAGGAAGTGACACCTCAGCAATTGTACAACTAGTTTCAGGTATTGTCTAGGTTCACTTTGTCTATACAAGTACAAATATATTAAAAATAATATTTAAACTATACTCATTTTTTAACTTAAAATTTTCAACACAAAGTGATTTTTTCTCATAAAATTAATGGAGCATAATTTATGTACTTAAAATTATACATTTCAATTTAAAAGTTGTATAGTTTTTTTCATTAAGAGTTGAATAAAAAATATTAACAAACAATTACAATAAATTAAATCGGATTTTACATATTTTTTAATATTTTAATTACTTGACATGAGGATCTTAGGTAGGTGTGGCAAAGTGGGACGGGCTGGCCCACTTAAAAAAACGTGGGGCGAGTTGCTTATTTCAACCCGTTGGCCCGCTTAGTTCCGCCCTGCATAACCCGCAACCTGCGCAGGCTAAGTGAGAGACGGGGCGGGTTGGCCCGCATAATCCACATAACTTTAAAATGTATATTTTTTTTTTACACCCCATATTTTCTTCATGTATCCTCATATTTTACATTCCAAAAATTTTAATAACATCTTACTACACATGTTTCATGAAAATAATATTATGAGACAATTTACTTAATGCATTTAAATAAAAAAATCAATTTTTTTAAAAAAAAATTATTTCTTTTAATAAATATCTCTAATGTGGGTTGGCCTACTGGCCAACCCTTTTGCGGGACGGACTAAAAAAATCAACCCGCAAATTTTATGCGAGGCGGGCCAAATGGGGGGCGGACCAGCCGGAGTTTACTTTGGCGCTTTTGCACCAGATTGTAGGGTGAATCTTGACAAATAGGAAAGATTAGCTACCACTTGAACTAGCACCTTCAATTCTTTTCAGAGCATACTACAGGGAGAAAAGCAATGATGAACAATACATACTATATGGCAGTTACGGGCAACAATATCCAACACCAAAACTTAGGAGGTATTATTGTTAAACATTGAAAGCTAAAAACATATACATTTTCATGATCATGATGTTAAAATTTCATCTCAATCACATCGGGATAATTCCATAGAAAAATAAAATAAAATTTATCAACTATTATACAACAAACTGTAAACAATACCTGTTTTTAGTTACATGTCTCATAACATAATGCCAAACAGAAGTATCCCTAAATGACAGTTCATATAAAAACTTTCTGTATCAATTTTCAAGAGAAAATGTTCATATACCCCTATAAATACTCCTTTCATCATCCATATTCTCCTTTCTAAAATTCTCCTTAATCGAAAGCTACTGTAAAATTTGGTCCATTCTGTGCTATACTTAGAATCATATATAAATAGAAACAACGAAGTAATCAGTAAGGAACCCAAGCCATTTGCTTCAGTTAGGTGGATTCATTAATGAGTTTGTTCAAAAGGGTCGTCAATAAAGCATCCCTTTTTTCCGCCCTACTCTCTTCTCTCATTCTCCTCTGTTCTTCTCTCTCCCTCCATGCCTGCTCAATAATTAATCTCTCCCGCTCAAGCTTCTCCATCGACTGCCTCCATTCCTGTTCAAACAACTGTCTTTCATGAGCTCGTCTCTCCATCATCTCCCTCCACTTCATCTCCATCCTTAGCTGGTGCTGGAAAAATTCCTTTAGCATTTCCTGAATACTACTAGTACTACTACTGACAGCATGCGATGAATTGTTGGCCCTTGAAGAAGACTTATCTATTCCAACTTTGTCAACTTTCTTTTTGCGGGTATTGCTTCTAGAAGGTTTTTCCTCTTCGCTGTCATATTCAACCTCGTCGTCATCTTCTGAGAGTTCCTCTGAAGATCGGTCTCCACTTGATCTTTTCACTCCTTTCTTGGTTTGAGCTGAGCGAGTTTCAGATTCAAGAAGTAATCGTTGCATATTATGTGCCCTTTGGGTAAAGACTGCATGCAATTCTTCAAAAAATGGACATTGCCTGCTATGCTCTGGGTCAGATGTCTCTTTTCCCTGCAAAAATATTACCACTTAATTTACTGAGTAAAGTGAACACTTCCATCTTTGAGATATGTCTTTTCTGCATTTTCAAAGGAATTTTGTTTGCACCAATGCAAAGCAAAATAAAGTCGCTCAACCATACATACAAACTCCCTATAGGATTTTTTTCCACATGACCACAGTAAGAGTTGGGTTTCTTAAAGTTTGGCCTACAGCATATTTGGATACACTTGTATTTCGCTGGCTCACATTCCAAATCACTGTTTACTGGGAAGCAATAAATTGTAGCTTTTAGATAAAAACGGGTCCAGGACCAATTCAGCCAGAAAAACAAACATGCTAAACTCTAGCTAGCACATTGCACACCCTATAACCACATACGTCATAAATTATATGATCAAGAGCGGTTACCCTATAAACCCTAAACCCTAAACTTTTAGCAAAGACTCAACTCTCAACATATAATGCCCTGCATCAAACACGATCCATTGGATATGGGCCATTCAGTTGAATCTAAGCCACGAACTTTACATATTCCCTCCCGACCCTTTGAGCATATGAACAAAGTTTCGTATAGATGAACTTAAACAATTCAATAGATCATACTTAGTTGTCACAAGCATCATAGAGTTGTCATAATAAACATATATTTACTTTTTCTTCCATTTCCTTTTCCATGTCTATCTCATCTTTTACTATCACATCTATCGAACACTTTGCATCTCTCTCACTCCTATCTCTCTCTTCCACCTAAATACACTCCAAATGGCGTGTTAGTTAGCAATTTACCTTCCAATCACATTCTATCATGTCTGAAATAATTCAAATGAACGTCACATTATATCACTCATTACTCCAGTTGGCAGCAAAAGAGTCAAATTGAACATCAACAAAAAGATTCAACGAGATAACACCAATGCCAAACTCTGCTCCAAAATCATGAACAATGAAAACTCCACAAATAAACAAACGAAATCGACAACAGCCACAAAATCATAAGAAATAGAAGGAGAAAGACCTTATAGCGATTAACGAGGTTCTTCCACTTGCATTTGCACTGTTCAGGGCTCCTCCTGAACCCTCTCTCCCTCATCTTCGAACTCACCACTTCCCAAAGCGTCTTGTTCCGCTTCGACGCAGTGAAGTCCCTCTCCAGCTCCGCGCGTATCGCTATGAACTCCCGCGTCTCCTGCTGGCTCCACTGCGGCTGCGCCGGTGCCCTCTCCTCCCTCACCACCGCCGACACCTCTCCGGACATCACCAATGGCGTCGCCGGGTTCAGCAGCGACGGCGTGACCATGCCAAGCCGTGCCGCCAACGCGTCCTCCCCTCCGCCACCGAACATTGAGCTCTTGGCCACCGCGACGTGGTTTCAATGTGAATTCGTGTTTAGGGTTTTGGAAATGCGAAAACTCAAGAATGGAAGTGCTGCACTGGAGCTGGTGGAAGCCTCCGAAAAAATATCCTTTTTGTTTTTCGTTCTTTTTTCAATTACTTTTCCGTTTTCCGAGTTTGCTTTGTGGACAAGACAGGAATCGTTGACTATCGATACCTACGTGTGAAAATCTGCCTCCTCAAAACGGTAACGTTGTTTCCCGGTTTTACGCTTTTGCCCCTTCATTTTAATTCACGTTTCCAATTCTCCGTTGTCGGTCGGTGTAAGGGTTACGCCGTCTCTGGGTGGATGCAACTGAATATGGAATTAACCAAATTAAAAATAATACTTAAAATAAATTGTCTTTTTATTTATTTCTTTAAATTAAATCTATTACACATTTCACTCAAATTTAATATATTTTGAACTATTTTTTTATTTATTAAAGATAAAAACACTCTGTTGTATTGCGTGTATTTATCTGCACTGACATTGTATTCTGGTATTTAAAGAAGTTGAAATTTTGGAAGTGATGATGTAATGTTCGAAATAGAGGTTTCCTCTTTATCAAAATATGTGCTATGACCGCCAACTCTAGATTTTCTTAGTTGCTAGAATGTTCTCATTCTTCAACAATGGAGCAGATTCTAAGGGTATTCATCAAATGGCCTATTTACAATACACTTTAATAAATATTTTAACCAGCTTATTCATTAGCAACCACTAAATTTAAATTTTTATTGCAAATTTAATTTTAAATTTTAAATTGTTAAATTTTCTATAGAATTAATTCAATTTGGGCTTCAGGCCCAAATCAGCTTATGGGCTTCCTTGTTTTGTTTAAGATGATTTTGAACAAATTTTTGGCAATTGCTTTCTGCACCATATCACTGCACCCGATCTAAGCGGAAAAGATAAAACTGTCCTTAAAAAAAAATTCCAAAATATGTGTTATGGATTTTTTTTTCCAGAACGAAATTTTATATTTCGGATTTTTTTATCCGGAATGAGTTTTTCATTTTTATTTCCAGTTTTTCATTTCCGAAACACAATAATTTCTTTTCTGGATTTTTTTTTCCGGAATGTATTATTTTTCAATTCTGGATTTTCTTGTCCGAAATAGAATTTTAATTTTTGTTTCCGGATTTTTATTTCCAAAACTAAATAATCACTTCCGAATTTATTTTTCCGGAATATATTATTTTCAATTCCAGATTTTTATTTCCGGAATTAAGGGCATTTTTGGAAATTAAAAAAATATGTTGGGTGCAAGTTAAAAATGATTGGGTGTAGGAAGCATTTGCCCAAATTTTTTCTCCACCTTCCACTTCTACTTTCATAATTTTTTTAAATATTTTAAATAATCTTAAATAAAGTATAATTTTAGCATTTTAAATAATTAGAGACTGCTAGTATGTCTGATATTGATGGGCTTCTCTATCAAGAAAGGATCGCTAAGGAGGAGCCTGATCATGCTCTTCACTGTCAATATTTGTTTTGGAAAGAAATGGCTAAAATGCTTTGGTTTAAAGATGGGGATAGAAATACTGCTTTTTTCCATGCTATGGTCAAGAGGAGGAATAATTCTAGTGGAATTCATCGTCTACGAATTGATAATGTTGTTACTGAGGATCCTACACTCATTGAGGAACATATTTTGGATTTTTATAAAACTCTTTATGCTGAGT
>Ga0123342_1010411_pt1 | contig 10671 bp, 9 predicted proteins | sample Turbeawhitnodule_FD_89960 | JGI IMG/M metagenome (GOLD analysis project Ga0123342, IMG submission 89960) | Root nodule microbial communities of legume samples collected from Mexico - Turtle bean Mexico white nodule | ecosystem: Host-associated > Plants > Roots > Nodule | place: Mexico: Nepantla... | reverse complement strand
TGAAATGATTTGAAAAAGGAAAAAAAAAATTTAAGTTTAAAAAAAAAAAAAAAAAAAGTTTAAATTAAAAAATTTTAAAAAACAAAAAGTAAAAAAAAAAATTAAAAAAAAAAAAAAAGAACGCGGGCTGGCCCGCAAACTCGCGAGTCGGCTCTTTTGCGGGGCGGGTTGAGAATTCTAGCCTGCAATAACTTTGCGGGGCGGGTTGAGAATTCTAACCCGCAATAACTTTGCGGGGCGGGCCAACCCGACCCGCAATTTTGCAGGCCAAGCGCGGGGTGGGCCAATGCGGGGCGGGCTGGCCTGCTTTGCCACCCCTATTAGAAGCAGAGTTTGTCCATCCAATCAACCCGAAGGTCAACCGACGAGAACATTTGGCGCCCACTGTGGGGTAGATAAAACTTGATCCCATCCACATTTACCACCGAGCCTTCCGATGTGATGAAAAAAATGAGGCAAGGACTGTTGAGATGTGAAGGAAGCGAGGCCCCAGCGTTGCAACAAATCATGGAGGCAGGTAAAATTGATCTCGCTAATTACCATGAGATAAATGATCATTATCATTTAATTCTATTAAGATTCCTGAAAATAACAAACATAGTTGTTATTATTTAAATTTGTTATCGTATTATTATGAAAATCACATAAATGATTTATCATTTAAGACTGTTGTGATATAATTGTGAAGAAATATAATTGTATTTGAATATGTTATCATGTTATTATGAAAATCACATAAATGATTTATCATTTAAGACTGTTGTGATATCATTGTGAAGATAAAATGTATAATTGTTATTATTTAAATTTGTTATCATATTATTATGAAAATAACAGATATATGAAAATCCATTATCATGTTATTCTGAAGATAACATAAATGATTAATTATTATCTTTAAGATTGTTGTGATATTATTCTGAAGATGAAAAATATAATTATTATTGTTTAAATTTGTTATCAAATTATTATGAAAATAACAAATATATGTAAATTTGTTATTATGTTATTATGAAAATAACATAAATCATTAATTATTATCTTTAAATTTTTTGTGATATTATTCTGAAGATGAAAGATGTAATTGTTATTTTTAAATTAATTAACATATTATTATGAAAATAACAAATATATGTAAATTTGTTATCATGTTATTCTGAAGATAACATAAATGATTAAGTATCATGATCTTTAAGTATGTTGTGATATTATTCTAAAGATAAATGATATAATTTTTATTATTTAAATATGTTATCATATTAGTCTGAAAGTCACAAATATATTTAATTTGTTATCATGTTATTATGAAGACAACACAAATGTTTATTATCATTTAAATCTGTTGTGATATTATTATCATCATCATTATCATGATCTCTCAAATGAGAGAAATTATTCTTGTTACTAGATATAGTGCATAGTAGTGTAAGAGTACATGTATAGGAAAGTTCTAGCAAGGAAAGACTTGGTATTTAAGCGCGTCCATTGATGACCCACCTCTCTTTCCTGGGAACTTACCTGGTGTACTAGTTCACGGTCTATAATCGTTGTTCTAGTTGAAATTGAGATGTCGCTTCATCATCATCATTATCGTGAACTCTTGCATGAGAGAAGTTATTATTGTATTGGATATAGAGTGTAGTAGTGTAAAATTACATGTCTAGGAAAGTTCTGGAAAGGAAAGACTTGATATTTAAGCGCATCAATTGGTGACTCACTTCTCTTTCCTGGGAACTTACCTAGTGTACTAGTTCACGGTCTATAATCATTGCACTAATGAACATTATTATTCATAGCGTATATTTCGATTTTAACTCTGTGGCAAAAGAAGAAAAAAAGGAGATATATGCCACAAAGATCAAACACTTTAACAAATTTGCCATAACTCATGTGTCGAGAATGACAAACGATTATGTCCTACCGTAGCTCGACAATAAAAGGCAATACAACACCAAAATTTTATACTATATATGGTCATAGAAGTGTTAGGCGATTGAGATTATCAGTTGGAAATTCAAGAGGGTGGAGTCATCCCACAAACGTGGAATGCGACGAATATCAAGTTTTAATTTAGTTGAGGTGCATATGTATTTCTTTTCCTTTGAATACTATGTTTTTGTTAGAGGTGGCACTCTTTTTCCTCTTCAGGAGTTTTTTAATGAGGTCGCCGGTAATAAATTTGTTCTTTGGAAATACTTGAGATGAGTAAATGTTACGTAGTTGAATCATTCGATCATACACATGGTAAGACGACTGAGCTCGGAATGAATAAAGTCATCCGAGTATAGGCGCCCTGTGAAGATGAATTTGTTGTTGAGCACATGGTAAGACGACCTAGCTCGGAATGAATAGAGTCATCCGAGTATAGGCGTCCTGTGAAGATGAATTTTTTGTTGAGCACATGGTAAGACGACCTAGCTCAGAATGAATAAACTCATCTGGGTATAGGCACCCTTTGGGATCTTTGCTTATTTATATAATTACTGTGAGACTTTTGTTGTTAATGGGCCGGGCCTAATAAAAGCAGATTAACAAATGTTGGGTTATTAATCAGTTTCGTTGTTGATCATGTCGGTCGGTCTGGACTGGGTGTCATGCCAGAGTCTTGGTCGTGTGAACCCTACCAATATAGGTAGAAATCTGTATATAAACTGCTTTGGTCTCGACGTCTGAGGGATGTGTAGTATTGGTCATACAAGAACATAATACAAGTGAATAAATTTCACTGGTCAATTACATATTAGTTTAAATTAAAAAATAAAAAGTATTTTAAAATATAAAATTAAAACAGATTTAAAAAATAAAAAACCAAAATAAATTGCAAATGAATAAAAAATCAAATTCAAATATATGAATAATATTTTTTTATCAACAAATAATAAAATAAAATAAAAATATAAAAATATAAATAAGATGAAAGACTTAAATTAAAATTTAGCCTAGAATATTATGTAGCTTCCCTTGTAATTGTTCATTTATTCTTAATGAAAAGAATATTAATTAATTATAATTCTAAAAACAATTTAATATAATATTTTGTACAAGAAAATAGCTCACATAACCATTTTTTCTCAAATTAAAAAAGAGAGTAATAGATAAAAAAAACTTAAGAAAGCTGGGGTGATAACAGATAAGATGAACAAATGCTTTTGGTCTCTTCTCTACAAATGTTAGACCCACTTTTTCTTCATGGATTCACGAAATTATATATAGTTATCACATTCAACATGTGGTGCTTGCTTCTTTCTCTTTTCTTCAGTTGTTTTTAGTGTCAAAGATATGATCACTTAATAAGATGGACCTTATCTTATCTGTCCAACAGGCAGAATAATAATAATATTAGAATATGCAACAAACAGATTTCTGTCTTCCCTTCAGTCATATTATCAGATACATTTGTGTCCAGGTTTATCAGGTTTCTATTATTGTTTTAAGAGATTGATTTAATTTAGGTCAAAATAATGGAAAAAATACTATAATACTTCTTAACTAGATATTTGCAATGCTTGAAAAACACTAGAAACTCATGTTTTTAAAACATACTCATAAAAGAAATATTAAAAAACAACAATTAAGAAAACTATATCATCATATCTGCATCTTGTCCTTGTTGTACAGATTGACTCATATGTATTAGAAAAGTATAATTTATAAGTCTTTTTAAGAAATTTAATTTATTTCCCCCTAATTTTGGAATGAAATATTTTTTAGTGCTCAAAATGGTATTCGACATAAGCACTGAAAGATATAACTTTTGGATTAAAATGACATTTTAAAATTGAGGATAAGAAAAAATGAAAAAATTTATCCCAAGCATTTTTTTTTTTTACTTTAAATTAACCTTGCACAACTTTTTTCCCATGCGTTATATTTTTTTTTTCAAAAAGAATTGAACAAAACATATACACATTTCCTTAATTTTTCCAAAAAAATAACACAGTAGGAATAAATTCTTATTGCGTTATATTATTTTTAAATTTCACGTAATTGTGTTTTTAAACATTGAAACACATAATGAGTCAAAGTTTTGATTCATTAAAAAAAATTATTAAATAAAAATTAAATATTAAATGATTAATTATTATTTAATTAAATTAAAAATCATTTTATTGATATTATAGTTTTAATTATTAAAAAAAATTATAAATTAATTTTAAAATAGATATTTAACCAAAATTTTAATTACTTATTACTTTATATTTTAAATTAATTAATATTAATATTTTAAAAAATAATTTAGAATTTAAAATATTACTTAAAATCTTCGTAACTAATTTAGATACCAATTTAATAATTATTTTATAAATTTTTATTAATAATAGAAATATTTTAAATACAATTAATTTTTTGTCTTTAAAATAATATATAATTTAGTTAATATAATAACTAATTATTTTTTGTATTTAAATTTAGTTTTTATTTTAAAAATTTTGAAATTTAAAAATGTATTAAAACGTTTATTTTGCCATAAATATATTTTAAAAGAAAGAAAATGAAAGCAACATTTTTGGAGGGTTTAAGAGCAATTGGACAGACGCCAATACTAATGCCCCGACAATTTTTGAAGCCCAAAGGAAAGGAAAAAACGGCCCATTTACTGATATGAATTACGGTAATATTCTATGCATTATTCTCACTATTTCTGTTGTCTATTTTTTTTATTTTATTTCAAAGTTATCTTTATTAAAACAAAAACGAATCTATAATTTTTATCTCGAAATTTTAATTTGAAAAATGTATTAAATCCCCGTCTAAAACTTATTTCTAAAATCCACTGATTTACAAATCACTTTCTTGTTAAATATTTAAAAGGGATTTGTATATCAATTTTAGAAATTGAATTTTCTAAAATTAATTTGTAATTTACTTTAAAGATTAAACAGAAATGATTTTGTAAACCCACTAAAGTCGATCTGGTGGATACTTTGAAGATGATAAGTCGTAGTCATATAATTTATTTTTAATGTTTCTATTTTATACCAAAATAATTCAATAATAGTAAGTAAAAAAACATAAAAAACGGATAGGTTTTTTTCCTTAAAAAAAATTGAATAAAGGGGTGGAAGGTATGGGTAGTGGGACAATTAACATGTTGATATAATTGCTGTTGCACATGTTCTGATAACAAAGATAATAAGAAGTGTTGCATAGGTAAACCCATGAATGTCACTAAAATATATTAGAATTTAATGCATAACTAAAAGAAATAGGAAGGAAATTTGTTCTTATTTCTTCTGGGTCAGAGTCTATTTTGTTTTCTTGCACTTTCAGTGTTGAGATCTTCAAATGTGTAATATAAATTTACATGAAGCTAACTAAACAATTATAAATACACACGTGCATACAGAATCTCTCAGTATTATTTTATTTGGTTAAGGAAAACTCTGCTACAAATAATCTTTATTTGTTTTTATTTTTTATATTTTTAAATCTGCCACAGCAGTTGTCATGTAATATTATTGCAATTAACTTCTCATTTAGCTTGAGCAGCTTATGCTATTCTTGTTGCTTTGTAAGAATGATATAAGTAATTAACCTTAGCCCACTTTTCATTATTTTGGAGACACTAACCTCAATGTCACACTTTTCCCTACCAAAATATAGCTTGTAAAAGATTACCAAAATTCTAGATTCTTCCACAAGTATACCTTGTATTAGGCTAGTGTTTTTTTTTAGCAAAAATAATAAATAGATAAATAAACACAAACCACTTAAGGGATGATCCAACTGTATACATACCAACTACTCTACTCAAAAGAAAGACCAGATAACCTTGCTAAAACCTACCAACTCAAAACAAACGAAGACACCAAATAAACACCACCACCAAACCTTCATACACAAACTAAACACTAACAAAGAATTTAGATAAAAAAACAAACAGGTCAACAGATCAAGACACTAATCAGAAAATGAAAAACAAGTAAAAGTAAAATAAGTAATCCAAGAGCAAGCCTTTAATTGAGCAGAAGAAAAGATTTCAAAATAATCAATCACTTCGCTTTTAAAAATGTGTTTATTCCTGTGGCTCTAAATCTCATCAATGATTGCGAACCAAACACTTTTCCAAGCGACGTTTACATAGCCTAGAACATTGCACAAATTAAAATGTAAGAAATGTGAACTTGGATCAATATGATCAACCGACGCCACCTCAAGCCAAGCATAACACTGATTCCAAACTAACCAAGCTATTTTGCATTCAAAAAGCAAGTGCGTTGTAGTCTCTTCTTCTTCCCGACATAAATAACAGGAAATACAATCAACTGTAACCCCTTAGCAACCCATATTGGCCTTAGAAGCAATTGAAATACCCAATACCCTCCATGTTGTAAAGAGAGCAGAAGGTAACACTTTAATCTTTAAAAAAAATTCGAACAAGGACGAACTTTCACGGACGTAAGAATTCCTTAAAATACTTTAGGCTGAAATGACCGAGCACCTCGAATTCATGTGTAGAGCTCAAAGAGTTGATCACTATTCCTAACATAGCGGCAAGGCTGAAGACGCCCCTAAAGACCAACAAAAAGGTGGGACCCAACAAGAATGCTTGGTGCGAATTGCACCAAGCATATGGCCACGCCATATGCAACTGCTTGTCTTTGGGGTACCAGTTGGACGAGCTCGTGAAAAACGACTTCTTGAAGGACTACCTCCTAGAGTCGTAGGGGGATCAGACATTAACAGCCACGGGAGTAGATCAGGGGCACGAGGTGCCCATTCATGGTGAGATCAACACCATCTCTAGAGGGTTCTCAGGAGGAGGATGCACGGCGGAAGAAGTATGCACGAGAGGTGATGGCAGTAGAGGTACAAGAGGTAGATCAGACTCCTGATGTCAACCTCGTCTTCACCAAGGCCGACCGCCAGGATGTCATTCCACATGACAATGATCAGATGGTGATTTCGATAGTGACAAAAGGAAGAAGAGTGCATCGCGTCCTCGTAGATCAGGGAAGTTCGGCCGATGTGATGTTCTGGTCGACCTTCAACAAGTTGCAGCTGTCTCCAGAACAATTGAGACCTTATACAGTTTGCTTGTATGGTTTTGCTGAAGACCACGTGGAGGTGCGCGGACACATAGAGCTGAGGACGACCTTCACAGATGGCACAACTACACGCACTACAAACATCAGGTACCTCGTTGTTAATGTTCCATCAGCCTACAATATACTTTTGGGTAGACCTACTTTAAACAGGATTGGAGCGGTGGCCTTTATGAGACACATGAAGATGAAACTGCTTTCCCTCGAGGGTACGATGATCACTATAAAGTCTAACCAGAAGGAGGCTAAGAAGTGCTACGAGAATAGCCTAATACGAAGAGAGGAGTGTTCATTGTTAGCACTCGACCCCCGAGGGAAGAAGGGGTCACCCGCGCAGAGATCGCCTGAGAGAGACGGTCCAAACCTGCCGAAGACGTGTTAGAGAGGGAGATCGGCGGGAAGAAGTTCAAGCTTCACAAATCCCTAGGCCAAGAGACACAGGACCAGATTGTCGAAGTCATTGCTGGATACCTGGATGCTTTGGCATGGTCTGCCTCAGACATGCCCGACATATATTCTGACTTCCTGTGTCATCATCTCACTATGGACCCCCAGGTCCGACCTGTTTGCAGAGAAGACACAAGTTTAATGATGAGAGGCGTCAGGTCGTCAGAGAAGAGACACAGAAGCTACTCAGCACTGGTCACATCAGGGAGATTCAGTACCCTGAGTGGCTGGCGAACGTGGTGTTGGTGAAGAAGGCTAGTGGGAAGTGGAGAATGTGCGTCGACATCGCAGACCTCAACAAGGCCTGTCTGAAGGATTCCTACCCGCTGTCCAGTATCAATGTTTTGGTAGACAGCGCATCTGGTTGCAGACTACTCAGCTTCCTGGATGCCTTTTCTGGTTACAATCAAATCAGGATGCACCCAGGGACGACTGCAAGACAACGTTCATGACAAAGGTGTCTTGTTATTGTTATAAGGTGATGTCCTTTGGGCTTAAGAATGCAGACGCGACCTACCAGAGACTGATGGACAAAGTACTAACGCCCATGATAGGGCGAAATGTCCAAGCGTATGTCGATGACATGGTGGTCACCTCTCAGCAAAGGGAACAACATGTAGCATATTTAGAGGAGCTATTCACCACAATAGCTAAGTACATGTTGAAGCTGAACCTTGAGAAGTGTGTGTTCGGGGTAGAAGCAGGCAAGTTCTTGGGGTTCCTACTCACCGAACGTGGGATAGAGGCAAATCCTAAGAAGTGTGTTGCGATCATAGCAATGAGGAGCCCGATCTCAGTAAAGGAGGTGCAGCAGTTGACAGGGCGCATGGCCGCTTTGTCCAGATTCGTATCAGCAGAGGGAGATAAGGGGCATCCCTATTTCCAGTGTTTGAAAGGAATAGCAGGTTCATATGGACCAGGGAGTGAGAAGAGGCGTTCCTCAAGCTGAAGGAGTACCTGGCCATTCCACCAGTGTTGTGCAAGTCGCAACTGGGTACTCCACTTCGTCTGTACTTCGCAGTTACAGAGCGGGCGATCAGTTCGGTCCTGGTGCAAGAGTAGGACCAGGTGCAAAAGCCAATCTACTTTGTTAGCAAAGTATTGTAGGGGCCTAAAGTGAGATACCAAGCCATGGAGAAAGCAACCCTGGCAGTAGTGTTCTCAGTGCGAAGACTTCACCACTACTTCCAGAGCTTTATAGTGATAGTAATGATAAACCTTCCCATTCGCAAGGTCTTACGGAAGTCGGATGTTGCAGGAAGGATGGTGCGTTGGGTAGTAGAGCTATCAGAGTTTGATGTGCAGTATGAGCCCAGAGGCCCTATTAAAGGCCAGGTTTATGCTGGCTTTGTGGTAGAGCTCTCATTGGCAGCCACGCACCAAGAAGGAGCCGATTTTAGATGGGTGCTCTCTATAGACAGTTCCTCCAACCAATAGGGTAGTGGGACTGGCGTCATCTCGGAAGGGCCAAATGGTCTGTTGATTAAGCAGGCCCTGCGGTTCACTTTCAAAGCCAGTAACAACCAGGCAGAGTGTGAGGCCTTGATCGTTGGAATGCTGTTGACTAAAGAGATGGGTGCGAAAGGTTTGTTGGCAAAGAGTGACTCCTTGTTAGTCACAGGTCAGGTCATGGGAGAATACTAGGCTAAAAACCCTTAGATGGCCGCATATCTAGAGTATATCCAGGTTCTGAGGGAGACGTTTGAAGTGTTCGAGTTAGCCCACTTGCCCAGAGAACAGAATGCCCAAGCTGACTTGCTAGCAAAGCTCGCCCGTTCGGGAAAGGGGGGGCAAACAGAGGACAGTCACGCAGGAGATTCTGAGGACACCTCGAACTGCCACAAATAATATGGCAGAAGTCCAGCAGATCAGCACTTCGGAAGGGGTGAAGAGGAGTCATCGGTCATTGACTCAGGAGACGTTAAAAACGCCCAGAATAAGCACATACCCAGTTGTTGGGGAGAAGTCATTGCAGGTTTGCCTAGTTGAAGCAGGAGAAACCTGGATGACACCCTACCAACACTACTTGGCTGATGGGATACTCCCGCTAGAGCCTAGAGAGGCTAGAAAAATCAAGAAAAATTCGAGCAAGTACACCTTGATCGATGGAAAGTTGTTCAGGCATGGGTTCACTCACTCTATCATGGTATGTGTAAGTGGTAAGCAATGCACGCGCATTATGGCAAACCATCATGAAGGGATATGCGGGAGCCACATCGACGACTGAGCCCGCTCATCAAAGGCCATTCGCACAAGATATTATTGGCCAACCATGAGGGAGGACTGCACAGGGTATGCACAGGGTGCAAGTAGTGCCAACAACATGCTGACTGGCACAAGGCACCTCCAGAAGAACTCAGATCGATCTATAGCCCATGACCGTTTCATACTTGGGGGATCAACATTCTGGGGCCTTTCCCTTTAGCGGTGTGACAGACGAAGTACCTCGTAGTAGTCATAGAATACTTCACAAAGTGGATAGAGGCTAAGCCACAGATCACAGCCCACAAGATCCAGCACTTTGTATGGAAGAACATAGTATGCCACTTTGGAATCCCAAAGCGTTTGGTATTTGACAATGGCACCTAATTCGCAAGCCAACAGTTGGGCAAGTTATGTACGGAGTTGGGAATAAAGCAGGTGTTCGCATCAGTCGAACACCCCCCAGATAAACGGGAAGGTTGAGTCCGCCAACCGAGTTCTGCTCAGCGGACTGAAGAGAAGGTTGGAGAAGGCCAAAGGGACCTGGGCATAGGAGGTTCCTAGAATTGTGTGGGCTTACCACACTACTCCCTAGTCCACGACCAAAGAAACACCCTTTAGCTTGGTGTATGGTTCAGATGCAATGATTCCTGTAGAGATCCAGGAGAACTCGCTACGTTTCCAGAACTTCGGGGTTGAAAAGTCCAATGAAGAAAGAAAGGTGAACCTGGATCTACTAGATGAAGTAAGGGAGGAAGCAAGAATCAAGGATGAAGCTTTGAAGAGAAGGGTGGAGTACAAGTACAGCTCAAAGTTGAGACCTCGGCAGTTCCAAGTCGCCGACTTGGTAATGCAGCAAGTAAACCCCAAGAACTACTCAAGAACAGTTCAGGAATCACAAGAACAGTGCCAAGAACAGCAAGTTAACGCAGCATACAAAGGATCTACCGAATGAAATGAGCTAAACAACAAAACC